>MDSV01175944.1_pt1 | contig 25182 bp, 24 predicted proteins | sample 810851 | NCBI WGS metagenome assembly MDSV01 (sample SAMN05326640, study PRJNA326480) | marine metagenome | isolation source: seawater | place: Atlantic Ocean: North East | collected 2012
TCATCTCCTTGTGGTGGTTCAAGTTTAATTATGGTTGCGCCCATATCTCCAAGAAGTTGCGTGCAGTAAGGCCCGCCCAAAACTCTTGACATATCAAGAACTTTTAAACCATCAATAGGCCCGCTAACTTTATTATTATTATCCATTATTATAGCCATATTTAGTTATTTTTTTGACGGATTTTAATTAAATTACTTGTTAATTCATTGGTTGGCATTATATCAGCATATTTTTCAGACATATCAAATAAATTAATTAAATGAGAAGTTTCACTTCTATCATAAACAGCATCATAGGGAACTATTGTTTTATAATTTAATGAAAAAGCATCAATAACAGATGCTCTTATACAACCTGAAGTAGTACAACCACTTAAAACTAATGTGTCAATATTTAAGTCTATTAAATAAGATGATAAAGAAGTTCCAAAAAAAGCACTTGGGTGTTTTTTGGGTACAAGAATATCATTTTTTTCCGGAGAAACTTGGTCAACAAACTTATATCCTTCTTCAGGAATGTTCATTATTGTAGGTACTTTTGCCGCTAATTGTCCTTTATCAAAATTTTCTTTAGGTGCTACGAAGGGGTAAATCACAGGCCAATTTTTTTCCCTAAATATTTTTAATAATTCAGTAATTTTATCAATAGCTTTCCATGCTACTTCACCACAACTCGTTGGATATTCTTTGATTGATTCCCAAAAGGGCATAGGTATACTCCCAGAAGTCCTATATTGCACATCAATAATTAATAAAGCAGGTCTCTTTCCAAATCCGCCTTTTCTTCCAAATCCAGCGGCCCTATATGCTTCTTTTTCTTTTTCTGAAATTATTTTATCCCATGGTTTCATTCTAATTCTCTATATCCGTATAATATTTTTTTTCTAATTTATCAAAAAAAGTTTTATTCAATATATTTTGCCTTTCTTCAAAGTTAATCAATTTATCTTCGAAACCTTTAAGGCTCCCATGATTAGTCATGTGGTTTAGAGTTTGATTTATAGTAAACATTGTTGCTTGAAGTAAGGCATTAGCATATAGAACAATACTATACCCCATTTTTTTTAGTTCGTTTTTGTCTAGTGCTGGTGTTTTGCCTCCATGAACTATATTTATAAGATGGGGGGCATTAATTAAATTAGGAATTTTTGATATTTCATCTTTTGTCAAAGGTGATTCTATAAATATAACATCTGCACCTGCATCTTCAAATGCAGATGCTCTATCTATTGCTTCATTAAAACCCGAAACTGATCGAGCGTCAGTTCGTGCTATAATACAGAAATTATCATCCTGCCGAGAGTCAACAGCCGCCTTAATTTTATTTGTAGCTTCTTGGATAGAAATTATTTTTTTTTCCTCGAAGTGCCCGCATTTTTTTGGAAAATACTGGTCTTCAATTTGAATTGCATTTGCTCCAGCTCTTTCTATGCCTCTAATAGTTCTATATAGATTTACTTCATTCCCGAAACCTGTGTCGATATCAACTATTATGGGAATATGACAAACTTCTCTAACGGAATGAACTGTATCAATTAGGTTATTTAAATTTATAAAACCTAAGTCTGGAAGCCCAAGCTGTGCATTAGTTATTCCTGCGCCCGTAAGATAGACAATTTTAAAACCGCAGTCTTGAATTTGTTTTGCCGCAAGAGCGTTAAATGCTCCAGGAACTATTTCAGCATTTCTTTGCTCAATTATTTTTTTTAGCTTTTTATTTGTTTCTTTTGCCACTAAAATCTCCAATATTAAACTCAGTAAAATACATTAATTGAAATTTTGCAAAAGGAGTAGTAAATTATAATTACAAATAAAGATAAACCGCCAAAATGGATGTCAGAAGATGGAAAACCTATCACTTGTAAAGAAAAGATAAGTTTACTCAATAATAATCTTGATGAGATTGAATTAGCAGCTCAAGATTTTTATGATGACGCTATAATTATGGGCGCTAATGAAAAACAATTTAAAACATTAATGGTGGAGGCTATTAGTTCTCTATCTAGTAAATATTTAAAAAAATAATCTCTAAAATCCATGCCAAGAGGTGTAAATGAAAAAAAGAAGTGTTTGTGTAATCGGTTCAACAGGTGGAATAGGGTCAGAAATTACAAAGCTATTTAGTGAGGAGGGCTATAGTCCTATCATATCGATGGACCTACCATCAGTAAATCTAGATAAATTATCCAAACTTTATAATTCAAAAAAAATTGTAATTGATCTTGAAGATCATGAGTCAATAAAAAATGCTTTTAATGAAGGAAAAAAATTTATTAAAGAAATTGATGTTTTTATTTTTACAGCTGGGGTGGTTGAAAATAATAATCTTCAGAATATTTCGATTGAAGACTGGATGAGGATAATAAATATAAATTTAACATCATTATTTTTGTGTGTTGCTCAAGCAGATCCATGGATTGCTCGCAACGGAAGAGTAGTTACTCTGGGCTCTATGGCAGGGCACCAAGGAAGTTTTGTTACGGGTCCAGCTTATTCAGCATCCAAAGGAGGTATTGAGGCTTTTACAAAATATTTAGCTTCTTATTTTTCAAGAAGGGAAATTACGGCAAATTGTATAGCTCCAGGTCCAGTAGAAACAAAAATGTTAGATGTTCATGATAAATCTATAATGGAAGAGAGAAAAAAATTAATTCCTTTAAAAAGGTTTGCTACTCCCGAGGAGATAGCAAATGCTGCTTTATATTTTTCATCTACAAAATCAGGCTACACAACAGGAACAGTTATGTCTATTAATGCAGGAATGGTAATGAAGTAGTTTTTATATGATTATTACTATTCTTCCCGTTGCTTCCCTATTTTTAAGAGAATAAAGAGCTTTAGTTGCGTCTTTTAGTTCAAATTTTTTCGAGATTAAGGGTTTAATTAGTCCTTGATTATACAATTCAAAAAGCTTTTCTACGCTTGTATGAATTTTCTCTTTATCATAATTTTCAAAATATCTCAAACTGCAACCAATTGCTGATCTATGTTTAACTAATAATCTATTGGCAGGTATTTTCGGAATTCCGCCTACAAATCCAAATATTAAATATTTTCCACCCCAATCTAACGAGGATAAAGCTTGATCAAACAGACTTCCTCCCACAGGATCAAAGACCACATTCACTCCCTTGCCGTTAGTAATTTTCTGGACTTCTTCTTTTAAGTTATTTTTGTTGTAGTTTATTAAAAAATCTGCTCCATATTTTTTAGCAATTTCTATTTTTTCTTCAGTACTTGCTGCAGCAAAAACTTTAGCTCCTATAGCTTTTCCTATTTCAACTGCAGTTAGACCAGTTCCTCCAGCTGCGCCCAATACCAGCATACTTTGATCTTTAGTTAGATTACCTTGAAATTTTATGGCAGTGTAAGATGATACATAAGCAACAAAAAATGAGGCTGCATGTTCCCAAGACATATTTTCCGGAACTTCATAGGTAAAATCTGGGTATGAAAGAGCGTATTCAGCAAATCCACTATGTGGAATTTTTGCTAATACTCGTTGGCTAATACGAAAGTTTTTTACATTTTTTCCTACTTTAATAATTTCGCCAGCGCATTCCAGGCCTGGTCCAAATGGAAAAGAAGGTTTAGTTTGATATTGTCCATTTAGCATGACTAAATCCGCATAATTTACTGATGCGGCCTTAGTTTTTATTAAGATTTGATCTTCATTTGGTTCTGGTATATCTAACTCTTCTACCTTTAAAACATCTGGATCACCCCATTTCCTACATAATATAGCTTTCATTATTTCCCCTAAAACATTGATATTATAATTATTATTTTATATTTTTATTTTTATATTTATATTTTCGTTGATTTAAATTATATAGGAATTTATGAATATTACTATATCTCAGATAATATATTTATTTTTTGGTTTTGCTGTCATTGGTCCAGTTTTTTTATTACCAACTTTGATTGCAATTAGAAGAAATCACCCAAAATCCCTTTATATAGCCTTAATTAATTCAGTCTTTGGTTGGACTGGAATAGGCTGGGCTATTTCCATTCTTTGGGCATTTTCAAATAAAAAAATCTAAATTAAATTATTTAGATGCTCGGCTATAAGTTTAGCTTTAGAAATTTGGGTTGTATCTCCACTTGGAAGTGTTAGCAAAGAAGAATTATTTATAACCCCAGCTATTTCTCTCGTGTCAGGGAAAGCTTGATGACTAGGTTCGTAAAACACTTTTGTTGGTTTTTTAATTAAAGCCAAACGTTTAAGTCTATCCCATCGTTGTGCTGCATTATAAGAATAATGAAAAGTGGTGATAGCTTTTAACAGTTCGGTAGTATATTCATGTAGTTCCTTAGCAGAGGGTAAATTCAGAGTAATCCTATTTTCTTTATATCTATCCCACCAAGGGTGGTATATGAAATGATCTCTCATCACATGCCAGGCCCAAATAAATTGTGATCCAACAAAATCAATGGGGGGGCAAGGCTCGCCGATATTAGGGTTTTGCCTTGTAGTTTTAGACGGTACAAGTTCGTCTATGATTAATGTTTCAACTTTGTCAGGAAAATTAATTGCCACTTCAGCTGCAATCATTGCTCCGGTTCTAACTCCATAAAAGTGAGCTTTTTTTATACCTATTGAGTCTAAAACTCTAGTAAGGCCTTCTGCAAAATCTATAATTTCTGGTTTCTCTATATTAAGAGGAGAAGAGTCCCCATTTCCAAGTGTATCAGGGGCAAAAATATCCCTTTCAGCGCCTAAATTTTTCATAAGTGGCGCGACAAAACCACTAGCTACTGGTGACATATGTATAATTATGAGAGGCAGCTTATTTGCATCGCCATTCTTTATGAATCTGTAATGGGCTTGCCCTTCATTAATGTTTGTAAAAGCTCTTTGAATTTGCATATTTTCGACTTTCGAAATCAATAGTAATAAAATAAATTTATTGAAAGTATTATACATAAATTCAAGTAAATTCCCACCTAACTAAGACAAGTTATAACAAATTTTTTGGTAAAGTGAATATATATATGGCTTCTGCTTTGAAGAAGAAAAAAGTTAAAATCATCTAAATTATATTTTAAATAATAAAATTATAGTTTATTGATGATTAACCCAAAAAATAGTTGAAAATTTTATAAAACTGATGATAGTTCGTATTTTTTTAAGTATCAGGAAATGTTTTTAGAAAATTTCATTATCAATGGCAGGTAATTTATATGGTTGAAATTTTACATAATAAATCAAATAAAATTAATATTGGAAATCATGGAATTGCTGATATTACAGGTGTAAATAAATCTAAGCTTATGGACTCTTATTACTTGATGAAAAATTTAAGAATTGCTCTTGAAAAGTCCTATTTTACCATTTTAGATCAAAAAGTAATTAAATTTCCTGGGAAAGATTCTGGAATTACTGGATTTTTTGTATTATCAGAGTCACATGCAGCTTTTCATACTTATCCTGAATATGAATATATGGGCTTAGATATTTTTTCCTGTGGTAACTCTAGTCCCATGGATGTTATCGAATATTTTTCAAAATTAATTGATGCAAAGACCTGTTTGGTGGAGTCAGTTGAAAGAGGGATGAATATAAGATAAAAAGTAAAAGATTGAGTTTACAACAAAAATTATAAAAATTTAACATTGAAAAATATAAAGAAAAAAATAGCTATAATAGGATCGGGAATAGCGGGTTTGTCATCAGCTTGGTTATTATCAAAAAAGTTTGATGTTACAATTTTTGAAGCTAATAATTACCCAGGAGGACATGCAAATACTGTTAGTATTCCTGTCAATGATGAGTTAATTGATGTCGATGTAGGTTTTATTGTTCACAATAACATAAATTATCCCAATTTTGTTAAACTATTAAAACATTTTCATATACCCACAAAAAAAAGCAGCATGTCTTTTTCCGTATCAATAAATAATGGACAATATGAGTATGCTAGTTTTTTACCGTTTGGACCTTTTGTTCAGATATCTAATTTATACCGAGAAAGATTTATTAGGATGCTAATTGAAATTCCCAAGTTTTATAAATTTGCAAATAATTTCGATTTCAAGAGGTGCAACAATAAGCTAACTGTAGAAAACTTCTTAAATGTAGGTGGGTTTTCTAGGTATTACACATATGACCATTTATTACCAATGGCATCGGCAATATGGTCGCAACCTATAAGTAAAATTTTAGACTTTGATGCAGAAACATTTATTGAGTTTTATAAAAACCATGGACTTCTAAGGTTTAGAGATCGCCCTAAATGGAAAACTATTGATGGAGGTAGTAAAACGTATATCAATAAAGTTTTGAGTGATTTTGATGGAAAACTATACTTATCCAGTCCTGTGAGTAGGGTTTCAAGGGAAGATGGTATTATTAAATTAGAATGTCTAGAAAATAAGTTTTCTTTTGATCATGTGGTTTTTGCAATTCAGCCAAAAAATATAATTAAGATATTAGACTCGACAACAGATATTGAAACAAAAATACTTGATATATTCAAATCAGAAGATAATGATTGTTATCTGCATTCGGATGTTAGTCTTATGCCAAAAAGAAAACGTTCATGGTCAAGTTGGAATTATATTTCAAATGATAAAATGGATTATAAAAATAAAAAAGTCTTTGTTAGCTATTGGCTAAATAAGTTACAAAATATAAATGTAAGAAAAAATTTATTTTTATCACTTAACCCGCCTTGTAAGCCTGAAGCAGGTAAAATATATTGTAAATTTAATTATTTGCACCCAATCTTTAACACAAATACGATTCAAGCTCAAAAACAAATTCAATCAATACAAGGTTTAAATAATACTTGGTATTGTGGGGCTTGGAAAGGATTTGGTTTTCATGAAGATGGTTTAAATTCTGGTATCTATGTTGCGGAAAAACTTGGTTGTAAAGTTCCTTGGGTCTGATTAATATCATAACATTATGTGTTCAAGTGATAGCTCACAAATAAAAGATACTATTAGCCTATATTTTGGCTATGTAACCCATATAAGGGTACGGCCTAAATATCATAAGTTTAAATACAGAGTATTTTCAATTTATGCTGACCTAGAATTATTACAAAATATCTCCAAAAAATCCTTGTTTTTTGGTTTCAATAAGCCCTCTATCTTTAGTTTTTATGATAAAGATCACGGATTGAGAGATGGAAGTTCTACTGTAAGTTGGTTCAAAAAAATATTAGAACAGAAAGGCATTTCTTCTCAGGGTAGAATTTTTATAAGTTGTTATCCTAGAATTTTGGGTTACGTATTTAATCCAATTACTGTCTATTTCTACTATAATAATTTAGGTGACCTTAAGGCAATTCTTTACGAGGTTAAGAATACATTTGGAGAGCAATGTTGTTATTTTATTAAAATTAATTCTAATGAGAAAAGATACAATCATAGACATAAGAAAGAAATGATAGTGTCTCCATTTAATTCGATTAATCACGTTTATGAATTCAATTTAAATACTCCTGAGGATATTTTTTTTCTAAATATTGATGAATTTGATAGTAAAGGAAGAATATTAACAGCATTTTTTAAAGGAAAAAAAAGACGATTTTCTGACTTTAATTTGATGTTGGCTTTTTTCATGTATCCGCTAATGACTATTAAAATAATCGCAGCTATTCATTATGAGGCTCTAAAATTATTTATAAAAGGAATTTCAGTAACGCCAGAAATACCTAAGATCAAGAATAAAACTGTTGCTTTTTCCATTAGGTTGTTCTTAAGTATAATTAGATTTGTAAACATTAAAAAAAGAAATTAATTATAAAATTTTTTATTAGTAATAACAGATATATAATTTTACTATGACTATTTTGCATAAAGAATACCCAGATACACCCTTATACATTAGACCTCTAATTAAAAAAATTATTAATCAATTTTCAATTGGAAATCTATCATATAAACTCCCCAATGGTTATCAGGGAAAAATAAATGGAGAAATATCTGGTCCTAACGCGAATATAGAGCTTCACTCATGGAAGCCCATAGTACGGCTTTTTTTTAATGGTAGTATTGGTTTTGCAGAAGGTTACATTGCAGGAGAGTGGGATTCTTCTAATCTTTCAAATTTTATCGAACTTGTAACAATTAATTCTTTGCATTCAGAAAATAGAGGAAATTTATTTTCAAGGAAATATAATTGGTTGAAGCACTTCTTTAATAAAAATACAAAGATTGGTAGTAAGAAGAATATTGCTTTTCATTATGACTTAGGCAATGAATTTTATTCTCTTTGGTTAGATAATTCAATGACATATTCTTCAGCTATTGAAATTAAAAACTCAAGAAATTTAGAGCATGCCCAAGGAAAAAAGTATTCTAGGTTGCTTGAAAACCTTGAACCTAAAGAAGGAGAACACATATTAGAAGTAGGGTGCGGATGGGGTGGATTCGCTCTATTCGCAGCAAAAGCAGGTTTCAAAGTAACTGGAATTACAATTTCAAGTCAACAATATAAGTATGCTAATGAGCAAATAAGCAAATATGGTTTGCAAGAGAAAATAAGTATTAAGCTATGTGACTATAGAGATCTATCAGAAAAATTTGATCATGTGACCTCTATTGAAATGATAGAAGCTGTTGGAGAAGATTACTGGCCAAGGTATTTTCAATCTATTTCAGAAAATTTAAAGCAAGGAGGAAGATTCGCACTTCAAGCTATAACAGTGAGAGATGAAAAATTTGAAGTTTATAGACGTCAACCTGATTTTATTCAAAAATATATTTTCCCGGGTGGCATGCTGCCTTGCCAAAAAACTATTGATAAAAATTGTAAAGAAGTTGGTATGAATATAATTAGTAATAAAGGATATGGTAAAGATTATGCAAGTACTTTAGCTATATGGCAGGATAGCTTCATTAAAGCTTGGCCAAATATTAAAAAATTAGGATTTGATTCACGTTTCAAAAGGTTGTGGAGTTTTTATTTGGCAAGCTGTGAGGGTTCTTTCAGAGGTGAAGGCATTGATGTGCGTCAAATTATTATGAAAAAAAGTTAGAAAATTTGATATGAATAAAAATTTTTTTTTAAATCTTTTAATATTAAGTTTCACTTTTTTTATTTTTATAATTCCAGGCAATATTTTTGGATCTGAAATTCCAAAAAAAATAGATTTTGTGGTAAAAAGAAATGAAAAATTATTTGGCTCTCACAGAATTTCATTTGAAAAAAATAGTCTAGGTGATTTATTAGTTGATATTGATATCAATCTTGAAGTTAAAGTAGGTTTTTTGAAATTATTTTCATATACACATTCAAATAAGGAGGTCTGGAGAAATAATAAACTCATAAAAATTAATACGAAAACTGATGACAATGGAAAAATTTATTTTTTAAATGGAAAATTAGAAGAAAAAGGGTTTTTGGTTGAGAACCAAGAAGAGAAAAAAATTCTTCCACCTGATATTGTGCCAACAAGTTATTGGAATTACAAGGTTATTAATAAAAAAAACTGGTTAGACACCCAAAGAGGAATTCTTTTAGACATAGAAATAACTGAGAATCAGAATGAAATAATTCAAAATTTTACTGGAGAGGAATTCTTAGCTAAAAGATTTGATATTTCTAATGATTTAAGCCTGTCTCTGTGGTATTCGGGAGAATCACTAGTCAAAATATCATTTGAGGCAAGAGGAAGTAAAATAGATTATTTTAGAAAGTGACTTAAATTTGATAAATGAAAATAAAAATATGTTTTTACTAGAAAAAGCAAAAGTATATGCAGAGTTTTTTGAAAACTTATCTGAGGAAAATATTTCAACTTTAGATAAATTCTGTACGAAAGATATTTTTTTTAAAGATCCCTTTAATTCATTTACAGGATTAGAAAAATTTAAAAAAATTTTTCATAAAATGTTTTTAGACACAAAAAATCCTAAATTTTTTATTAGAGATGTCTGCCTTTCGTCCAGAACGGCATATATAAGATGGAATTTCAGGTATGGAAAAAATAATTCTAATATAGAAGGTGTTACTGAAATAGCCTTTAATGAAAATGGAGAAATTGAAAGCCATATTGATCATTGGGATTCTGCTTCTCAAATTTTTGTTAGAATCCCAATAATAAAATATTTTATAAAATTCTTGATGAATAAATTATCTATAGAATAGATTTATTTTTTAAAAAAAATTGTAATATCTGCAAATTTAATTCCAAATTTTTTTATTTTAGCGTTATTAATTAAAACTCCATCTTCTTGAAGCCACATCTTGTCATCCAATTTAACCTTTAGTCCTTTTTCGCCAATTGGAAGTTTCATGTAGTATTTCCAACTAAATTCATTTCCACTTATAATTCCATTAGCTTTTCCAATAACATCATTTGCTGTTCCAGAATAGGAATTTTCTCCTGTCTTATTAATTTTCCACACCCGCCTATCTTTCCTGCCTGATGAATATAGAAAATCTTCTTCTAGTACGAGTACTTTGCCATCCCATGAGCCAATAATATCAACAGTAAAATGAGTGAATTTATTCTTACCAAATCTATTCTCAATTATTCCCCAGGCTGTAGTTTTGCCGTTAAAGTAATTTTCTAGTTTGAAACTATTATCTTCCATACTAATTGAATTTGCCCCTAAATTTGTTGCGAATGAAAATATAGAGATATTAATAAAAATTATTAAAAAACTTAATTTCATTATGTTCCTACTTAAGTTATAATGTAAATACACTAAATCAGATATATGCAAATTTAATTCAAGTCAATTTTTTTTTGAGTAAAGCTATGAATAGATTAAAATTTTATTTTTTATTAATATCATTTGGTTTAATTCCATTTTATTTTTTGTCAGAATTTTCAATTGTAAGTGCTTCAGATTTACCGGAGAGAGTAAAATCAATAGACAAAAATAAAAATGGTTTTATTGATAGAGATGAAGCACTAGGTCCGCTCAAAGACAATTTTGATGAAATTGATGTCAACAATGACGGTGTAATTAATGGCAAAGAAATATCAAGTTTTTTTGAAAAAAAATATGGATCTAAATCAAAAAACGCTAAAAGTGAGCAAAACACCAGTAATGCACTTCCTACACAGATTAAGTTTTTAGACAAAAATAATAATAACTTAATTGAAAAAAAGGAAGCTTCAGGTTTTATCGCAAGCAAATTCTCTTCTATAGATAAAAATTCAGATGATGTGATTGATTCTAAAGAACTGAATATTTTTTTTACTTCAAATAAAAAAGGTGTATATGTTGATAAGGTTAAAAAAATTAAACTTAGTCAGACAGTAACTGTAATTGGTAGGTTGGTTGGGAATGCTAACGGACCTATCTCTTCAAAGGTGTCCGGCACTATTAGTGAAGTTTTAGTTAAGATAGGAGATAAAGTAAAAAAAAATGAGCCAATGATTAAAATTCAACAAGATGATTTTGAAATGGAGGCGCAAAGAAGATTTGCTATAGTTAAGCAAAGGCAGTCTCAGGTAAAAATAGCTCAGGCAGAATTTGAAAAAATATCCATGGACAAAAGTAGGATTGAAGCATTGAAAGATTCATCAGTTTATTCAAAAAAAATATTTCAAAACATCCAGCAAGATATTGTTATAAAAAAATCATTGGTAAACGAGAGAGAATCCCTGTTAGAGCAAGCTATTGAAGAATTAAACAGAGCTAATCTCAAGCTAAAAAACACAACAATTCTATCTCCTTTTTCAGGTGTCGTAATTAAAATAAACTCTGGAGTTGGGTCGTTTATATCAACCGGAACAACTGTAGTTAATTTGCTAGATATTTCTAATGTAGAAATTTCTGCCCAGGTGCCAAGTAATATTTTATCATCACTAAAAATTGGTGAAAAAGTTTTAATTAATTTTGATGAATATTCTGATCAATATGCTTTTGTTAGAGCTATTATTCCAAACGAAGATCAGTTAACAAGAACCTCAGAGGTAAGACTTTCTTTTGAAGATAAAAATATTGATTATGATTTTGTTTTAAATAAAAGTGTTAACATTCTTATGCCTATATATAAAAAAGGAGAAGGTATAACCGTTCATAAGGATGCAGTTATTTCTAAAAATAATGAGTCTTTTGTTTATGTCGTATCACAAGGAAAAGTTAAGAGAAAGTTAGTCTCATTAATTGGATCAAACGGGAATAGATTTATTGTAAAGAGTGGTTTGAAAGAAGGTCAGCTAGTTGTTATCAGAGGGAATGAATCGCTGAGAGATAATCAAAATATAAGAATTATTGATATTAATTAGGTTGTTAAAGTGAATATTATAAGACTTTCAATCCAAAAGCCAATCGCAGTCATATCTGTTGTGATCATGGTTCTTTTGTTTGGCTGGATTTCTCTTGAGAGAATTCCTATTCAAATGTCTCCGGATGTAAGGCAACCAATTATAAATATAACTACTAATTGGTCTGGAGCAGCACCAGTCGAAGTTGAAAGAGAGATAATCAAAGTACAAGAAGAAGTTCTAAGAGGAATAAAAGGAGTTGTGCGAATTCAGAGTACGTCAAGATCCAACCAAGGAAATGTCCAAATAAATTTCAAAGTAGGTTCTGATATGAACCAAGCCCTACTTCTTGTAAGTAATAGGTTGGATTTAATTAGAGAGTACCCTGAAGACGCACAGCAACCTTTTTTATCCACTAGTGGATCCGAAGATAATTCAATTGCTTGGTTTAGTTTACAGAGTCTAAATGAAAAAAATCAAAATCCACTGGTATCAAATAGTGAAATTGTTAATGATATTATAAAAGATAAATTAGAGAGAATAGATGGAGTATCATCATTATTTGCTAGAGGTGTTTCAGAAAAAGAGTTAAGGGTAACGATTGACCCATCTGTGTTAGCAAAATATTCTCTGACTGTATCAGATATAATAAATAAAATAAGGCAGTCTAATGTTTCAATTACAGCAGGAAGTGTTGATGAGGGCAAAAGAAGTTATACTGTTAGAACTCAAGGTGATTTAGTAACAGTTGAGCAAGTAAAAAAGATAGTTTTAAGAACAAGTAATGGAAGTGGAAATATAGGCAGGGTAGCTCTGGGAGATGTGGCAGATATACAGTTTCTTTATAAAGAAAGAAATGCATACGCCAGAAGGTTTGGGTCCCCGACTTTAACTATGAGTTTAACTGGAGAAACTGGTTCAAATGTTATTGAAACTATGTTTCAAATAAAGAAGGTTGTTCATGAATTATCTGAGGGTACTCTCAAAAAATTAAATTTAAAATTAAATCAATTATACGATGAAACCGAATACATAAAATCTGCAATTAATTTAGTTCTACAAAATATTTTCGTAGGTGGATTATTTGCCATACTCATACTACTGATTTTTTTAAAATCATGGAGAGCTACACTTGTTATCTCTATATCTATCCCAGTATCTGTAATAGGTTCGTTTGTTGCGATGGCTATTCTTGGGCGTTCGTTAAATGTTATAAGTCTTGCTGGAATTGCATTTGCAGTTGGAATGGTTGTAGATGCAGCAATTATTGTGCTTGAAAATATTTTTAGATTAAGACAAAGTGGTAAGGATAGTTTCGAAGCTGCTTTTATTGGTGCTTCTCAAGTATGGCCAGCCATTTTTGTTTCTTCTCTGACTACTGTGATGGTTTTTATTCCAATTTTAATCATGGAATTAGAGGCCGGTCAATTATTTAGAGATATTGCAGTTGCAATATCTGTTTCTGTGATTTTATCACTTCTTGTGTCTATCACACTAATACCAGCTTTATCGAAGAATTTATTTATTGATAAATTAGAAAACAATTTGAAGATTCCTTTTTTAGATGCTTTTGCAAAAAAATTCGTAGATTTTTGGGAAGGATTCTCAGTTTTAGTTATACAAAAAAAATTAATTGCAGGTTTGATAATTCTCTCCCTCAGTTTTGTTGCTATTTTTCTTACTTTTATTTTGATGCCAAAACTAGATTATCTTCCAACAGGAAATAGAAATTTTGTTTTTGGTTTCATTCAGACCCCACCAGGTTATAATTTAGAAACAACAAATGAATTGACATTAAATGTGGAAGAAGAGACTAAAAAATATTGGGTTAGGGATGCATTGAGTAATAAAAATATAGAAAAATCAAAAATAGCAATAAGTGACTTTTTTGTAGTTGCTTTAGAAGGCAGAGCTTTTATGGGTGGTAGATCTTTGGACCCTAGTAGAGCTGCTGAGCTAGTACCTATTATGCAGGCGCCAGCAAATAAAGAACCTGGTACAAGAGCTTTTATGTTTCAACCATCACTTTTTGGACGATCTGTTGGTGGAGGCAGATCCATTGACCTTGATATCAGTGGGGATAGTTTGGAAAGCATACATGATGTGGCTAAAGAGGCATTTCAAAGAGTTGCAGAGGTTCTTCCTTTTAGTAAGGGTCATAAAATCAGACCTAGACCAAGTTTAGAATTAGCTGCCCCTGAAGTAAGGGTGATTCCGGATCCTATAAAGTTGTCAAATAATGGTATATCAGTATATGAGTTAGGAAGGTCAATTGACACTTTTAATGATGGATTTAAAGTGACTGAGATTAACGTTGGAAGTAAACGCTTAGATTTAACTCTTAGGGGTAAATTAATTGGGAAACAAAATACTCAATCAATATCTTCCATTCCTGTTGTAAATAAAAATGGATTAGTGATACCTGTTTCAAGTTTAGCAGATGTTTATGTGACATCTGGTCCAACTGAAATAAGAAGGATTGAAAAACAAAGGACTGTAACTATATCAATTACACCATCTAACAATCTTCCCTTGCAAGCTGCAATGGATAAAATTAGAAGTAATGTTATTGATCCAATGAAAAAAAACGGACTTCCTGATGGTATTAATTTTAATTTATCAGGTACTGCTGATAAATTAACTAAAACATGGAATGAACTGATTGTAGATTTAATCTTAGCCTTGATTATTGTTTACTTAGTCATGGCTGTTTTGTTTGGTAGTTTTATATACCCTTTCATCATTTTATTTTCAGTTCCTATTGCGGCAGCAGGTGGTTTAGCAGGTTTAAGTATTTTAAATATTTGGGTAGATCAACCTTTAGATATGTTAACTATATTGGGTTTTGTTATTCTAATTGGAATAGTTGTGAACAATGCAATATTGCTTGTCCATCAGACACTTTATAATTTAAGAACTTTAGATATGAATAGCACTGACTCGATTTTGAACGCTACCAAGAATAGAATAAGACCTATTTTTATGTCTACTTTAACTTCTGTTTTTGGGATGTTGCCATTAGTTCTTTTTCCTGGATCTGGATCAGAATTATATAGAGGTTTAGGTTCAGTAGTAGTTGGTGGATTATCTTTATCCGCACTGCTTACAATGGCTATTGTTCCTCCAATGTTATCAATATTTGTAGAATATTTAGAAGAAAAGAAGATATAGTGGAAGATACAAGTTATAAATAGTTGAATAGCATTAACCAACCTAATACAAAGTTTAAAGAACCTGCAAGGTAGGGTTTAATTGATTTAGTATTGTTAGGAGCGACTATGAATTTTGCAATATAAAAACATAAAAAACATATAATTAACTGTGATAAACAGAAACCAGTAATATATGTTATTTTTGTAAAGAACGGAGATTCAGTTATAGTATTTCCATAAGCATTTCCATGAAATAAACCGAAAAGAACTAAGAATGGATACAGAAATATCTTCAAGTAATAGTTTGAAATTTTTTGGTAAATAAAAAAAATAAGGCTCAAAGCTATAATCGATAATATAATAAATAGTTCTAAACCAGGTATATTTAAATTTATGACAGTTAGAAAACTTCCCAATATTGTTGCAATAATAAAAGTACATATATAAGAAATATTTCTTGTAATCATTAATGTTAAAATAGAAATAAAAACTAAAAAAATAAGATGATCTAAACCAATGACCGGATGGGCAACGCCTGATATAAAGCCATCAAATAATGAAACTGGATTTTTATTATCTATAAAATGATGGGCATACACCGTTTTTGATATAAAAAAACTAAAAATGAATATGGCATAATATAGAATTTTTTTTCTAATGATAATCACCTCTCGAGAATTTTAATATAAATAAATTTACTTGACTAATCAATTTAAAATGAGAGAATAAAATACAACGGTTTTAAATAAAATTAAAAGGGAACACGGTTTAAAATCCGTGGCTGCCCCCGCAACTGTGTTTGGTTAGCTTGCGCCTATTTTAGTCACTGGGAAACTGGGAAGGCTTGGCGTGAAGTGATAATCCATAAGCCAGGATACCTGCCGTTTGAATTTACCCAACAGATGAACGGGGGTGTTTCATGTGTGCGGAAATCCGTAGAGGTAATAATAGTAATTTTTTACCGGAGGCGGATTGTATGCGTTTAAATAAAAAAAATTTTCTAAAATTTACCCCTTTAATTATTTTTTTGTTATCTATTTCAGTTAACACTTATGCTGAAGAGTATTTTATTACTGAAGAAATTTTTGTTACTGCTACTAGAATTGTTACACAATCAAAAAAAATAGGAAGCCCAATTAGTATAATTGATAAAAAAGAGATTGATAAAATGCAATTCCTAGACCTTTCTGAAGCTCTTTCCTATATTCCTGGGTTGCATAAAGTGTCGATAGGAGGCACAGGCCATCAAACATCATTATTCATAAGAGGTTCTAACTCGAACCACTCTTTAACTTTAATTGACGGGATTGAAATGGGCGATCCAAGTGCATCTAGTGGTGCTTTTGATTTTGGTAATATTTTTATTGGTTTAGTTGATAGGATAGAAGTATTAAGAGGGTCTCAAGCTTCTATTTATGGTTCAGAAGCTATTGGAGGTGTGGTCAATATTATTACACCTAGGCCATCAAGTAATTATATTAAATACTTAATGCAATATGGGAGTCATTCAACCCATAGGGAAAGTGTAGAGATATCAAAATATTCAGACAAAATCGCATTTCTTGGGTCCTTGAGTTTTACTGGATCGAACGGAGAGTCATTGACTTCTTCAAGGTTTAGAGGTGCTGGTACATATAATGAAGACGATTCATATCAAAATATGTCAGGATCTATAAAATTAGGTTTAAATTTATATGATAGCCGAGATATAGGTTTTGTTTTCCATTATTTTGATACAAAAGCTGAGTTAGATCCTACAGCAGAAGATCCAGATTCAAATTCTACAACTACTCAATACTTTGCTAAAGTTGAGTCTTCAATGTCCTTCTTTGAAAATGTGATAAATAATATTTCATCAATTAACATAAGTAAAATAAATAGAGAATTTTTAAATTATCCAGATGATATCTCAAATACTTTTCAGTCAACATTAGATGATGGAGAAAGAGTAAAAATAATTTCTAGGAATGATATAGATTATTTTGAACATCATCTTTTGAGTTTTGGTTTAGAGTATGAGCATGAGAAGCAGGACAATACTCAGTTTGCTGATTTTAGTGGTTTTGTCATTGGAGGTTCGAGTTCTGAAACAGCTATTACCAAAACACTTTATTTGCAAGATACTATAAGCTACAAAGATAAACTTTTTCTAATTACAGACATAAGATATGATAAAAATTCTAGATTTGAGGGAGAGGCAACTTATAGATTAAGTCCTGTTATATACTTGGATTCAATAAGAACAAGGTTTCGAGGTGCTTATGGAACCGGTCACAGAGTCCCAGCACTATTTGAATTATTCGGAAGTTCAACCACAGCGTTCGGTGATAGCTTTAGAGGGAATAGAAATTTACAGCCTGAAGAGTCCAAGAATTGGGAGATTGGTTTTGATACTGATTTATCGGCATATAAAACTGTGTTTAGTTTAACTTACTTTAATAGTAAAATAGATGATTTGATTGTTGCCTCCGGATTTCCTACAGTTCCTATTCATTCTTTAAACGCAAAAATTAATGGTGTTGAAGCTCAAATAACAATTAAGCCCTCGGACAAAATAAATTTTAATACATCATACACATTTACGTCAGCAGAAGATTCTAGTCTTGGAACATCATTACTTAGACGACCGAAACATAAATTAAATACAGATATAGATTTTAAATTTAGCAAGAAATTAAATTTTTTCGTTTCGACAAGTTATATAGGAGAGACAAGTGATGTAGGATTTAATGGTGGTTCTGTTTATAGAGGTGGTTATGTATTATCAAATACGGGAATAAATTTTAAGGCAAGTGAATCACTTCGATTGTTTGGCAAAATAAATAATGTAACAGATAATGATCATGAAATTGCTGATGGATTTAGAGGTCCAGGAAGAAGTATTTTTATTGGAATAGAGAAGAAATGGTAAAATTTTTTTTTTTATTAATTAACTTTATATTGTTTTCTAGTTTATCTTATGGGGAAAGTATTAAGGCCGCTTCAATTAATTTATGTGCTGACCAATACTTATATTTGATAGCTGATAGAAAACAAATTACATCCCTAAGTTATATGTCTAAAGATGAAAATATTTCTTTCATATCTAATAGAGTTGAACATTTTAATTTGAATAATGGTAGAGCAGAAGAAATAATTTTGCAAAAGCCCGATGTTGTATTTGTTGGTCCAGGCTCATCTCAAAGCACTATAAAAATTTTAAAAAAATTGGATTTTAATATAGTTAAAATTAATAAAGCAAAAAATTTTGAGGAAGTAAAAAAACAGGTCTTATTAATTTCTAAAATTATGGGTAATATAGAAAAAGGAGAAAAAATTAATAACAATATTGATATTGAAATTAACAAATATCTTAAAAATTTTCAAAGAAAAAATGACATCTCCCTGGTTGTGCTAGCGCCAAATGGCTATGCTTTTGGAAAAGATTCATTGGTAAGTCATGCTGTTGACCTTCTAGGTTATAGAAGTGTTATAAGAAAATTAAATGTTATAGATTATAATCGCATTGATTTGGAAAGCTTGCTGTTATTGGACCCAGAAATAATAATTTTAGCAGATAGTTATAAAAGATACTATTCTCTCTCACAGGATTTTTTAAATCATAATGTGTTGAATTATTTAATTAAAAAGGGAAGAAAATATGATTTAAGCAAAAATTTGTTAAGTTGTAGCGGCCCTTTCTCTACTAATATAATTAGAGAATTGATTATGCAGGACGGGAAATAATTTAGTGCAAAGAAACAACCAAGAAAAAAATTATTATAAAATTACATTTTATTTATTTTTAATATTAATTTTAATAGCATTTATATCATTATTCATAGGTAAAATTAATTTAATAAATGTAATATTTTTAATAGATGACAAGAATCAAAGCTTGGAATTATTTAAAATTTTATTTTGGGAAATAAGGTTGCCTAGAACTATGCTAGCTTTACTGGCTGGTTTCTCTATGGGGATCTGTGGTGCGGCTATGCAGGGTTTATTCAGAAATCCGCTCGCGGATCCTGGTATAATTGGAGTAACTGCTTCTGCTGGTTTAGGATCTGTATTAGTTCTTTACTTTGGTTTAGCGAACGTCATATATTTTGCTTTACCATTGGGTGGGATTTTTGGCGCAGCAATTGCTGTTTTAATTATACATTTAATTATAAAAAAAAATGTGAGTATTCTTGTTATAATTTTAAGTGGTATTGCAATAAATACTTTCTCTTCATCTATGACATCCTTAGCATTAAATTTAGCTCCAAGTCCCTACGCAGCATATGAAATTATGTTTTGGCTGATGGGATCAGTTGCCGATAGAGACATAAGGGATGTAATGTTGATAGCTCCTTTTGCAATATCTGGCTGGTTTATAATTATATATTCTAGAAATTGGTTAACTGTTCTCACGTTAGGCGAAGAAACAGCTCAATCAATAGGGTTAAATATAAAAAAATATAGAAGTCAAATGATTTTAGGTTCCGCATTGTGCGTAGGTTCAGTTGTATCGATAACTGGTGGTATTAGTTTCATTGGTTTGGTGGTTCCACATTTGTTGAGGCCTCTTTTTGGTTATAACCCAAGTTTATTATTGATTCCATCTGGTATTGGAGGCGCAATAATGTTGTTATTAGCTGATATTTTTATTAGGTCACTAAATATTAGTCCAGAGTTGCAGATTGGTGTGGTAACGGCAATTATTGGTGCACCATTTTTTATTTACCTAATTCTTTATATGAGAAGAGTAGAGATATGAAAGGGTTTAACTTAGAAAAAATTAATTTAGAAATATTTGGTAAAAATATATTAAAAAATATCAGTACATCTTTTCTACCTGGAACTATAACGGGCATTGTAGGTCCTAATGGAGCAGGAAAGACTAGTCTGTTAAAGGTTTTAGCTGGAATATACAAACCAAATGACGGTGTCGTATATTTTAAAAGAAAAAAAATAAATAATTACAATAGGGTTGAATTAGCAAAAAAAATTTCCTACTTACCTCAAGAGATAAGTATAGCTTGGCCTCTGTCAGTTTATAACACAGTTTCTATTGGTCTATTCGTATTTAAAAAAAATGAAATAAGTGAAGATTTTAGACGAAAGAAAATTTTTTCAATTTTACAAGAATTAGATTTAGATGAGAAACATAATACTCTAGTAAATAAATTATCTACAGGTGAAAGGGCAAGAGTGTGTTTAGCTAGAGCGCTAGTTGGAATTCCAGAATTTTTATTAGCAGATGAGCCGGTATCTTTTCTTGACCCTTTTTACCAAATTACAATTCTTGATTTACTTAGAAAAAAATCTAAGGATGGAATGGCTTCAATAATTGTTATGCATGACTTAAATCTAGCAAAAAGATACTGTGATAATATAGTCATTATAGAAGATGGAAATATTTTTTTTGAAGGAACTCCTGAGGTTTCATTTAACAATGAAATTTTAAGGACAATTTTTTCTGTGGAATATGATGATAATAATAATATTCAGAAGTATAGTTTAGGAAAAAAATAGCATGAGAAAGTCTTTTGTATTTTCATTTTTCATTCATTTTTCATTATTTATTATCATTATGGCATTTTCTTGGAATTTAATTGAGAAATTTAGTCATAATGAAAACGAAGTTATATTTCCAATTCAAGTAATTGCTCTTGAAAAAACCAGGCACTCAAAACATAGAAGTGATAATATTATAAATGTGCCAAATAATCTTATTGCAGAACAATATATAACTGAAAAAATAAATAACAAAAAGTTAAGTAAGAGAAAAAAAGATCATATAGTTTTTGAAAAACCAGATGCAAATATGGAGAAAAAATTAGGTGACAAAAAAAATTATTTTAATGAAAATATTGATAAAAAAGACAATTTATATTCGGTCCAAACGGCTTTAAAATATAGTAATTCATTTTATTTAGATAGCAATTTAATCAATCATAAAATTGATTATTCAAAACAAATTAAAATTTTACCAGAATACCCAAGAGTAGCGATAATTAGAGGTTTAGAAGGTAAAGTAGTAATAAATATAAAAGTTGATGAAACACGTAAAATAACTGAAATTAGTTTGGGAAAAACTAGTGGGTCAAGAATTTTAGATGAAGCCGCTTTAAATGCAGCAAAAAAAATTGTTGATAAAACTTTTTATGCACCGGAAATAAATTTACCGGCTATAATTCAGGTGCCTATAAAATTTAAACTAAAATCTGGTTAAATCATGTCAAAATATTTCGGTAAATCAAAGCTCAGATCAGAAGATGCAAGATTTCTAAAAGGCTTAGGTCGTTATAGTGATGATTTTTCAATGAAAAATATGGGGTATATGTATGTTATAAGGTCGCCTCATCCTTCTGCATTGATTCGTAACATAGATTTTTGTGAAGCTCTAAAGATTAAGGGTGTTTTAGGTATTTATAGCTATCTTGATATCAAAGATCATTTAGGAACATTGCCTTGTTTTGCAAATTACACAAAATCTAACAATCAACCAATGTATATACCAAACAGGTATATCTTAGCTAAGAATAAGTTGGTTTACGTTGGTCAGCCAATTATTTGTGTGGTTGCTGAGAGTTTAAATATTGCAATGGATGCAGCTGATTATGTCAAATTAGATTTTGATATTCTAGATTCAGTAACAGACATCAAAAAAGCTGTTTCTTCTAGCTCTCATGTGGTTTGGGAAGATTGTAATGATAATATCGCATTTGAGTATTCTGAAGGAAATAAAAAAAAGGTTGAGAGTTTATTTAAACGAGCAAAGCATACTATTACTATAGATCACAGTATTAGTAGAGTTTATGCAGCCCCAATGGAAAGCAGATCTGCTCTGGGTTTTTATGATAAATCAGATGAAAAGTTTACTCTTTATACAGGAACACAGGGGCCGCATAATTTAAAAAAAATACTCGCAAATAATATATTAAAAATTTGCAATAATAAAATAAGAGTAATAAGCCCGGATATGGGAGGAGCTTTTGGTATGAGGTCTAGTGTATACCCAGAGATGCCGCTTGTCCTATGGTTCTCGAAGCTTTTAGGAAGACCTATTAAGTGGACTGCTAGTCGTTCTGAAGGGTTTCTTTGTGATGATCAGGGTAGAGAAAATTGGAGTTCGATCACATTGGCGCTTGATAAAGAATTCAATTTTCTAGCTCTGAGGGTAAAAACCTTAGCTTCTCTTGGTGCATTTATTTCCTCATCTGGTGCATCTCCGCCAACTGCAAACCTGGGAGGCCTGGCTGGCGTTTATAAAACACCTGCAATAGCTGTAGATGTTAAGGGAGTTTTTACTAATACCATACCAATTTCTGCTTATAGAGGAGCAGGTAGACCAGAAGCAAGTTTTGCAATCGAAAGAATTATTGATCATGCTGCACATGAACTTAAAGTTGACCCTGCTTTTTTGAGAGAAAAAAACACTATACCTAAGGATTTGATACCTTTTAAAACTGGACTAGTTTTTGAATATGACTCAGGAAATTTTAAAGAAAACTTAGATAAGGCATTGTCACGTGCTGATTATAACGGGTTTCTAAAAAGGTATAAAGAAAGAGAAAAAAAGAATTTTCTTAGGGGATTTGGAATTGCCAATGTTATTGAGAGATCAGCTGCAATGGGGGAAGAAAGTGCTGAGATTAAAGTAGACCCTTTAGGAAACTTTAGCTTATTTGTTGGAACGCATTCTCATGGTCAGGGCCATGAAACAGTCTTTAAGGAGTTAATAAGCCAAAAATTTGGTGTGGATCATAATGATATTAATTTTTTTCAAGGTGATACAGATTTGATAGAAAAAGGTTTTGGGACTTTTGGATCAAGGTCAGTAAGTTTGTGTGGTTCAGCAATAAATATAGCTTCAAAACAAATAATTAATAAAGCCAAGAAAATTGCAGCATTTTTACTTGAAGTGAATGAGTTTGATATAAAATTTGAGAAAGGGATTTTAAGAGTTATTGGCACTGATAAAATTTTGAGTTTTAAAGAAATTGCAGCAGCTTCTTACAACTCTGAAAGACTTCCTAAAAATATAAAGCCTGGCTTAAATGAAAAAGGTGAGTTTTCACCAATAAGTCCAACTTTTCCAAATGGGTGTCATTGTGCTGAAATAGAGATTGATAAAGAAACAGGTCAAATAAAATTAATTAATTATGTAGTCGTTGATGATGTTGGATTTGTATTAAATCCTTTATTATTGAAAGGGCAAATTCACGGAGGAGTAGTTCAGGGCATTGGCCAAATACTGATGGAAGAAATATTATATGATAAAAAAAGTGGGCAACTAGTTACTGCATCATTCATGGATTATTGTATGCCTAGGGCAAGTGATGTTCCTTTTATTGAAGTGCACAGTAATCCCTATCCTACAAAGCTTAATCCCTTAGGTGTAAAAGGTGCTGGAGAGGCTGGTACTGTTGGAGCTATGCCCGCGGTTATGAATGCCATATATAATGTATTATATAAATTTAACGTACTTTCAATTGATATGCCTGTTACCTCTGAAAAGATTTGGAGAGCTATTAACAGTAAATAAAATTATTTTATTGCAAGAATGTGAGTAGCAAACTCCTCAGATTCAGTCATGATATCATCAAGTTTTTCTATGTTAACATGGCCTTCATCATAGGAAATATCAAAAAATACAAGATCTTTGAACCCTACTTCTTTCAGGTTATCAACAATGTGACTTTCGCTCATATAAAGTTGTTTCAAAGGTTGTTTCATTTCTATCCTTCCAACAGTGTTATCATTAGCATCCTTAACTTTTATATTTTTCATGGTTTCTATCATTAAACCGTTTTTTCTATCATAGACATTTTCTTGTTGAAAAGATAAGGTCGATTTTTCAGTTTCATGCAAATCAAATTTTTTTCTTAATCCATTATAAATTGGAATAGGGACTTGATTTTCTTCTTCGTCATCGCCATCTGACAAATCAAAAGATAAAGCCTCGCCCTGAGCAGCAAAACCTAAAAATAACCCGCCACCATTTTTGAGATTTTTAAAGGCATTTGAGCTCATTAATCTCATTGCACTAGGCGAGGGGTGACCTTCAGGTCCACTTACACTGCTTGCCGAGTAATATAAAGCCAATACTACATCTGCTTTGAAATTAGGAAAAGTGCTTAAAACATCGCCTACAATAAGTTCTGTTCTAGGCTTATCTTGATCAACAGCATCTATTCCGACATATTTTCCAATATTGAATCTTGCTTCTGCTCGGATATGATTTTCGAATTCTCCTTTACCTGACATAAATTCAACTAAATCTAATCTCTTTCCTTTAAGATCTTTGTTTAAATTAATTAAATGCTCTATAGCGAAGCATGTTCCTTCTGCTTCTAAAAGTTTTGGAACTCTTGATGGAACAAAAACACAGTTATAGAAGTCATAATCTGAATAAGGATGATCAATAGTTATTAATTTTTTAGATTTCGACATTTTATCCCCTTTACAATTGTATAAATAATTGGTGCGCCCGGCAGGATTCGAACCTACGACCCCAGGATTAGGAATCCTGTGCTCTATCCTACTGAGCTACGGGCGCAAAAAGTAAAGATAATAATTTGTTATAAATTTTTGTATAGAATTTATTTTCACCTAATATAGTTCATAAAAATATTAACAGTAAATTTAAAATATAATTTCTAATTTAGATCAATTCGTATACTCTTAAGTAATGTATAAGTCGAGAGATAATATAGTTAAAATAGTAAAAAATAAAAATCTTAAAACTTTAAGTTATTTATTATTTGCTATATTTTTTATCATATCTTGTTCGAAAAACCCTAATACAGGAAATAATGATTTAACATTATTTATGAACAAGAGCCAAGAGCAAAAGATAGGCGATCGTCAACATAATCA
>MDSV01192363.1_pt1 | contig 25182 bp, 19 predicted proteins | sample 810851 | NCBI WGS metagenome assembly MDSV01 (sample SAMN05326640, study PRJNA326480) | marine metagenome | isolation source: seawater | place: Atlantic Ocean: North East | collected 2012
CGCGCGCGCAAGCCCCATGTCCAGTCCGTCCACCACGGCAGCACGACGCTCGGAGAAGAACAGATGCCTGAGCGCGGTCGCATCCTCGCCCACGCGCAGACGCTGGAAGACGGCGCGCTCATCCGCCAGCGCGTCACGTCCATCCGCCTCGGCGGCACGGCGGATGAGTCGGATCGCCTCCGCCACGTTGGGACGGCCCTTGCCACGGCGTAACGCCTTGTCCGCCGCCGCCTCGACCGCGGCCGGATCGTCCGCCGGAGGCGATATTGCCAGCGCTGCGCGCTTGGGGCGGACGGTTTCGGCCAGGAAGGCCAGCGCGCCCGCAAGAAGATCACCCGCGACCACGCGATCGACGAGACCGATGGCGGCGGCCTGATCCGCCGGAATGCGGCGGGCGGCGCTGATCAGATCGATCGCGCGGGCAAGCCCCGTCAGCCGCGGCAGGCGCTGCGTGCCGCCCGCGCCCGGCACGAAACCGAGGCCGACTTCGGGCAGGCCGACCATCGTGTGCGGCGCGGCCAGCCGGTAATCGCAGCCGAGCGCCAGCTCCAGCCCGCCGCCAAGCGCAACGCCATGCATGGCGGCCACGACGGGAAAGGGCGTGTCCTCGACCAGCCGGATCACGTCGGGCAGTTCGGGCCATTCCAGCTTGCTGTCGAATTCCTTCAGATCGGAACCGGCGATGAAGCAGCGCCCGTCGCCGATGATCACCGCGCCGCTCGCGCCGTTGCGCGCCGCTTCGGCAAGCCCGTCCGCCAGACCCTTGCGCACCGCGTGAGAGCCAGCATTGACCGGCGGATTGCGGATCGTCAGAACGGCCACGCCATCGACCATCCGCATCTCCACGCGCGGCTTGTCCTGCTGATCTGTCGGCATGCCGTTTCTCCCTGTTCATTTCATCGAAACGGAACCTAAATTACATTAAGCTAGTTGTATAGCTCTAATCGATGGGGCAAGCTGTCGCCGGCAAACAGGAGGAGACCGCGATGATGCCGTTCGAAAGACTGCGGGTGATCGACGCCACCCATGTGCTGGCAGGCCCGTTCGCGGCCTATCAGATGGCCGTCATGGGCGCCGATGTGATCAAGATAGACCGGCCCGGCGACCCCGATCAGGTTCGTCTGCAAGGGCCTGACAGGGAATTGAGCGCGGCCGGAATGGGCACGACCTATCTGGCCCAGGGCGCCAACAAGCGTTCCGCCGCCCTGGATCTGAAGACCGCCGGCGGCCAGGAGGCGCTCAAGGCGCTTTTGAAGGATGCGGACGTCTTCATCGAGAACTATCGACCAGGCGCGCTCGCCGCGCTTGGTCTCGGCTATCAGGATATTGCGCGGATCAATCCGCGCATCGTCTATTGCTCCGTCTCGGCCTTCGGGCAGACAGGGCCGCGCGGGCCGGAAACCGGCTATGATTTCGTGTTTCAGGCCGTCGCCGGGCTGATGGCCCTCACCGGAACGGAGGAATCCGGGCCGCTGAGGGCCGGGGCGCCCGTGGTCGATTACGCCACCGGCTACATGACCGCCTTTGCCATAACCGCCGCGCTCTATCATCGCGAGCGCACGGGACGCGGCCAGCATATCGATCTTGCCATGTTCGACGCCACGCTGATGCTGATGAGCACCCACGTCACGGCGCTGACGGCGGGCGGCAAAGCCCCTCACCCCGAAGGCAACCGCTTCAACGTGGCCGGCGTCGGCGCCTATGACACGGCGGATGGATTGCTGATGCTGGGCGCCGCGAACATGCGCCAGCAGAAGCGCCTCTGGCTGGCGCTGAACCGCCCCGACATGGTCAAGTCCGCCCATGCGGACCGGATCGATGCCCATGCCGAAGAGGCCGCCGTGCTGCGCGAAGCGATGCTGACCCGAACGGCGTCCGACTGGGAGGCCTTCTTCCGCCGCCATGGCGTGCCGGCGGGCAAGGTGCGGCCGATGGAGGAGGCCCTCGCCGATCCGCAACTGGACCATCGCGGCGTGCTGCAGCCGCTGCCGCAACCCCTCGGTCGCGCCGGGGAATACCGCGTGCCGGTGGCGCCCTTCCTGATGTCCGAAGGCAATCCGACAGTGCGAAGCCCGCCGCCGGCTCTCGGTCAGCATACACGGGAAATCCTGGCCGAGGCGGGCATTGATGACGGGCGGATCGCCGCGCTGATTGCCGAAGGCGCAGCCGTTCAAGCTTTATAAAGTTGTAAAATCATATTTTTGATTTATTGTGAATGCGCCGCGCCTTGCGGCGGAAAACCTTGGAGGAGGAAACATGAAGACCATACTCGCAGCGATGGGACTGACCCTCGCGCTGACAGGAGCCGCGATGGCCGCCGAGATGCAGGAAAAAACCGTCATGAACGGGGATCACCAGGTCGGCTATTCGGTCAGGGGCGATGGGCCGCTGGTGGTGATGATCGCTTCGACCGGCCGCGGCTCGGCCGAGTTCGCCCCGCTCGCCGACCGGTTGGCCGAACGCGGCTACAAGGTAGCCCTGCCCGAACCGCGCGGCATCGGCCAGAGCAACGGCAAGATGGAGGATGTCAGCTTTCACGATTTCGGCGATGACTTCGCCGCCGTGATCGAACAGGAGGGCGGGCCGGCGATCGTCGCAGGCCATGCCTATGGCCAGTGGATCGCCAAGACCGTGGCCGCCGATCACCCTGACCTCGTCAGCGGCGTCGTTCTGCTGGCGGGCGGCGCCAAGTCCTGGCCGCCGGAACTGTCGGACGCGATCACCATGATCAACGACCCGAACTCGACCCGCGATCAGAAGATGCAAGGGCTGATGCTGGCCTTCTTCACCGACGAGGAAACCGCCGAGCCTTGGCTGGAGGGTTGGCATCAGGATGTCACCCAGAGCCAGCGCGCGGCGCGCAAGCAGACCGATCGCGACAGCTACTGGTCGGGCGGCACCGCGCCGATTCTCGACCTGCAGGGCGGTTCCGACCCGTTCCGCCCGGAGGGGTCACGCAACGAGGTGCGCGACGAGCTGGGCGCCGACCGCGTGACGGTCGTGGTGATCGACGGAGCGAGCCACGCCCTGCCCGCCGCCAAACCCGTCGAGACGGCCGACGCCATCGCCGACTGGGCAGACGGCATAGTCAAGCAGTAGGCCCTTGGATCGGACCATCGGGCGCGCCAAGACAGTGCCCGATGGTCGCATTCCTTGTTTGGACGCGACAGATCAACAGGATTATCATCGTTACGGGGCCTCAGATCGGACGGCTTCACTGGCTCAAATAATACTTGACTAGAATATTCATATTTGATTTCTCAAGGCAGGATTTTCGAGCCTTCGGACGAAGGCCTGCCAGAGGAGTCGCGAATGTCAAATCGTCTTGGAATGGTGTCGGCGGTTATCGGGTTGCTTTGCCTTTCCGCACCGGCCGCCGCTCTGGCGGAAAGCGCGTTCACCGATCATCGCGGAAAGACGATCACGTTCCAGACGCCGCCGGAGCGGGTCGTCACGATTGTCCGCTCCGCGCCGATCATCTATCGGGCGGTCGACGGGACGGCCGACCACATTGTCGGGATGAACAAGGACTCCCTCGACCGCTATTTCACCGAGGGCATCTACACCGAAATCATCCCGGAAATGTCGAAGATCAGCACGAGTGCCGCGCAGGAGGGCTTCGTGCCGAACGTCGAGGCGATACTGGCCGAAAAGCCGGATGCGGTGATCCAGTGGACCCACGACGAGAAGCTGATCGAGCCGCTTGAACGGGTTGGCCTGACCGTTGTCGGCTGGCAGTGCTGCACGGAACAGGACAGGCTCGATTACCTGACGCTGACCGGCTACATGACCGGCCGCAACGACCGGGCGCAGGCCATCCTCAAGTCCCAGTCCGATGCTCTCGAAGCGCTCGGCGACAAGGTGTCGGACCTTGAGGACGCCGATATGCCGTCCGTCCTGCATATCGACCAGATCGGCGACCAGTTCCGCGTCATCGCCAACGGCTCGCAGGACCTGTCTCTCAGCGGCGTGACCAACCCGGCGGCCGATGGCAGCGGCGAGTGGTGGCGCACGGTCGACATGGAGCAGCTCCTGGTCTGGAATCCGGACATCATCGTCATTCCGGCCTATGCCGCCGAGCTCAACCCGCAGGATTTCTTCGATGATCCGCTGCTCGCGAACATGGCGGCGGTCAAGGCCAGGCGCGTCTACAAGCAGCCGGTCTTCGCCAGAACCCCGGACGCGCCGGAAATCTTCCTCACCTCGGTCTGGCTCGCGGCGATCGCCCACGGCACCGACTATGCGCCGGAATTCAAGACCCAGATCGAGGATGTCTACGGGCTTATCTACGGCGCCGATCTCTCCGGCGCCCAGATCGAGGCCATTCTCGAAAGCGACAGCAACGCGCCTGCATCCGACTATGCCGAAACCTTCGGCTGAGGCTGTGTCCGAAAACAGGTCTACCGTCCCGGCGGGACGAAAACTGACGACAATTGCCATGCTGCCGGGCCTTATCGCGCTGCTGGTAATGGCAATCCTGTATTCCGTGACGATCGGCCGCTATGATCTTTCGATCAGGGAGGTCGCCCTGATCCTGATCGAAAACATCCATCCGCTCGTCGTGCCCTATTGGGATCCGGTCAAGGAGGTCGTCGTCGAGCAGGTGCGTCTGCCGAGAATACTCGCCGCCGTTCTCATCGGCTTCGGCCTGTCCATTTCGGGGGCGTCGCTGCAGGGGCTGTTCCGCAATCCGCTCGTCGATCCGGGCATCATCGGCGTCACGGCAGGCGCGGGTTTCGGCGGTACGCTTGCCATTCTTCTCGGCCTCCAGGGCTATGGCCTGATGCTGACGGCCTTTCTGTTCGGCCTCGGCAGCGTGCTTCTGGTCAAGCTTCTCTCGACAGTGCGCGGGCGCACCAGCATGCTGACGCTGGTGCTTGCCGGCGTGGTGATCTCGGCGTTCTTCTCGGCGGCGATTTCGATTGCCAAGCTTCTGGCCGACCCGTTCCAGAAACTGCCTTCAATAACGTACTGGCTCATGGGCAGCATCGCATCCAGCAGCTATTCGGACGTGCTGCTGATCCTTCTTTCCGTGGCGCCGGCGTCCATCGCGATCTATCTGCTGCGGTTTCAGATCAACATCATGTCGCTCGGCGAGGAGAAGGCACGGGCGCTCGGCGTCCGCGTCGTTCTCGTCCAATGGATCATCCTTTTGACCTCCGCCCTGATATCGGCCGGGGTTGTCGCGACCTCGGGCATCATCGGCTGGGTCGGTCTTGTCATTCCCCACGTCGCCCGCGCCCTCGTCGGCGCGGATCACCAGCGCATGCTGCCGGTCGCCGGCGTTCTCGGTGCAATCTACCTGCTGATGGTCGACAATCTGGCGCGCACCCTGACCACCGCCGAAATTCCGCTTGGCATCATCACGGCGCTCATCGGTGTGCCGGTCTTCGCGGTCATCCTGCGCCGCCTGCACGCGAAAGGAGGCTGGGCCGGTGATTGAAGCCCGTGACCTCACCGTGGAAAGAGGCGGCCGGACGATCCTCGAAGGATACAACCTCCGCCTCGAAAAGGGCCGCACCCTCGCCATCCTCGGCGCAAACGGGGTTGGAAAGACGACGTTGATCAGCGTCCTGACGGGGCTCATCCAGCCAAGATCCGGAAGGCTCGTGGTTCACGGACAGGTCGGCTTCGTGCCGCAACTCTTCGAAGTGTCTTTTGCCTATTCCGCCCTGGATATCGCCCTGATGGGACGCGCGCGGCATCTCGGGCTCTTCGGCGCGCCGGGACGCAGGGACTACGAGATCGTCCGTCAATTCCTCTCCATGCTCGGCATCGAGGCTCTGGAGGCGCAGGCCTTCAATGCGCTGAGCGGTGGTCAGCGGCAATTGGTGATGATCGCCCAGGCCCTCGCCTCGGAATGCGATCTTCTGGTGCTGGACGAACCCTGCGCGGCGCTGGACTACAAGAACCAGGACAAGGTTCTGGAACTCCTCCACCGGCTGCGGGTCGAGCGCGGCATGACGATCGTCTTTTCCACCCACATGCCGCAGCACGCCGTCGAAATCGCGACGGACGTGCTGCTGATGACCAGCGGGAGCCGCTATGTCTGCGGCCCCACCGGCGAGGCCCTCGACGCCCGCAATCTGAGCGAACTCTACGACCTGCCGATCGCGCGGGCGGATTTTTCCGGCACGAAAAAACATACCTATGCGCCGCTGTTCCGTCACCGGGGAGAGAAAACCGATGCCTGACCTCCGTGCCCCCACAAAGGGAATTGCCTACATCCACTGGGGCAATAGCTGGCAGCTTCGCAGCTTCCGGGATTTCCGCCACCATCTGGACGATCTCATCTACATAGATGACCTGCCGAAGGTGGATCTTTCGGCCTACAAGGCCGTTGTCATGCCCGATGCGATGGATGCCGAGGCAGCCCGGCCCCATGCCGGGCAGCTCAATGCCTACCTGCACAAAGGCGGCTTCCTCGTCGTCATGCTCCAAGGGCATGTGGACTGGCTGGACATTCCCGGTCTGCAATGGACACCGGGCAATTGTCGCGACTGGCTGTGGTGGACGAAGGGGGACAAACTCGAAATCCGGCTGAGCGAGCCGCCCCATCCGATCACGGAGGCGATGCCGCTTGCCCACATGAGCTGGCATTGGGGCGGATCCTACAACGTGCCGGACGGCGCGCGCTCGATCCTGGAGATCGAGGACGACGGCGGCAGCCTCTTCCTTGATTTTCCGGCGCTTCCCGGCGGCGGCCGGCTGTTGCTGGCCTCCCTCGACCCGCATTCCCACAATGGCCAGCGGTTCATGCCGGCAACGACGCGGTTCCTGCAGTCCTTCTACCCCTGGCTGAACCGGGAACTCGGGATCGAAAGGCGAAAGCCGAACCGCTTTACCTATCTCCAGTGCAGCCATGTCCCGAGCGAATGGCAACCCGACTGGATCGGCCCAAGCCTGGAAGCGGAAGGGTTTGAAGTGAGGTTCGCGCCCCTCTACGAGCTCGGCCCCGACCTGCTGGGGGCAACCGACACGCTCTACCTGCCAAGCAGCCACGACGAGATCTTCCTGAAGCGCAGGGCGGACGACCTGCTCGGCTTTCTTGCGCAAGGCGGCAACCTGATCATCTGCGCCGAGCCCTGCCAGCCCTGGCTTCCGTTCATGGCCCCGTTCCGGGCCGTCCCGCCCCGCCCTTTCGCCAATATCAAGGTTCGGGTGCGCGACGATCGCTTCGGAATATTCGGCAATCTTGGCGAAGGCTTCGACGGCTGGAAGGGCATTTACGGCCAATATGCGCGCGGCTGGACGGATGCACCGCCAGGCGCGATCTGGCTGACGGATGTGGGCGCGGAGATGGATCCGAAACCGGCGGACTGGCTCTGGCAGTATCCAACGGACGACGAGCGGGGCGGCTATGTCTTCATGCATAACGGAGACAACATGACCCGCTATCCGGATCACGGACCCGAGAAGGAAGCCCTTGTCGGCAACATAGCCAAGGCTCTCCAGAGACTTTCGATCGGCGACCTGCTGATGTGAGGATTGCATCAAGCCGGCCTCGCGGCTCTTGCCCCGTGCGGCGGATTTTCGTGTCCATCATCTCAACGGAATTCTCCGTGTAGATCAGTCCGCGCACCCGCAACCCGACCGAAAAGCTGCGGATCGATAATATCTAGTCCGCGTCTGCTTCCGGATATTCGACCGGCTCCTTTTGCAGAGCGGGTGGGCTGGTTTCCGTATTCATTGTCATGATGCTGGCGGCAAGGCCGATCTTCCTGAACTCCGTGGGGCTGACCCGGAAATAGCGGCGGAACACCTTGGCGAAATAGTTCGGGTCGGCGAAGCCGGCCATGCCGGAGACTTCCTTGACCGTGTGGTCGCCGCTTGCCAAAAGCCGGGTCGATTGTTTCAGGCGGCGCAGAAGCACGTATTCTGCGGGCGGCATGCCCTCCGACTGTGCAAAGAGCCGTGAGAAATGCGAGCGGCTGAAGCCCGAGATTTCCGCCAGCCTGTCCACCGGCAACGGCTTATCGAGATTGGCATCGATATAATGGATGACCCGCTGCATCGCCCGGCTTTCCACCGGCGGCATGGTGTGAACCCCGAAAACGTCGTCATAAAGCAGCATGGTCACCTCATAGGCGACGGCGGAGGCCCGGGCCGGGGTGTCGGTTTCCGACGAAAGCAGGCGTGCGAGACAATCGGCAAGCTGGTTGACTGTCTCCTCCTTGAGTTTCAGCACCGGGCCGGTGGTCGCCAGAACCGCTCTTTGGATGCGCATTGCCTCCTCGCCGTTGAGCGAAATCCAGAAGAATTCCCAGTAACCGTCCTCCTCCAGCCAGTAACGGTGGTTGTGCGGGATGAGGGTGAGCATGGTTTCACCCGGCCGGACACGATAGGTCTGGTTCTCGAAACGCAGGTTTCCCGCACCGGCAATCGTGTACTGGATCACCGAGAACGGGCTCTGGCCGCGACGCCTTCCATCCCACTGATAGTCCGGCTTGGTTCGGATTTCATAGCCGGCGCTGACCGGCATGGCATGCAGGTCCTGATGGCCGCGCGGCAGGGAAATCAGCCGCCCAATCGGCGCTTTTGCCCGCAATTCCTGCAGCACAGAATTACCCATGAAAGCACAATCCCTCTCTGTAATGTTCTCCTGTCTGCTGCATAATGCGCGTCGGGAGTTTGAAAACAAGCGCTACAGCCAGAACATTTCGGCCTGGGCCACGCCTTTCGGTGCGGCCCGGCGGACCGCTATCTGTTGCGTTGGATTTTACCCTGTATGTTGGTCTTAGTTCAGGGAGGCGGCTATGAGCGCTTTCAAAATAGCCATTATCGGCGCTGGCAGCGTCGGTTTCACCAAGACGCTGTTCAAGGATATTCTGTGCGTTCCGGAGTTCGCGGACATCGAAGTGGCGCTGACGGATATCAGCGAGAAAAATCTGACGATGGTGAAAACCATCCTCGAGAAGATCGTCGAGGCCAACGGCCTGCCGACCACCATCACCGCGACCACAGACCGCCGCAAGGCAATCGAGGGCGCGCGCTATGTGATTTCCTGCGTGCGCGTCGGCGGGCTTGAGGCTTACGCCGACGATATCCGCATTCCGCTGAAATACGGCGTCGACCAGTGCGTCGGCGATACGATCTGCGCCGGCGGCATTCTTTACGGCCAGCGCAACATCCCGGTCATTCTGGATTTCTGCAAGGACATCCGCGAAGTGGCCGAGCCCGGCGCCCGCTTCCTCAACTATGCCAATCCGATGGCGATGAACACCTGGGCAGCCAATGAATACGGCAAGGTCGATACGATCGGCCTGTGCCACGGCGTCCAGCACGGCGCGGAGCAGATCGCGGAAGTGCTCGGCGTAAAACTGGGCGAGCTCGACTATATTTGCTCCGGCATCAACCATCAGACCTGGTTCACCGATCTGCGCGTCAACGGCCGCAAAATCGGTAAAGACGAGCTGATCGCGGCCTTCGAGGCGCATCCGGTGATCTCGAAGCAGGAAAAGGTGCGCATCGACGTGCTGAAGCGCTTCGGGGTCTATTCGACGGAGAGCAACGGCCACCTGTCCGAATACCTGCCCTGGTATCGCAAGCGCCCGGAGGAAATCACCCGCTGGATCGACATGTCCGACTGGATCCATGGCGAGACCGGCGGCTATCTGCGCTACACGGCGGAAAACCGCAACTGGTTCGAAACCGAATATGACGGGTTCCTTGAAGATGCGGCAAAACCCATCGACCCGAAGAAGCGCTCGAGCGAACATGCCAGCTACATCCTCGAAGGGCTGGAGACCGGCCGGGTCTATCGCGGCCATTTCAACCGCAAGAACAACGGCGTGATCACCAATCTGCCGGATGACTGCATCATTGAATCGCCCGGCTTCGTCGACCGCTTCGGCCTCAACATGGTCGCCGGCATCACGCTGCCGGAAGCATGTGCTGCAACCTGCATGGCCTCGATCAACGTGCAGCGCATGTCCGTTCATGCCGCCGTGACCGGCGACCTCGATCTTCTGAAACTGGCCGTCCTGCACGATCCGCTGGTCGGCGCCGTCTGTACGCCGGAGGAGGTCTGGCAGATGGTGGACGAGATGGTCGTCGCCCAGGCTGCATGGCTGCCGCAATATGCCGATGCCATTGACGGCGCGAAAGAGCGGCTTTCGAAGGCGACTGTCAGGACCCGCGAATGGGAAGGGGCGGCCCGCCGCCACATTCGATCGGTCGATGAAATGCGCGCGGAAAAGGAAGCCGAGCGCGCGGCGGCCAACGCCTGACGTTTTTAATCTCGACCGGTCCGGCGGCATGCCGGTCCGGTCTTTCCTGTTCCGGCGGCCTTGTGGGTAGGAGCCTTGCCGACGGAACAACCGGCGAAAGGCCAGAAGCCTTCGCATTCAGTGTCAACACGGGAGGACGACACGATGACATCTCACCTTTCTGCCCGGCATCTGGCCAGTGTCCTGGCCGCCGGAATTTCAACCCTTGCCCTTGTTTCCGGGGCGCTCGCTTCGGAAATGACCGTGGTGCCGCCGCAGCCGGATTTCCCGGCCCAGGCCAAGATCACCTATGTACCGCGCAACGCGATCGAGGAATTCCGGTCGCTGCCATCCTATTCCGAACCGGAATGGGTGACCGAGCAGTTCGTTGAAACCGGTGCGCTGCCGCCGGTCGAGGAACGACTACCGAAGGAGCCGCTGGTCTTCAAGACCGGCAACATGCCCGACGGCATCGGCGTTTATGGCGGCACGTTGCGCCATGTGGTTGGCGGCCGTCCGGAAGGTTGGAACTACCAGGCCGGCCAGGCGCAGGGCTGGGGCGGCATCGATATCGCCATGTATGAATGCCTGACCCGCACCGCCCAGCTTTATCAGGTCGAGGCCAGCGACATGGAGCCGCTACCGAACCTTGCGAAAAGCTGGGAATGGTCGGAAGACGGACACACGCTGACCATGCACCTGATCGAGGGCGCGAAATGGTCCGACGGCGCGCCGTTCACCTCCGAAGATGTGATCTTCATGTGGGAAGACAATATCGTCGATCCCAATGTATCGCCGCTCAATGGCGCATCGCGTGAAACCTTCGGCTCCGACACGACGCTGAAGGCCGTGGACGACTACACGGTCGAATGGACCTTTGCGGAAGCCTTCCCGCGCCAGTATCTGTTCAACATGGCCTATGGCGATTTCTGCCCCGGCCCGGCGCATATTCTGAAGACCAAGCATCCGAAATATGCCGATACGACCTATGACGAGTATCGCAACGGCTTTCCGCCGGAAATGCTGAACTGGCCGGTCATGGGCGCCTGGGCGCCAGTCGAGTATCGACCCGAGGATATCGTCGTTCTGCGCCGCAATCCCTATTACTGGAAAGTCGATGAGGACGGCCACCAGCTGCCCTACATCGATGAACTGCAATACAAGCTCTCGACCTGGGCCGACCGCGACATCCAGACGATTGCGGGCTCCGCCGACCTTTCCAATCTCGAACAGCCGGAAAACTTCGTCGTGGCGCTGCGTCGCGCCGCCGAGGCGGATGCGCCGGCAAGGCTTGCCTTCGGTCCGCGCCTCATCGGCTACAATATGCGCATGAACCTTTCCGGCAATGGCTGGGGCGAGCCGGACGAACGCGAAGAGGCCGTGCGCGAGCTCAACCGCAACCCGGACTTCCGCAAGGCGGTGACGATGGCGATCGACCGTCAGGCGCTTGGCGATTCACTGGTCCGCGGCCCCTTCACCGCCATCTATCCCGGCGGCCTGAATTCCGGCACCAGCTTCTATGACCGGGAATCGACCTATTACTACCCCTATGATCCCGAAGGGGCGAAGGAACTGCTTGCCTCGATCGGCCTTGAGGACACGGACGGCAACGGCTTCGTCAATTGGCCGGAGGGCACGCTTGGCGGGCAGGATGTCGATATCGTGGTCTCGCTGAGTTCCAACTACACGACCGACCTCAGCCTCGCCGAGGGTCTGATCGGCCAGTTGCAGCAGGTGGGCCTCAGGGTGGTGCAGAACGCCATCGAGAACAATCAGTTCGACAACCAGCGCCGGGCCGGCAAGTTCGACTGGATGATCCTGCGCAATCCGCCGGCTCTGGCATCCGTGATGCAGGGAACCACCGGCCTTGCGCCCGTGGGCCCGCGCACCAGCGAACATCACCGCGCCGGCCCCGACGGCACGCTCGACCTGATGCCTTATGAGGAGCAGATGGTCGATATCATCGACCGGTTCATCGCCACCGACGACAATGCCGAGCGGGCCGAGCTGATGAAGCAGTATCAGACCGTCGTGACGCAGAATGTCGATATGGTCGGACTGACGGAATATCCAGGCGCGCTGATCGTCAACAAGCGGTTCGACAATGTCGCCCCCGGCGCGCCGATCTTCATGTTCAACTGGGCGGAAGACGCCATTATCCGCGAGCGCATGTTCGTTCCGGCTGACGAGCAGCAGGACTATCAGCTGTTTCCGCAAACGCTTCCCGGCAAGCTGGGCGGTGACGGCCCGGTCAGCGGCTGACACCCGAAAGCGTCGCGGCGGCTCTTGCGAAAGCGCCGCCGCCAACCGCGCGGACCGGCAACCCTGTTCTCCTCCGGTTGCCGGTCCGCACAGACAAGGGACGCAAGGATAAAATGGCACGATTTCTGTTCAACCGGATCATGTCGGGGCTGATGCTGCTGTTCGTGCTCAGCATCGTGACCTTCGTCATCATCCAGGCCCCGCCGGGCGATTACAGCGATTACATCCGCTCGCAGGCGATCAATCAGGGCGGTGCCTCCTTCGAGCAGGCGGACCGGCAGGCCGAGGCCTATCGCGAGACCCACGGCCTGAACGATCCGCTTCCCGTGCAGTATCTGAATTGGGTGAAGGGCATCGTCTTCCACGGCGATTTCGGCCAGAGCCTCTACTACAACAAGCCGGTTTCCGACGTTGTTGCCCAGCGACTGCCGCGCACGCTGGCGCTGGCCCTGACCTGCCACATCCTCGCTTCCATTCTCGGCATCGGTTTCGGCATCGTCGCGGCCACGCGCCAATATAGCTGGATCGACACGGCGCTGTCGGGGGTCGCCTTTCTCGGCATGACGGTGCCGCGCTTTTTGATGGCGCTGATCATCGTCTATGTCCTCGTCTTCCATTTCGACGTCAACGAAGTGGGCAGTTTCTTCTCGCCGCAATATGGCGGCGCGCCCTGGTCCTGGGGCAAGTTCGTCAATCTCGTGCAACACATATGGCCGGTCGTCGCGATCGCCACCTTTGGCGGGCTCGCCTACAATATGCGGGTCATGCGCGGCAACCTGCTCGACACGCTGAACATGCAATATGTCGAGACCGCGCGCGCCAAGGGGCTTTCGGAGCGCAAGGTGATCATGCGCCATGCCGTGCCCAATGCGCTGCATCCCCTCGTCATGTATCAGGGCGTGGTTCTGCCCTACATGCTGACCGGCGAGATCGAGGTCGCCATCATCTTCGCGCTGCCGACCGTCGGCCCGGCCATCGTCGGCTCCATGCAGGTGGGCGACGTCTATGTCACGGCGACCTTCATGCTGCTGCTCTCGGCCATGCTGCTGATCGGCAACATCATCGCCGACCTTCTGCTCGTGGCCCTTGATCCGCGCGTCAGACAGACCGGGAGGGCCGCGGCATGACCGACAACATCCTTCAAACCGTCGACACGGTCAAAGAGCCGGAAGCCAACAAGAACGAAACCTATCTGGCGCTGGTCTGGCGCAGGCTGAAGCGGTCGTTTTCCGGCATGATGGGCCTGATCCTGGTGGTCTTCCTGCTGTTCGTCGCCGTGTTCGCCGATTTCCTGTCGCCCGCCGATCCGCGCGTCACCGGCGCCTCCTACCAGCCGCCGCAGATGGTCACTGTGTTTGGCAAGGACGGCGAATTCGTGTTTCCGCCGCGCGTCTACCCGCTCGGCGATACCGGCGAACTGGACCCGATCACCTTCCAGCCGCTTGTCGGCAAGGATTACGACAACCCGCAGATCATCGGTCTGTTCGTGAAGGGCGCGCCCTACAAGCTGCTCGGCTTCATTCCCGCCGACCGCCATTTCATCGGCGCGACCGATGGCTCGGTGATCCATTTTCTCGGCACCGACAAGCTCGGCCGCGACGTGCTGTCGCGCATTCTCTACGGCTCGCGGATTTCGCTTCTGATCGCGCTCACCGTGGTCACCGTCGTCACCATCGTCGGAACATCCGTCGGCATGACCTCGGGATATTTCGGCGGGCCGGTGGATTCGTGGATCCAGCGCTTCGTCGAACTGGTGCTCGCCTTTCCGCAACTGCCCTTCTATCTGGCGCTGGCCTCGCTCATTCCCGTGACCGCGCCGACCAAGGTGTTCCTGGGCTTCGTCATCGCGGTGATGTCGGCGCTCGGTTGGGCGCAGATGTCGCGCGAGGTGCGCGGCAAGACGATGGGGCTGGTGCGCATGGATTATGTGCGCGCGGCGATTGCCGTCGGCGCCACCGACAAGCGCATCATCTTCCGCCATATCCTGCCCAACGTGATGAGCCATGTGATCGTCGCGGTCACACTCGCGATCCCCACGGTCGTGCTGCTCGAGGCCTTTCTTGGCTTCCTCGGCTTTGCTGTGAAGCCGCCGATGATTTCCTGGGGTCTGATGCTGCGCGATACCTCCAATTATGCGGTGATCGGCGCCTATCCCTGGCTGTTGTCGCCCGTCGCCTTCGTGCTTCTGACCGTCTTCGCCTTCAACGCATTCGGCGACGGATTACGCGATGCGATCGACCCCTATTGAGAAGGAGACGCTTTCGATGACTGACGACCTCAGACATGACACGGCGCCTTCCTCTCGGCGCGACCATGGCGCACAGCAGGGCGAGCCGATCATCGACGCCCGCAATGTCGCCGTCGATATCGCGGTCGAGGACGGCACGGTGAATGCCGTGCGCGATGTCTCCTTCCAGCTCTATCGCGGAGAGACCATCGCCATCGTCGGCGAGTCCGGCTCCGGCAAGTCCGTCACGGCCCGGACGGTGATGGGGCTTCTTCCCAAGCGCGCAAGCGTCGGCAAGGGAGCCACGATAAATTATAACGGAGAGGACGTTCTCAAATTCCCTGAACGCCGGCGCCGGGACATGCGCGGATCGCGGATTTCGATGATCTTTCAGGAACCGATGAGCTCTCTGAACCCGATCTACACGATCGGATCGCAGATCATCGAAGCGATCCAGACCCATCGCCGCGTGAGCAAGAAAAAGGCGGAAGCGGAAACCATCGAACTCCTGCGGCAGGTGCAGATCCCCGAGCCGGAGGCCCGGCTCAAGCAGTATCCGCACCAGCTTTCCGGCGGGCAGCGCCAGCGCGTGATGATCGCCATGGCGCTCGCCAACAAGCCAGACGTGCTGATCGCCGACGAACCGACCACGGCGCTTGACGTGACGGTGCAGGCGCAGATCCTCGGCCTGATCCGGGAATTGCAGCTGGAACTCGGCATGGCCGTCATCCTGATCACCCACGACCTGACCGTGGTTCAACATTTCTCGGATTATGTCTATGTGATGAGCGAAGGCGTGGTGCGCGAGCACAACACGACCAGGGCGCTTTTCGCCGACCCGCAGCACCCCTACACGAAAAAGCTCCTCAGCTCCGAACCCTCCGGCGAGGCCAATCCGCTGCCGGAAGGATCGCAGACCATCCTGGAAGGCCGGGACGTTCGGGTCGCCTTCACGCTGAAGACCGGGACCTTCTTCAAATCCAGCTACAGCCAGCTTGTCGCGGTCAACGATCTGTCGATCACGCTCAAAAAGCACGAAACGCTGGGGCTGGTGGGCGAAAGCGGATCGGGAAAAACCACCTTCGGCCAAGCATTGCTGAGGCTGATCCATACAGATGGCGGCACGGTGCTTTTCGACGAGAAGCACATCGAGGGGCTCTCCCGCGAACAGCTCAGGCCCTTGCGCTCACGCATGCAGGTGGTGTTTCAGGATCCGTTTTCCTCGCTCAATCCGCGCATGACGATTGGCCAGATCATCGAGGAAGGGCTGATCGTCAACAATATCGGCTCGTCCGGCAAGGACCGCAACGAGCGGGTGCGCGATGCCCTCGTCGATGCCGGCCTGCCGGGCTCGATCACCCACCGGTTTCCGCACGAGTTTTCCGGCGGCCAGCGCCAGCGCATCGCCATTGCCCGCGCGGTGGCGCTGGAGCCGGAATTCATCCTGCTCGATGAGCCGACCTCGGCGCTCGACCTCTCCGTGCAGGCGCAGATCATCGAACTCCTGCGCAAGCTGCAGAGCGAGCGGGGCCTCAGCTACCTCTTCATCTCGCATGACCTGAAGGTCGTGCGGGCGCTCTGCCACCGTGTCTGCGTCATGCAGCACGGCAAAATCGTTGAACAGGGTCCGGTGCGCGATGTGCTGGAAAACCCGCAGACAGACTATACGAAGCGGCTGGTCAAGGCCGCCTTCGAAGTTGCTGCCTGAATTTGAGGAATTACACAATGGCAAGACAACCCAAGATCACCTTTATCGGCGCCGGCTCCACGGTTTTCATGAAAAACATCATCGGCGACGCCTTGCAGCGTCCGGCCCTGAAGGACGCATCCATCGCCCTGATGGACCTCAATCCGGAGCGGCTTGCCGAAAGCGAGATCGTTGCCGGCAAGCTCGCGCGCACGCTCGGCTCGAAATCGGCGATCACCACCCACACCAGTCAGCACGAGGCGCTGGAGGGTGCCGATTTCGTCGTCGTGGCCTTCCAGATCGGCGGCTATGAACCGGCCACCGTCACCGATTTCGAGGTGCCGAAGAAATACGGCCTGCGCCAGACGATCGCCGATACGCTCGGCGTCGGCGGCATCATGCGGGGCTTGCGCACCGTGCCTCATCTCTGGTCGATCTGCGAGGACATGACGCAAATCTGCCCCGACGCCATTCTGCTGCAATATGTGAACCCGATGGCGATCAACACCTGGGCGATTGCGGAAAAATACCCGAACATCAAGCAGGTCGGCCTCTGCCATTCGGTGCAGGGCACGGCGGGTGAACTGGCGCGCGACCTCGACATTCCCTATGAGGAAATCCGTTACCGCTCGGCCGGCATCAACCACATGGCCTTCTTCCTGAAATTCGAACATCGCCAGGCCGATGGCAGCTATCGCGACCTCTATCCGGATCTGGTGCGCGGCTACCGCGAGGGCCGGTTCCCGAAACCGTCAAGCTGGAACCCCCGCTGCCCCAACAAGGTGCGCTATGAAATGCTCACAAGGCTCGGCTATTTCGTCACCGAAAGCTCCGAGCATTTTGCCGAATACACGCCCTATTTCATCAAGGAAGGCCGCGAGGACCTGATCGAGAAATTCGGCATTCCGCTTGATGAGTATCCCGTCCGCTGCGTCGAGCAGATCGCCAGGTGGAAGGATCAGGCGGAGGAATACAGGAAGGCCGATGAAATCAAGGTCGAGCAGAGCAAGGAATATGCCTCGTCGATCATGAACTCGGTCTGGACCGGCGAGCCCTCCGTCATTTACGGCAATGCCCGCAACAATGGCTGCATCACCTCGCTGCCGGAAAACTGCGCGGCGGAAGTACCCTGCCTCGTCGATGCCTCCGGCATTCAGCCGACCTATATCGGCGACTTGCCGCCGCAACTGACGGCCCTCATCCGCACCAATATCAACGTGCAGGAGCTGACGGTGGCGGCGCTTGTCAACGAAAACCGCGAACATCTCTATCACGCCGCGATGATGGACCCGCACACGGCCGCCGAACTCGACCTCGACCAGATCTGGTCGCTGGTCGACGACCTGCTGATCGCCCATCACGACTGGATCCCGGAATGGGCGCGCCTTGCCCGGCAGGCGCGCTCGGCCTGAGGCGGCACGGCGGCGGCGACCGCGACAGATACGATGACGTCCGCCACAACGCGACGTCAGGAAGCCGGCCGGGGCAGGAGGCAAGCGCTGTTCCTCAAACGGCGTGCATCATCCTCGAGCGCAGACGCTGCGTCCCGGCCTCATCGAGAGACATGTCCTCTCGTAGCGCGACGCCGAAAAGTCGGGCGGCCTGCTCGCATGTGAAGTAACCGAGCAGGACATCCTTCCTGACCGCCTGCGGGTCGCGCTCGAAGGCGGGGCCGTAGCCGCCGCCGCCGGGCGTGTCGACGCGCACACGGTCGCCGGCCTTCAGCGGCAGATCCTGCTCCTTGGTGATGTGTTCGGGGCGATGGACAACGCCGTCGCGGATGACCTCGATGCTGCCGGTGCCGCCATCGCCGCCGCCGAGCGCGCCCTGCGGGCCGAAGCGGCCATGATCCATGACGAAGGAAGCGCGCGCATCGCCGCGCAGAAGCTCGACCTCGTAGGAAAGGCCGAAGCCACCGCGCTGCCTGCCGGCGCCGCCGGAACCTCAATGCAAGGCATATTTGCGGAACAGAACCGGGAACACCTGACGTGACCGACTGGGATTCGGCCTTCGCGCTGGCTCAGGCGGTCGAGGAGAAGCTCGCCCCCCGGACATTCTCGTCAACAATTCCGGCGTTTCTGGCCTTAAGCCGCTGCTGGAAATGACCGAGAAGGACTGGGACTTCGTGCTCGACATCAACCCGAAGGGCCAGTTCATCACCACCCGCGCCTTCATGCCCGGCGCGGATTGCCCAGTCGAGGGCCCGGAAACAAATCCGTTGACAGCATATAGAGCAATTTATATTCTCTTAAATGGGACTATATTACATAATAATGGAGCAGCAATCATGAATCGTCTTATCTCTCAATTGTCATGCGCTTCGGCGCTGGCGCTCGCGATGGTCGTGTCCGGCCATGCCCAAGCGCAAACCGAAATCGACGTCGCCATGATCGGCGAACCCGATACGTTCGACCCCATGGTCTCCACCAAGGACGTGGTCAGCATCGTGACCCAGCACTTCGTCGAGACCCTGTTCACCTTCGACGACAATTGGGCGACGGTTCCGTTGCTTGCCGCGGCCATGCCCGATGTCAGCGATGACGGGCTGACCTATGTCATTCCGATCCGCGAGGGCGTCACCTTCCATGACGGTTCCACCATGGATTCGGCTGATGTTGTCGGCTCGCTGGAGCGTTGGCTCAAAGTGGCCTCCCGCGGCAAGAGCGTCGCCGCCTATGTCGACAGCGTCGAGGCAACCGGCGATTATGAGGTGACCATCAAGCTCAACCAGCCCTACGCGCCGCTTCTTTCCCTGCTCGCCTTCTCAAACTCGGCGGCTGTGGTCTATCCCGAGGAAATCCTCGCCGACCATATCGATAATGTGGTCGGAACCGGTCCCTACGAGATCGCCGACTATGTGCCGGACCAATACATCCAGCTCGTCCGCTTCGATGGCTATACCCAGCCGACGGGCGCGGCCGAGCGCAAGCAGATTCCCGATGAAATCCGCTTCGTGCCCGTTGCCGATCCGAATACGCGGGTCGAGGGACTGCTTTCCGGCCAGTTCGATTTTGCCGACAGCCTGCCGACGGAGTCCTATGGCAGGCTGGAGTCGAGCGACGTCGCCGAGCCGCTGCTGCTGGAGCCCTTCGGCTGGCCGGTGTTCGCGATGAACCGCAACAAGGGCATGATGACCAATATCGAGATCCGCAAGGCCGTGCAGGCCGCCCTGCCCTTCGACGACATGCTTTATGCCGCCTTCGGCGACGAGAAATTCTATCAGGTCGACGGCGCGATGTACCCGGAAGGCTGGGTCTGGAACAATGACGGCGGCGTCGAACTCTATAACCAGAACGATATCGAGGCCGCCGCCGAGCACCTGGAGAAGGCCGGCTATGACGGCACGCCGCTGCGCATCCTGACCTCGCGCCAGTACGAGTTCCACTACCAGATGGCTCTGGTCGCGAAGGCCGCGCTCGAGGCTGCCGGCTTCAAGGTGCAGATGGATGTCGTGGACTGGGCCACGCTCGCCGAGCGGCGAAACAACCCTGATCTTTGGGATATCTACATCACCCACTCCCCGTTCCTGCCCGAACCGGCGCTGATCTCCAGCTTCTCTGCCAAGGCGCTGGAAGGCTGGGATGAGCCGGTCAAGAACGAGATCTTTGCCCGGTTCAACACCGAGACCGATCCGGAAGCCCGCAAGGCCGCGTTCAAGGAACTCCAGACCGAACTTTACGAGGATGTCGGCTTCATCAAAGTCGGCAACTTCAATTCGCTGCAAGGCAAGTCGAGAGCGCTCGAAGGCGTCAGCGCCTCGCCTTGGCCGAAGTTCTGGAACGCCTCGACGTCCGAATAACGACGCTCGCCGGCGCAGCATCATAATCGCTGCGCCGGTGGCTGCCGAAACGGCCGGCCGTTGAAAAGTCCTTCATGGCCGCGGGACGTTGAATACGGATATTGTCAGGAGCTCGGATATGCTTCGTCGATATGCCAGGGAACCGAACTGAATGACACATTACCTCATCAGGCGCTTTATGGGCATGGTGGTCGTGACCTTCCTCGTGCTGACGATCGCCTTCGTGCTTGTGCGGCTCGCGCCGGGAGATCCTGCGGCCCTGATGCTGGGGCCGGACGCAACGCCTCAGGACGTCATGGATCTGCGCGCCAGCCTCGGCCTCGATCAGCCCATCTTCGTGCAATACCTCACCTTCGTCGCCAATGCCGCACAGGGCGATCTCGGCCGCTCGCTGTTCTTCGACAATTCCGTGACCTCGGTGCTGGCGGCGCGGGCCGAACCGACCGTGTTCCTGTCGCTGTTCTCGCTGATCTTCGCCCTCGTCATCGCCACGCCGATCGGCATCTACGCCGCCTACCGGCGCGGCTCGACGCTGGATCAGTCGGCGGTGACGACCGCCATGCTCGCCGCATCGGTTCCGAGCTTCCTGACCGGCCTCATCTTTCAGCGCTATCTCGCCACCGAACTCGGCTGGTTTCCCGCCTCCGGCTATGGCGGACCCGATGCCGGGTTCCTTGATCGGATGTGGCATCTTGTGCTGCCCTCGATCACGCTCGGCATCGTGAACTCCGCGCTGATCCTGCGTTTCACCCGCGCTTCGATGCTGGACATTCTCAGCGAAGACTATGTGCGCACCGCCCGCGCCAAAGGCATGAGCGAGCGCCGCGTGGTGCTGCGTCACGCGCTCAAGAACGCCGGTATCCCGATCATCACGGTGGTGGGGCTGACCTTCGCGCTACTGGTGGCCGGCGCCGTGGTCACGGAGCGGGTGTTCAACCTGCCAGGGCTTGGCAGCCTGGTGGTGAATGCGGTGCTGCGGCGGGATTATCCCGTGATCCAGGGCACGCTCATCGTGGTGGCGATCCTCTACGTCTTCATCAATCTTCTGACCGACCTTCTCTATCTGGTCATCGACAAGCGGGTGCGGTACTGACCATGGCCGATACGACACTTTCCTCCGGCACGCCGGAAACGGCCGAACCGGAAGGCACGGGCGAACCCGGTTTCTTCCGTGTCCTGCTTGCGCGGCGCTCGGTTCAGGTCTCGCTGGTCGTGTTTCTGGCGATCGCGATTGTCTGTCTGTTCGCGTCACTGGTGGCGCCGGCCGACCCCGATGCGATGTCGGTGCGCATGCGCCTGCAGGGACCGAGTGCCGCCCACTGGTTCGGCACGGATGCGTTCGGACGCGATGTACTGTCGCGTCTTCTCTATGCCGGGCGCTCCTCGCTCAGCATCGGGCTTTCGGTGGCGATCCTGTCGTCATTGATCGGCGTGGCGATCGGCCTGACGGCAGGCTTCTTCAGCCGGCTCGACTGGCCGTTTTCGCGGCTGATCGACGCGATGATGGCGTTTCCGGACATTCTCATGGCGCTGTCGCTGGTGGCGATCTTCGGCGGCACCCTCACCAATGTCGTGGTCGCGCTCTCGATCGTTTATGCGCCGCGCGTCGCCCGCATCGTCCGCGCCTCGACGATGGTCATCCGCGAAATGCCTTATGTCGAGGCCGCCCGGGCGCTGGGAACGCGGACCTGGCGCATCATGATCACGCATGCGCTGCGCAACATCGTTTCGCCGATCCTGGTGCAGGCCACCTTCATCTTCGCCTATGCGATGCTGGCCGAGGCCGGCCTCTCCTTCCTCGGCATCGGCGTCGATCCCGAGACCCCGACCTGGGGCATCATGGTCAATGAAGGCCGCCAATACCTCGACACGGCCATCTATCTCATCCTGTTTCCGGGCGTTGCCATATCGCTGTCCGTACTGACGCTCCAGATCGTCGGCGACGCGCTGCGTGACGCGCTCGACCCGCATCTTGCCAAGGAAGCCTGAATGTCTCTCACCCTCGTCAATTTCCGCATTACCGGGCTCGATGACGCGCCCGATCAAATCCACATCGGCGATGACGGCCTGGTCGCGGAGAACGCCGCGCCGAACGCCCGGATCATCGATTGCAGCGGCGCCTTTCTGTCGCCCGGCTGGTGCGACCTGCATGTCCATGTCTGGCATGGCGGCACGGACATTTCGGTGAGGGCCTCGCAGGCAGGCCGACCGACCGGCGTCACCGCCATGGCCGATGCCGGCTCGGCCGGCGAGGCAAGCTTTCACGGTTTGCGCGAATACGTGATCGACCGCCAGTCCGAAACCGTCCGGGCGTTTCTCAATATCGGCTCGATCGGCCTCGTCGCCTGCAACCGGGTGCCGGAACTGATCGACTGGCGCTCGATCGACATCGACAAGACGCTGGCCGTGGTCGAGGCCAATCGCGACGTCATCTGCGGCATCAAGGTTCGCGCCTCGGGTGTGATCGTCGGCTCCTGGGGGATCACGCCCGCCAAGATCGCCAAGCGCGTCGCCGAGATGACCAGGCTGCCGCTGATGGTACATGTGGGCGAACCGCCGCCGCTGATTGACGAGGTGTTCGAACTTCTGACGCCGGGCGATATCGTGACCCATTGCTTCAACGGCAAGGCCGCCGGCTCTATCCGCGACACCGATGCGCTGTTCAAGATGGCCCAGGACATGGCCTCACGGGGCATATTGATGGATATCGGCCACGGCTCGGCCTCGTTCAATTTCGAGACGGCGCGCGCCTCGATGGCCGATGGCCTGAAGCCGTTCTCGATCTCGACGGACCTTCACCTTCACAGCCTCGAGGACCCGGTGCGCGACCTCGCGACCACCATGTCCAAGCTCTACGGCGTCGGATTGTCGTTCGAGGACTGTATCGAGGCGGTCTGCGCCGGACCGCGCGGCGTGCTCGGCCTCAGCGGGCGCGGCGGCCTTGCCGCGGGCACGCGCGCCGATTTCACGGTTTTCGATTTCGCCGAGGCTTCGCTGCCGGTGCTCGACAGCCAGGGCAACACCATGACGCTGGAACGGCTGTTCGAGCCGCGCATGACGGTGATCGGCAACGATGTTCAGCCGGCCGCGCGGAGGGCCTCATGAACGAGGACGCCATTCTGGATGTCCGGGGACTGAACGTCCGCTTTCGCGGCCAGGGGCGCGAGGTGACGGCGCTGCGCGACGTCAGCTTCAGCATCGGTCGCGGCCGGACGCTTGCGCTGGTGGGCGAGAGCGGCTCCGGTAAATCGGTGACCTCGCTGGCGCTGATGGGCCTGCTTCCGCCGAACGGCAGGATCGCGGCGGGCACGCTTGCCTATCGCCACCGCGACGGCCGCGTGCTCGAACTGACGGAACTCGGCGAGGCGGAGCGGCGGCGGCTGCGCGGCGTCCAGATGTCGATGATTTTCCAGGAGCCGATGTCGTCGCTCAACCCGCTGTTCACGATCGGAGACCAGATCGGCGAGATGCTGTTCCTGCACGAGACCATGGACGCGGCGACGCGGCGCAGGCGCACGATCGAAATGCTGGAACTGGTCGAGATCCCCGAAGCCGCGCGGCGGATGGACAGCTACCCCCACGAACTCTCGGGCGGCATGCGCCAGCGCGTGATGATTGCCATGGCGATGATCTGCAAGCCTTCGCTGCTGATCGCCGATGAGCCGACGACCGCGCTCGATGTTACGATCCAGGCGCAGATCCTCGACCTGATGCGGCAGTTGCAGAAGGATTTCGGCATGTCGATCCTGTTCATCACCCATGACATGGGCGTGGTGGCCGAGATGGCGGACGATGTCGCGGTCATGTATGCCGGCGGGGTGGTCGAGCAGGCCGGCGTCGACGCGCTCTTCAACGATACCCGGCATCCTTACACAAAGGGACTTCTCTCCTCCATCCCGGGGCCGTGGCGCCGGCGCGGCGAACGGCTGGTGCCGATTCCGGGTTCCGTGCCGCCGCTTGCCAGCCTGCCGCCGGGATGCGCATTCGCGCCGCGCTGCGGCTATGCCGAACCGCGCTGTCGCGAGCCGGTGGCGCTGACGCGCAAGGCGCCCGACCATCTCGCCGCCTGCATCCTTGAAGGTGTTGAGGCGCCATGACGGAACCGTTTATCAGCATTCGCAACATGACCAAGACGTTCGGCCCTGCGAGCGACCCGGTCTATGCCGTCAACGACGTCAGCTTCGATATCCCGAAGGGGTCGATAACGGGGCTGGTCGGAGAAAGCGGTTCGGGGAAGTCCACGCTGGGGCGCAGCCTGCTCAGGCTGATCGAGCCGACATCGGGCAGCACGGTTTTCGACGGCTGCGACCTCAACAGCCTGAAGGCCGGCGATCTGAGGGCCATGCGGCGGCGCATGCAGATGGTGTTTCAGGACCCGGTTTCCTCCCTCAACCCCAGGCTTTCGGTCGAGGCGATCATTGCCGAAGGTCTCGTCGCTCATGGCATCGGCTCGCGGCGCACCCGCCGCGATAAAGTGGCTTCGCTTCTGGAGGAGGTCGGTCTCAGTGCCGACAACATGCGGCGCTATCCGCACGAATTCTCCGGCGGCCAGCGTCAGCGCATCGGCATTGCCCGCGCGCTCGCGCTGGAGCCGGAATTCATCGTCGCCGACGAGAGCGTCTCCGCCCTCGATGTGTCGATCCAGGCGCAGGTGCTCAATCTGCTGCTCGATCTGCGCGAACGGCGCAACCTGACCATGCTGTTCATCGCCCACGACTTGTCGGTGGTCGACTATCTCTGCGATCAGGTCGCGGTCATGTATCTGGGCCGGCTGATGGAAATCGGTCCCGCCGCCGATATCCACGAACGTCCGCGCCACCCCTACACGCTGGCGCTGAACTCGGCAATTCCGATGCCGCGGCCTGGCGCTGCGCGCAACCGGGAGGTTCTCAAGGGCGATATCCCCAGTCCGATGTCGCCGCCATCCGGATGCGTCTTTCGGACCCGATGCGCGCATGCCCGCGAGATCTGCGCCTCCGGCATTCCCTCACCCGTGGAG
>MDSV01213411.1_pt1 | contig 25178 bp, 24 predicted proteins | sample 810851 | NCBI WGS metagenome assembly MDSV01 (sample SAMN05326640, study PRJNA326480) | marine metagenome | isolation source: seawater | place: Atlantic Ocean: North East | collected 2012
AGAGAGCTATGTAGTGATTGTTTAAGCAATATCGACTCTATGCTTAGAGTGATAAGTGAATTAATAATTTTTATTGTAATTTTAGTTTTTTTAGCTTTACTTAATTTTAAAATTCTATCATTCCTTTTTTTGATTATAACTCCAATTTTTATTGTTTATGAATTTATCCTCAAACCAATTAATTTAAAACTTGGTAAGGAAAAAGTTGATGCAGCAAAACAAATGTATAAAAACATCGACTCGGGTATGCGAGGATTAAAAGAAATAAGAATATTATCAAGAGAAAATTTTTTTACTAAAAAACTTGAAATTTTTGGTGCTAAAATCTACAGAACTCAAAAAATATCATCATTAATCAGTGATAGCCCAAGATATGTTTTTGAATTTTTTGTTGTATCAGCTGCCCTAATAGTTTTCCTGATATTGAGCACGAAAAACCTAGATTTTAAAAATTATTTACCTGCTCTAGGTGTCTTTTTACTGGCGGGATTGAGACTATTGCCAAGTTTATCATTAATAACAAGTAGTTTAAGTAGAATCGGGTATGTTCAATATTCTGTGGAAAAAGTCTGTAATGACTTAGAAAGATATAAAGGAAATAAAAATGAAGAGAAAAAAAACGAAAAAAATAACAACGAATTTAAGTCAATAAAATTAGAAAATTTCAGTTTCAATTATAAAAATATTAATAATAAAGTGTTCCAAAATGCTAATTTTTTAATAAATAGAAATAATTGTATAGGTATAATTGGAAAGTCTGGATCTGGTAAAACAACCCTAGTGGACATATTGCTTGGACTTTTAAATCCGACAGAGGGTAAATTAATATTTAATAACGTTCTAACAAAAGAAGCCTCACAATCTTTTCATGGTGAAATTGCATATTTACCACAAGAGCCTATAATTTTAGATGAAGATATAAAAACAAATGTTACACTGTATTCAGATAAAAATAATATAGATCATAAAAGACTCTTAGAATCATTAGAGAAAGCTAACCTGAGGGATGTTATAAATAATTTACCAAAAAAAATTGACACAATTTTAGGAGAAGGAGGTATAAGACTATCAGGAGGTCAAAATAAAAGACTTGCTTTAGCCAGAGCATTTTATCACGGAAAAAATGTCGTTATTATGGATGAGGCAACGAGTTCTCTGGATATAGAGAGTGAAAACTATATCGCAGAACAAATAAGAGAATTAAAAGGCAAATTTACAATTATAATAATAAGTCATCACATGAATATTCTTAAATATTGTGATAAAATTTTTAAAGTTGAAAATAATAAAATCAATTTAGTAAAGGCTACTTAATAAAAATGATGAAATTATATAAATCATTGAAAAAGACTAATAAAATATATTTATTTGATTATACAAAAAACTCTTTTTTTAGTGGTATCTACAGGTTTTTGGCTTTAATTATTTCACCATTTTTAATTCGATTAAACCCAAACTTAATAACCACATTTAGTTTGTTCTCAGGATTACTGGCTTTAATTCTAGCTGTGTCCTCCTATACTAAATTAAATATTATAGTCATTTTAATTTTTCTCTCTTTTATTTTTGATTATTCAGATGGTCTCGTTGCTAGATATCAAAAAAAGACATCATTTCATGGAAGGTTTATCGATGGTTTATATGATATTTTAGTTATTGGTTTTTTACATATTATTTTTATAAATTATCTTTTTAATATAGAGAATAAACTTTTTGATAAAAATTTTTACTATATAACTTTACTTCTTTTACCAATTCAGCATTTAATATTAGATCGTTTTTCAGCACTGGCTAGATGGTGTAATGATATTAATAAAAGAAAAAAAATTAAACCTTATTACAGAAACACATATTTAATTTTTGTAACTTGTCTATTATTAGATTTACAACATTTTTGTATTTTTTTTGTTTTATTCTCAAATTTTTATGAGGAACATTTTATAGTTGAGTCTTATTTTGTCCTGTCCTTTACTGCATCAATTATTACAATATTTTTATATCTATTTTTAAGTAAAAAATTTCTATCAAAAACCTCTAATCAATCTGAAAATAAAGATTAATAATGAAAATTTTTATAACAGGATCTGAAGGATTTATAGGCTCGCATCTTGCTGAAAAGCTAGTAAGTAAAGGGCACGATGTAACCTGTTTGGTTCTATATAATTCTTTTAACTCTTGGGGTTGGCTGGATCACATTGATAAAAAGAAGAAAAAAAATTTTGAGGTAATTACTGGAGACATCCGGGATGAATATCAAATAAGAAAAATAATTAAAAAAAAATTTGACGTTGTTATTAATTTAGCCGCCTTAATAGGAATACCTTATTCTTACAGAGCTTCTAAATCTTATTTTGATACAAACTTATACGGTCTTATGAACTTATTAAATTCTGTAAGAGACTTCGGAGTTCAAAAATTAATTCACACATCCACAAGCGAAGTGTATGGAACTCCATCCTCGATCCCAATAAAAGAATCACACCCTCTCGTGGGACAATCACCTTACTCAGCTAGCAAAATAGCTGCAGATCAACTTGCTATCTCATATGAAAAATCATTTGGATTACCAATTACTATATTAAGGCCTTTTAACACATACGGTCCTAGACAATCAGCCAGAGCAATTATTCCAACAATTATTTCTCAAATTTTGAAAAAAAATATTATAAATTTAGGTTTATTGCATCCTACTAGAGATTTTACATATATTGAGGATACTGTTGATGGATTTATAAAATCTATTCCTGGTAAAAAAAACATTGGAGAGATAATAAACATAGGAAGCGGATTTGAAGTTTCAGTAAAACAGCTTGTTCAAAAAATTTCAAAATTAATAGGAAAAAAAGAAAAAATTAAAAGTAAAAAAGATAGATTAAGACCAGAGACTAGTGAGGTCTACAGATTATGCGCACATACATCTAAGGCAAAAAAAATAATTGGATGGAAGCCAAAGTATTCTTCTCCAAAAGGTTTTGAAAAAGGTTTATTAAAAACGATTAAGTGGTTCTCAAAGAAAGAGAATTTAAACTTTTATAAAACAAATATATTTTCAGATTAGAAATGAATTTTCAAAAAAAATTATTTTTTAAAAAGATTTTCGATGATTATAGAAAGTATAAAAAGATACCGTTCGTTGATCTTCATGTTCATACTAATTGGACAGATGGCAAAAACTCCGTAAAAGAAATGGCTCTAGCTGCAAACAAACTTAAACTGGATACTATATTATTTAGTGAACATTCTAGATCAAGTAGCAAAAAATGGTTCAGTAAATTTTCTAAAGAGGTAAAGAAAAACCGAAATAAAAAAAATAAGTGTAAATTATTAGTTGGAACAGAAGTAAAAATAAAAGATTTTGACGGTAACCTAGATATAAATAAATCAATTAGAAAAAAATGTGATCTTGTAATGGCAAGTGTTCATAGATTTCCTGGAGAAAAAGGAAATATATTGAAAAAAAAACCTCTTCTGTCAAAAAATAAAGCTATTCAAATAGAATATAAATTATCGATTAAAGCAATTAGGAAGTCAAAATTTGATATTTTGGGTCATCCATTTGGCATGTCTATAAAAAGATTTAAAGCAAAACCAAGTTGGATCCTTTTTAAAAAAATTATTAAAGAATGTAAAAAAAACAATAAAATTTTTGAAATTAATTTTCATTATCATAAAAATTATAAGAAATTGATTGATGAGTGTATAAAAAATAAGACATTATTTTCTCTTGGCTCAAACGCCCATTCTCAAAAAGAATTAGGAAGCATAACAAGAATATAATGAGAAAAATTAGAATTCTTATTACTGGCGCTGGGAGCGGTGTTGGACAGTCTATAGCAAAATCTTTAAAAATTACAAAATTAAACATAAAAATAATTTTTGCAGATATTAATCTATTTAACTCTGGTTTATATCGTTTTAAAAACTCTATTATTGTTCCAAGAGTTGAAAATCGTGGATCTTTAAATTGGTACATTAAAACTTTAAAAAAACTAAAAATTGATATTCTGATGATTGGATCAGAATATGACTTAATATTTTTTTCAAAACATGCGGAGTTAATAAAACAGAAAACTAAATGTTTAATATGCGTGTCTAATCCAAAAACTGTAAAAATGTTTAACGACAAGTATTTAACACAGAAATTTTTAGCTGAGAATAACCTACCATTTTTAAAAACTTATTTACCCAGTAATATTAGAGAGGCCACAAAAATATCAAAAAAAATTAAATTTCCGCTTATTCTTAAAGGTAGGCACGGCACTTCTTCAAGAAATGTTTATCAAATTAAAAATTTAAAAGAGTTAAAAAATAATTTTGGTTTTGTAAAAAATCCTATTATTCAAGAACATATTGGATCCATTAAAAACGATTTTGGAACCGAATTTACTTGTAGCTTTTTTAAAACAAAACAAAAAAGAATTATTGGTCCTATTATATTAAAAAGAAAAATTTTAAACGGAACTTCTTGGTTTACTGAGACTGTGAAGAATAATAAAATCTCAGCTTTAATTTCTAAAATAGCAAAATTAATTGATTGTACTGGAAGTTTTAACATTCAATTAAGACTTAGTAAAAGAGGTCCAATTCCATTCGAATTTAATCCTAGGTTTTCAGGAACTACATCCATTAAATCTTATTTTGGGTTCAACGAGCCAGAGATGTTTATCAAAAATTATTATTTAAATTTAGTTTTAAAAAAGAATTCGAAAAAAATAAGTAACGGAATTTGCTTCAGGTATATCGATGAAATCTTTTTGAATAATACTAAAGAACCTAATTTAAAAAGAAAAATAGGACGAGGAAAAAAAATAAAATGGTTTTAAGATCAAAAGTTGGGATAACTGGTAGTTCAGGTTTATTAGGGGGACATGTAGTAAGTTATTTTTTGAGTAAAAAATGCAAAGTATTTGCATCTTCAAGAAATAGACCAAAAATAAAGCATAAAAACTTTTTCTGGAAAAAATTAGATCTAAGTAAAAACATTCTTTATGAAAAACTTGATCGAGCTTATAAAGATATCAATTGTTTGATTCATATAGGAGCTTATGTTCCCACAAGTCAGAATATTGCAAAACAAAATATTTTAGATAAGATTAATGTTGATGCATCATTAAATTTAGCAAAATGGTCTAAAAAGAATAATATACATTTTATATATATATCCGGTTCTATAATTTATAAAAATGATAAAAAAAATAATGAGAACGCTCTAATATTAAAAAACTCTGAAAATATTTATATCAATTCGAAGATAAGGTGTGAAAAAAAGATACTAAAGCTATTCAAAAAAAATAAAAATATTCTTACAATTTTAAGACCAAGTTCTATTTATGGAACAGGAATGAATAAAGATAAATTAATTCCTAAGTTAATAAAATCAATTAAGAAAAATAAAAATATAGTTATTTTTAATAATCAGAAAACATATGTAAATTTTATCCATGCCAAAGATGTTGCATCAGCGATATTTTTGTCTTTTAAAATGAAAAAAACAGGTATCTTCAATATTGGGTCAGTAAATTGTAATAATTTCCTTTCATTAGCAAAAATTTTGGTAAAAATTTTAAAAAGTAAAAGCAAAATTTCTTTAAAAATAAAAAAAAAAGTCAAATCACTAAGAACTCTTGATGTGAGAATTAATAAAGCAAAAGCCACTTTAAAATGGAATCCATTGGTAACTATATCAAAAGGTTTAAAGATGACTGTGAGAGATAGATGGATTTAAAAAAGACCTATATAATAGCAGAAGCTGGAATTAATCATAATGGAAATTTTAATACTGCAAAAAAACTGATAACCGAAGCAAAACTATCTGGCGCAAATGCGATTAAATTTCAAACCTTTTTACCTGACGCAGTAGCTACAAAAGCGCTTGGTATGGCTTCTTACCAGAAAAGAAATTTGAAAAAGAAAATTAAGATGGTTGATATGATTAAAAATTATGCTTTAAGTTTCAAATCTCAAAAAAAACTTTATAAATTTGCAAAAAAAAAAAAAATTGACTTTATATCATCGGCATTTGATCTAGAAAGTTTGGATTTTTTGATTAATGATTTAAAACTAAAAATTCTAAAGATCCCATCAGGAGAAATTACAAATTATCCATATCTTAAACGTTTATCAAAAATTAATAAAAAAATTATTTTATCTACTGGAATGTCAAATATGAATGAAATCAAACAAGCTTTGAAAGTTCTTTTATCTGGTAAGCTTAAAAGAAAAAATATTTCAATTTTACATTGTAACACTGACTATCCTACCCCTATGAAAGATGTAAATTTAAATGCCATATTATCCATGAAAAGAGATTTAAAACTAAATATAGGCTATTCTGATCATACAATAGGAACAGAAGTATCTATTGCTGCTGTTTGTTTAGGCGCAAAAATAATTGAAAAACATATTACTTTAAATAAATTAGATAAAGGACCAGATCACAAATCGAGTTTGTCAATAAATGAACTAAAATCTTTAATTTCAGCCATTAGAAATATTGAAAAATCTTTTGGCTCAGATATTAAAAAAGTATCTCCCTCTGAAAAAAAGAATATCAAATTTGCAAGAAAAGTTTTAGTGGCAAAAAAATTTATTAAGAAAGGTGAAAAATTTTCTATAAGCAATATTACAACTAAGAGAGCAGGTAAAGGTTTGTCACCGATGAATTGGAATAAATATATCTCAAAAAAATCAACAAAAAATTTTAGAGAAGATGAAAAAATTAAATAAACGAATTGCAATAATATCCGGTAGTAGAGGTGATTATGACCTCTTAAAGCCAATTATCAAACGAATGTACTCAGCAAAAAATATAAAAGTGCAAAGTATAATAACTGGATCGCATTTAATTAAAAATTATAAAAATAATAGATTATTTTCCAAAGACAAAATTATAATCAATAAAAAAATTAGTATTAAATATTTAAAGGACGACACTACCTCAATTTTAAATTATTTAGCTGATGGTATTAAAAAATTTAATAAGTGTTTTTTAAGTTTAAAACCAGACTTAATATTAATTTTAGGTGATAGATATGAAATCTTTTCAGCAGCAATAAGTGCACATTTTAACAGAATTCCCATTGCTCATATTTCTGGAGGTGAAATTACAGTTGGATCATTTGATGATGCTATTAGACACTCTATAACTAAACTTTCATCATTACATTTTGTTACAAATAATGTTTATTTTAACCGCGTCAAACAGCTTGGAGAAGCAAGTAATAAAGTTTTTTGTGTTGGCAGTACCGGTGTAGAAGATATTTCAACAGCTAAACTTTTGAAAAAAAAAGATATTGAAAAAAAAATTAACTTCAAATTAAAAAAAAGAAATTTTATAGTGACATATCATCCTGTTACTTTCGAAAAGGATTATGGGATAAATGATTTTAGAGTTCTGCTTAAATATCTTTCTTCAATAAATGAAACAGGAATAATTTTTACTTTGCCAAATATTGATACAAATAACTATCAAATTATTAGATTGATAAAAAGATTTGTTAAGAAAAATTCAAATTCTGTTTACTTTAAATATTTAGGAAAAGAAGTTTACTTTTCATTAATAAAAAATGTAGATGGCGTTATTGGAAACTCATCAAGCGGTATAGCTGAGGTCCCTAGTTTTAAAAAACCGACAATTAATATTGGAATTAGACAAAAAGGAAGAGTAAGAGCTCTAAGTATTATTGATATAAATAAAATTAATTACAAAAAAATCCACCAAGCATTTAAAAAAATTGGATCAATAAGTTTTAAAAAAAAATTATTTAAAACTAAAAACCCATATTACAAGAAAGACTCGAGTAAAAATATAGTTAGAATATTGGAGAAAATAAATTTAAATGGAGTCACAACTAAAGAATTTGTGGATTTAAATTAAAAATGAATTCAACTTTGAAAAATATTTTCTGGTGTAAAAATTGTGTAACAATGTCAACTAGACCAAGAATGACTTTTGATAGTCGAGGTTATTGTAGTGCTTGCCAATGGACAGAAGAAAAGAAAAAAATTAATTGGTCAAAGCGTGAAGAATTACTGAGAAATCTTTTAGATAAACATAAATCTAACGGATCGAGATACGACTGTATAACTACTGTAAGTGGTGGAAAAGATGGTTCATATGTCAGTTATAATATTAAACATAAATATAAAATGGATCCTCTAGCTGTTACATTTAGACCGATAATGGAAACTGAGATTGGAAAAGAAAATCTCCATTCATTCATTGATAGTGGTTATGATCATTTGCATGTTTCACCTGATAAAGAAGCAATGAGAATTTTGAACAAAATAGGTTTAACTGAACTAGGTTTTCCATACTACGGATGGTTAATGGGTATCCATACAGCTGTTTTAAGAGTTGCTTTACAAATGAATATACCATTAATATTTTATTCTGAAGACGGTGAAGTAGAGTATGGAGGTGATGCAAAGTTTAAAGACAAAGGTATTTACGATGTTGATTATCAAATTTCCAGATACATGGAGAATGGTTACGACAAAATTATTGCTAAAGCAAAAAATTTAGGTTTGACCCAAAGACAATTATATTGGTTTACATATCCTACTCAAGAAGAATTAAAAAATTTCAAACTAGAATTAACTCATTACGGATTTTACGAAAATTGGGATCCTTATAGAAATTATGTGCTTGCTAAAGAAAAGTGTGGTCTTAAAGAAGCGTTGACGTTGAATGAGGGAAGTTACACTAACTTTGCTCAAACTGATCAGAAAATATACGCGTTACACGTTTACTTTATGTATCTAAAATATGGGTTCGGTAGAACAACGCAAGATGCAGGTATTGATGTAAGGCGTGGTGCGATGACTAGATCACAAGCTGTTCAATTAGTTCAAATGTACGATGATATTTATCCAGAAGATCTTTTTGAGGAGTACTGTGACTATTATAAGATGACAATGAAAGAATTTCAAGAAAATATAGACAAGTGGGCGAATAAAGATCTATTCGAAAAAAAAAATAAATGGGTACCAAAATTTAAAATCTCTTAATGAATAAAAAATCTAAAATTGGAATTATTGATTGTGATTTTGGTAATTTAGCCTCATTAGAAAATTCAATTAAATTTTTAAATTTCGATTATCAAATAATAAAGAACAAAATAGACTCAAATCAACTATCTCATCTAATATTGCCAGGCGTGGGCTCTTATAACGAAGCTGCAAAAAAAATCAGAGCTAGTGGATTGGATGAACAAATAAAAGAATTTACAATTAAATCTAAACCATTCATGGGAATATGTTTGGGGATGCAACTAATGTTTGAGTCTAGTTCAGAAAATGGAAAAGAGATAGGGCTTGGTTTATTTAAAGGTAAATGTGAAAAATTTTCAGATAACTTGAAAATAAATTTACCGCATATAGGGTTTAATTTGGTTGAAAATCCAAGAACAAAAATTTGGAAAGAAATTCCTGAAAATTCTCCCTTTTATTTTGTTCACTCTTATAGAGTTTTAATGAATAAAAACGCAGATAATAGTGATGTAAAATATTCAAAAACTTTTTACGGCGAAGATTTTGTTTCCTTTGTCGAAAAAGAAAATATTTTTGGAGCACAATTTCATCCTGAGAAGAGTCATAAAATCGGACTGCGGCTACTTAAAAATTTTTTAGAGATATAATGAATTTTAAAAGAATTATATACGCTCTACTCTATACTAATGGTCAATTTCATTTAAGTAGAAATTTTAGTTTACAAAGAGTTGGAGATGTTAACTGGCTAAAAAAAAATTATGGTTTTGGTGAAACTTGTAATTTTATAGATGAGTTAATGATTATAAATGTTACTAAAAATCCAGATGAAAATGATAAGAAAATATTTTTTCAAGATATAAACCTATTAAGAGAAAGAATATTTGTTCCTATTACATTAGGTGGTGGTATACGTAGTTTTGAAGATGCAAAGAAATATTTTGAAAATGGAGCTGATAAAATTTTAATTAATTTTTTAGCTCACAAAGATCTTGAGATTTGTAGATCAATATCTAAAGTTTATGGGGAGCAGGCAATTTCTTTGATGGCTGATTATAAAGTGGTAAATAAAGAAATTAAAATTTTTATTAATAGTGGAAAAATCCTCTCAAACACTTTAGAAAAATATATAAATCATATAAACAATTTAAAATTTGGTGAACTTATTTTGAACTCTATTGATAAAGATGGCACTGCAGCAGGTTTAGATGGAAATACTTTTAAACTAATACCAGAAAATTTTAAAAATCCAATTTTATTAATGGGTGGAGCAGGAAAACCAGAACATTTTGCAAACGTTCTAACGAATGAGAGAATATCAGGTGTCGTTACTGCAAATTTGTTTAACTTTTTAGGTAAAGGATTAGAAGAAGCAAGAAAATACTCTATTAAGAATAATATTAGATTGATAAAATTTGAGAACATTTAAGATGAAAATTAAAGAATTTGTGGATTATAAATTATCATGAATAAAAATTTGAAATTATTTTTAGTTAACATTGAAAATTCAATTAAGGAGTCCATGATCAAAATTAAGAAAAATGGTACAAGAACTCTTTTAGTAGTGAAAAAAAATAATTTTTTACTTGGAACTATTTCTGAAGGGGACATTCACGCTGCCCTTATTCAAAACTCTAGCTTAGACTCAAATATAAAAAAAATTTTCAATAAGAATCCAAAAAAGGTAATTTTAGGAAATTATAATTTGAACAAGGTAAGCAAAATTTTTTTAGATAAACAAATCGGTATAATTCCAGTTGTCGACTCAAACAATATAGTAAAAAAAATAATTTCTTGGAATGATATATTTGGATCTAAAAAAAATTATACTGAGTTAAAAAAAATCGAGGTTGTTGTGATGGCTGGTGGAAAAGGTGAAAGACTTAAACCCTACACATCAGTATTACCTAAACCTTTAATACCTATTAACAATAAGCCAATGTTAGAGCATATAATTTCAAATTTTAAATTTTTTAATATTCAGAATTTTCATTTAGTATTAAACCATCAAGCTAAATTAATTAAATCATACTTCAATAATTATGATCAAAACATTAAAATAAATTACACTGTAGAACCTAAGCCTTTAGGAACTGTAGGAGGAATTCGCTTTGTAAAAAAGATTAAGTCGAACAATTTCTTGCTATCTAATTGTGATACTTTATTTAAAATAGATTATTTGAAATTTTATAACTATCATGAAAACAGTCAAAACTACTTAACTCTAGCAGTTTCAAACGTTCAGCATGAATTTTCATATGGATCTTGCAAAGTTCAAAAAAAACAGCTCATATCAATTAAAGAAAAACCAAAACTTAACTTTATTGCAAATGCCGGGCTTTACGCAATGAAAAGAGACATTATTAATTTAATACCAAAAAATAAAAAATTTGATTTAACTGATTTAATTAATAAGTGTCTTAAACTCAAAAAGAAAATAGGGGTATACGAAATACCTAATAACTCTTGGACAGACTTAGGTAAATTATCAGATTTCAATAAAGCATTTAAAAACTTAAATTAAAATCAATATGTCGATATTATGTGTAATCTGCGCTAGAGGTGGTTCTAAAGGAATTAAGAATAAAGCTTTAGTAAATTTTAGAGGCAAACCACTAATTTTTTATACAATTAAACAAGCACTAAAAGCCAAAGTTTTTGAGGAAGTAATTGTCTCAACTGATTCTTTAAAAATACAAAAAATTGCAAAATCTTACGGTGCAAAAAGTTGGTTTTTAAGACCTAAAAATATCTCTAGTGATAATTCATCTAAATTGCGAGCAATTAGGCATGCATTTAAAGAGGCAGAAATGTACTTTAAAAGAAAATTTGATATTTGTTTTGATCTTGATTTAACTTCTCCATTAAGAAATATAGATGATATAAAAAATGCTTTAAAAAAATTTAAAAAAGGAAATTTTAATAATTTATTTTCTGTGACAGAGGCTAAAAAAAATCCCTATTTTAACATGGTAGAAAAAAATAAAAACACATATTCACTTTCAAAGAAATCGAAAAAAAACTTTTTTTCAAGGCAAAAAACACCTAAAGTTTTTGAATTAAATGCTTCACTGTATATTTTCACCAGAAAATTTTTGTTAAAAAAAAATAAACTATTTAATAAATACTCATCAGTTTTCATAATGCCAAGAGAAAGATCAATTGATATTGATGATTATTTAGATTTAAAATTAGCAAGGTACTTATTTAAAAAATGATAAAAAACTATCTAAGCAAATTTTCCTTAAAAAACAAGAAAGCCTTTATAATTGGAGGAAGCGGTTTGCTTGGATCAGAGATAACAGAAGCTTTGATATCCGCATCTGCAGAAGTAATAAATTTAGATAAAGACAAAAAAAAATCACTTACTATGAAAAAAAAGTATTCATTAAAAAAATACAAATTTTTTCAGTTTGATGTTGAAAATATGAAAAATATGGATAAAAATATTTCTTTTCTATTTAAAAAATTTGGATGTCCAGATATTTTAATTAATTGCTCTTATCCAATAACAAAAAACTGGAGTCAAAGTTCATTCCAAAAAAATAAATTATCAATATTAAGAAAAAATATCGATATTCATTTAAACTCTTATTCTTGGCTATCTTTTAAATTTTGTGAGAAAATGAAAAGAAAGAAAATTAATGGTTCAGTCATAATGTTAAGTTCTATTTATGGAGTTATAGGTCAAAATCCTGAAATTTATAAAAATACTTCTATGAAAGAAAATATGAATTATTCAATTATAAAAGGTGGAATAAATAATTTAACAAAACAGCTAGCTGCTTATTACGGATCAAGTGGTATAAGAATTAATTCTATTTGCTCAGGAGGAATTACAGGTCACATCAAAGGAAATAAAAAAAAACAAAATAAAACATTTGTAAAAAATTACTCAAAAAATTGTCCATTAAAAAGACTAGGTAGACCTGATGAAGTAGCTTCATCTGTTCTATTTTTAGCTTCAAGTGCGTCTTCTTACATAACAGGAACCTCATTTTTAGTGGATGGGGGTTGGACAGCAATTTAATAATGTAAAGACGCTCTAATTGCCTAAATACTTCAACAGAAAATTAATAAAACAAAATAATGTAGAATTAGCAGAATGGTAAGAAAAATCTTAATTATCGGTAAGGGATCTATTTCACTTAAGCACAAACATGCAATAAAATTGATTTCCAAAAAATTTAAAATCACCAATATATCGTCAAGAGAATTTAGTAATAATGTTTTTATAAGAAATAATTTTGATTTAATAATTATATGTTCACCTTCATCATTTCACTATGATCATTATAAAATAATTGAAAAAAAATTTAAAAATACTAAGGTATTAATTGAAAAACCGTTATTTAATAAATCCTATAAAATAAAAAAAAAGCATAATAATCGATATTTTGTGGGATACAATCTGAGATTTCATCCGGTGATTAAATTTTTAAAAAATTATTTAAAAGATAAACAAGTTTTTTTTGTTAGAGCTAATTGCAGTTCATATTTACCAAACTGGAGAAAAAAAAATTATCACAAAGCTGTAAGTTCGAAAAAAAAATTTGGTGGGGGAGCGCTGCTTGAGTTAAGTCATGAGATTGATTATTTGTTATGGATTTTTAAAAAAATAAAAATAAATTATTCACTTAACACAAAAGTTTCTAAACTAAAAATTGATACTGACGATATTCTGATACTTAACTGTATTACACCAAAAAGAACAATTATCAATTTAACAATGAATTTCTTTTCAAGAATACCAAATAGAGAAATATATATTGATGGCCAAAACTTTAGCATCCATGCCAATATTCTAAATAATTCGATCACTATAATTGAACAAAAAAAGACGAGAATTATAAAATTTAAAAATTTTTCAATGAATGAAACTTTTAAATTAGAAAATTTAAGTATTCTTAATAATGACATAAAAGACATTTGCACCTTAAAAGAGGGAAATGAACTATTAAACGTAATATCAACAATAAAAAAAAATGAAAATTAATCTGTCAGTGCCATATTTTTTTGGCAACGAAATAAAAAACTTAAATAAAAGTGTAAAAAAAGAATGGATTTCATCATCTGGTTCTGCCAGTTTTGATTTTGAAAATAAAGTAAAAAAATATATTAATGCAACCCATGCATTAGGACTAATAAACTGTACTTCAGCTTTACAACTCAGTATCAAATTACTAAACCCAAAAGCAAATGACGAAATTATTGTTCCCTCTATAACTTTTATAGCTTCAGCTAATGCAATTGTTTATAATAACTGCAAACCAATTTTCTTAGACTGTGATGAAAATTTATTATTAGATACTGAAAAAACATTTAACTTTTTAAATACTCAAACTTTTCAACATAAAGGCTATTGTTATAACAAAAAAACAAAAAGAAAAATATTAGCAGTTATTGCTGTTCATACTTTTGGTAACTTGGTAAGATTAGATAAAAAGTTTTTAAATATTTGTAAGAAAAAAAATATTAAAATAATTGAAGATGCCGCTGAAAGCCTTGGATCTTTTTACAAAATAAATGGAAAAAAGAGACATGCAGCTACCGTAGGAGACATTAATTGTCTATCATTTAATGCTAATAAAATTATTACCACAGGAGGAGGTGGCATGATTATTTTTAAAGATAAAAAAAATTACCAAAAAGCTGCCTATCTTTCTTCTCAAGCAAAAGATGACTCAACATTTTTCATTCACAACGAAGTTGGATATAATTTTCGTCTTTCGAGATTACATTCCTCAATCGGTTTAGCACAAATTTCTAAAATTAATAAAATTATTAAAAAAAAGAAGGCTATTCATAATTTTTACAAAGATAAGATAAATAATATTATAGGACTCAAGATTCTTGACCAGCCTGATTATTGCAACTCTAATTATTGGTTAAATATTCTTATAATAGACAAAAAAAGATATAAATTATCTAAAAATCAAATTATTAAAAATTTTAAAAAAAAAGGCATTGAAACAAGATCTGTTTGGTATCCAAATCATTTGCAAAAACCATATAAAAATTTTCAAAAATACAAATTGAAAAATTCAAAAAAACTTTATGAAAAGTGTATTTGCTTACCTAGTAGTTACAATTTAAAAAAAACAGACCAAAGCAAAATAATTAATTATCTTTCCAAAAAGTTTAAAGTATAATTATGTTAATCATTTTACTACCAGATAAAGTTTCAAGATTTGTTAATTATAAGTATCAAATTAATTATCTAAAAAAAAAACTCCATAAAAAAGTCGAGGTGCATGATTTATTTTCAGTGGTAAACAAAGACTGGGAAAAAAATTTTCCAGGAAAAAGGTATGGAAAAATCAAAGTTTTTAAAGAGTTTATTGAATGGAAAAAATACTTCAGAAATAAAATTAAAAATAAAAAAAATTTAAACGTTATAAACTTATTGAGTTTAGATAATTATATATCCCTTTTAATACATTATGAATTATATAAATCTAGAATTAAAATAATTCAACTAAAGTCACCAGAAGTTTGCGCAGAACATAGAAGCTACAGATTTAATGCTTTTCAGAAAATTTTAAAAGCTTTTCAACTACTTTTTACAGATTTTAATAGACTAAAACGTTTAATAAAATCCAAAGTTGTATTTAAAGTTACCTCTTTTCTAAAAATGAGAGAATTAATTATATTATATTCAGGACAAAAGAAAAATATTTTACCACATCTTAATGCAAAAAAGACTAGTTACTTTAGTTTACATTCAAGTGATTATTCTAATCATCTTTTACTTCATTCACGTAAAAAAAAATTTATAAAGAAAAATTTTATAGTATTTCTAGATTCTGTATCACCTTACTTTACAGGCGATAAAAAGCTTTTTGGGTATAAAATCAATTATAATTCTGTGAAATGGTATGATGATTTAAATAATTTTTTAGCAAAAATTGAACAAGCATTTAATTCACGAATAATCATCATACCTCACCCAAGAGTAAGAGAACTAAAAAATCCGTTCTATTTGAAGAGATTTGAGGTTCGAAAAGATATAGAAGCTTCTAACAAACTAATTGCGCTTTCAAAATTTGTAATATCTTTAACCCCATCGACTGCAGTCAGTTATTGTGTAATTCATAATAAACCTTTTAATATAATTTTTAATAATCAAATAATTAAGAATAACCCGGATTTACTAGATGAGATGAGATTTATGTCAAAAGTTTTAAAAACTGGGTTAGTAAATATTAATAAAGATTTCAATAAAAATGCTTTTTCTTTATCAGTTAACAAAAAAATGTATAAAAAATATAAATATAATTATTTAACTTCAAAAGATATAAATAAAAAACTGAATCATGAAATTATCAATAGTATTTTGTCTAAATAAAGTTAAAAATTTAAAATTAAATAAATTTGTCTTTAAATTATAGTACGAATATTATATAAATTTTTAATCTTCTATCTAAATATAACAAATATGAATAAAAAAATTCCAGTATTCGATATTAAAATCGGTGATTTAGAAAAAAAATACATTAAAGATTGTCTAGATAACTCATCCATAGGACAGGGCTCTTACGTCAAAGAATTTGAAGAAAAATTTAGTAACTTCGTCAATTGTAAGTTTGGTATTACCACAACAAGCGGAACAACAGCCTTACATTTAGCTTTAAAAACACTCGGAGTTACAGATGGTGATGAAGTACTAGTTTCGTCCAGCACAAATATGGCCTGTGCATTCTCCATTTCACATTGTAATGCCAAGCCAGTTCCTATAGATATTCACAAAAAAACTTGGCAAATGAATACTAATTTAATTGAAGAAAAAATTACCAAAAAAACTAAGGCAATCATGGTTGTTCATTTATTTGGGCAGACTGTTGATATGGATCCTGTGATGCAATTAGCAAAAAAATATAACTTAGGGGTAATCGAAGACTGTGCAGAGTCACACGGAGTTGAATATAAAGGTAGAAAAGTTGGTTCTATTGGAGACATTGGTACCTTTAGTTTTTATGCTAATAAAACAATAACTTGTGGAGAAGGAGGAATGATCACAACAAACTCACCAGATTTAGCAAAAAAAGCTAGCGATTTAAAAAACTTATGTTACGGAAAACCAAATAAATTTATGCATACGGATATAGGTTTCCAATTTAGACTATCCAATGTAAGTGCTGCGATGGGTTTAGGGCAACTTTCACAAATTCAAGAAATATTTGCAAAAAAAAAGAAAATTGATGAGAGGTATAAGAAAAATTTTTCTGGCATAAAAGGACTTAACATCCCAGAAATAGGAGAGCATACAAATAAGTTCATTATGTGGGTATTTAACTTATATTTAGACAAAGAGTTTGGAATTAGCAGAGATGATCTAATGAAAAAGCTTTCTGAACAAAATATTGAAACTAGAGAGGCATTTGTGCCTGTTAATATGCAAAAAGTTTTGCAAAAAAAATACGATCTTTTGGCCTCAGATTGTCCAAACGCAAATTATATTATGGAGAACGGCTTTTATATACCGTGAGGTAATACTATTACTAATGACGAAATAGATTATGTTTCTGAAAAAGTAATAGAACTCCAAAAAAATAAAAGAAATTAGTTTTGAAAAAAAAAAAATTATTGTAAAAAGATACTATGTTTGAATTAGATGAACCATTTGTAGGGAAAGAAGAACTTAATTATTTAACACAAGCAATTGAAAGTGGCTGGATAAGTGCAATGGGTCCATTTGTTAAAAAGTTTGAAGATAAATTTGCTGAGTACATCGGAGTGAAGTATGCAGTAAGTTGCGCAAGTGGAACCAGCGCAATCTCCTTGCTTTGCCCCACCTTAAAAATAAAGCCTGGTGATGAGGTAATATTACAATCTTTAACCTTCACAGCTGATGCCTGGGCAATGCATCAGGCTGGAGCAAAAATTATATTTGCTGATTGCGCAAAAAATACTTTTTCAATAGATCCGGAAGACGTGAAAAAAAAAATATCAAAAAAAACAAAAATTATAAGTCCGACTCATTTATATGGAAGACCATCAAGAATGGATGAACTTAGAGAAATATGTGATAAAAATAATATTTATTTAATCGAGGATTGCTGTCAAGCTATGGGATCAAAATATAAGGATAAGATGGTAGGAAGCATGGGTGATTTTAATTTTTACAGTTTTCATAATAAATTAATTGCAAGCGGTGAAGGCGGAATGATTACCACTAACAATAAAGATTTAGCCGATCGATTTGAAAAACTTAAAAACCCGCCTGCAGTAAATAGACCTGAAGAGAGAGATGGGTTTACTGAAATTTCTATGAATCATAGATTAAGCAATTTACATGCTGCAGTTGGGTTGGCACAATTAGAAAGACTTGAACAAAATATTAAAAAAAAACTAAGAATGGCAGAAATTTATGATGACATATTTGATAATTCTGATGGTATTAGTTTAATTAAAGAAGATGATCAAAATAGAACTGTTTGGTGGAGATACACTATTTTGTTGGATCCCAAGATAAATGTTGCTAAATTTAAGCAAAAAGCTCTTGAAAGTAAAATAATCGTGAGAGAGGGCTATCTACCTTTACACAAACATCCTTTTTTTAAGGAACACAAAAATCTTCACTTGCCTAATGCAGAAAGACTAGGTGATGTGGCGATAGATATTCCATCAAGCTTTAAACTTAAAGAAAACGAAATAGCTTTAATAGCTCAAACACTAAAAAAAATAGCAAAAGATCTAATTTAAAAATGTCAGCAGAAAAAAGAGTTGCAATATTTGTAGACTCTAGAAAAGAGTCTGGAGGTGAGTACCAACATCTACTCTACACCATAGAAAACATTAAAAAAAACAACAATAATAAAATTAAATTTTTAATAGTTTGTTTATCAAAAAAATTAAATTTAAATCTCGAATCTGGTGATGTGGAAGTTAAATATTTCTCTTTAAATATGTTTCAAAGATATATTTGTTATTTAAGAAATTATAATTCATTAATTTCAAGGTTTAAAAAATACTTTTTCTTTAAAAATAAATTTGAAAATTTTTTAAATGTAAATAATGTAGATTTAGTTTATTTTTTAAGTCCATCACAATACTCTCTATATTTAGAAAATATCAAATTTTTAATTACAATACCTGATTTAGATCATCGAGAACATTTAGAATTCCCAGAGGTTATTGACAATAATGAATTTAATCGAAAAAATGAAATTTTTTCAAAATCATTAATTAAAGCTCAAGCAATCATTACCAACGCAGAAATAATAAAGAAACGTTTAATTCAATATTACAATATAGACTCCAAGAGAATTTTTATAATAAGTTTAAGGCCAGCTTTATCAGTTAAAAATTTTTCACTAGAAAATATTGACAAAGAAAAGTCTGAAATAATAAAGAAAAAGTACGATTTACCAGAAAATTATATTTATTATCCAGCCATGTATTTACCCCACAAAAATCACAAAATCATTATAGATGTTGTTAAACAACTAAAACTAAAGAATGAAAAAATCAGTGTAGTATTTACAGGGAGTGATGTCGGTTATAAAAAAAATTTGATAAACTATGCAAAAAATGAAGGAGTATTAGAAAGTATTAAATTTTTTAATTTTGTAGACGATAACGACTTGCCCTATATTTATTTTTACTCAAAAATTATTATATTTCCTGTTTTAATTGGTCCAACATTTACTCCTATATGGGAAGCTTTTAAAATGAAAAAACCAGTAATTTTTTCGAACCTAGAAGGTGTAAAAGAAGTGTACGGAGATGCGGTGTATTATATTAATCCTTTTAATGCTGGCGAAATTGTAAATGCTGTCGAAACCATTAATAACGACCCAAATTTTAAAAACAATCTAGTTAGTAAAGGCTTGCAGCAACTTGAAAATATGGAAAAAGATAATCAATATAATCAAGTTTTTAAAATTATAGAAAATTATAGACAAATCACAAGAACTTGGGATCTTAATAAATAAAAAAATTTTTTAAAAACTTAAGTAAATTTTTTAATGTACAAAGATACAAAATATTTTAAAAACAAAAAAATTATCATTACTGGTCATACTGGATTTAAAGGATCTTGGCTAGCTCTGTGGCTTTATTCATTGGGGGCTGAAGTTTTAGGTATTTCAAAAGATGTGCCTACACAACCCTCTCACTATAAAATTTTAAATTTAGAAAAAAAAATTAAATCAAAAAAAATTAATTTGATTGATCTTAAACAATTAAAAAAACAGATTATAAAGTTTAAACCAGATTATATTTTTCACTTGGCAGCACAATCAATTGTAAAAAAATCATATACAAACACCAAAGAAACTTGGGAGTCGAATCTTGTTTCAACAATTAACTTATTAGAATCTTTAAGATCAGTTAGAAAAAAAACGACAGTGATTATAATAACTAGCGATAAGGTATATAAAAACATAGAAACTAAAAAAGGTTACAAAGAAAATGATAGATTGGGAGGACTGGATCCATACGGTGCATCAAAAAGCGCAACTGAAATAGCCGTACAATCTTACATAAATTCTTTTTTTCAAAATAAAATTAGTAATATAAGAATCTGTACTGCTAGAGCAGGAAATGTAATAGGAGGAGGAGACTGGTCTCCTGATAGATTAATACCAGACTGTATGAGATCTTGGTCAAAAAATAAGATTGTAAAAATTAGAAATCCTAATTCAACTAGACCTTGGCAACATGTTTTAGAAGTTATTTTTGGATATTTAACTTTAGCAATAAATTTAAAATCTATTAAAAAACTTCACGGAGAGTCTTTTAATTTTGGACCGCAAAACCACAATTATAAAGTAAGTGAAATACTAAATGAAATTAAAAAAATTTGGCCATCCATAAAATGGAATTATGATAAGAGTAAAAAATTCAGGGAAAATCAACTTCTCAATTTAAATAGTAAAAAGGCATACAAAGTTCTTAAGTGGAAACAAACTTTAACATTTAAAGAGCAAATTAACATGGTTGTTAATTGGTATAAATTTTTTAATAAAGATAAAAAAAGAACATATTACAAATCTTTAGAACAAATTAATTATTACAGAGATATAGTATTTAAAAAAAGAAATTTATTTTAATTATGAAAGTAGTAATTTTAGCTGGCGGACTTGGTACAAGATTGGCGGAGTATACAAAAACTATACCTAAGCCAATGGTTAAAGTTTTAGGTGTACCAATAATAGAAAGAATAATTAGACACTATAGCAATTATGGATTTAAAGATTTCTTGATTGCAGGCGGATACAAACAAAACATTTTAAAAGATTATTTTAGTAAAAATTTAAAACATTTAAATATTAAAATTGTTAGCACTGGTAAAAAAACGATGACTGGAGGGAGAATTAAAAGGCTTCAAAAATTGATTAATAATGAAAAATTTATGTTAACCTATGGCGACGGAGTTTCAAATGTAAATTTAAAAAATTTACTAAAGTTTCATAATAAATCCAAAAATTTTGTCACATTAACTGCAGTTAGACCGCCAGCAAGATTTGGTGGAATAAAAATATCTGGAAAAAAAGTAAAATATTTTAAAGAAAAATCCAATTTAGATGAAGGCTGGATCAATGGTGGTTTTTTTGTAATGGAATCACAGATTTTTAATTATTTAAAAAATGATAACAGCATCCTAGAAGGCACGCCTCTTGAAAATATATGTAAAAAAAATAAATTGGGTGCTTATAAGCATAATGGCTTTTGGCAATGCATGGATACTAAAAGAGATAAAGAAATTTTAGAAAAAATTGTCAAAAAAATTTTATAAGTTTACTACATATCCTTTAAAATTATTATTAAAGAAATGAAAATAAAAATTCTTGTAATTGGCTCGTCCGGCTTTCTGGGTTCGAATTTTTTGAGCTCTATTAAGAGTCATAAAAAAATAGAGATACATGCCTTAGTACATAAAAAAAAACATATTCAAATTAAGAATAAAAAAGTGAAATATATTTTAGGAAATATTTGTAAATATAATGATTTAAAAAATAAGATAAATTGCACTTATGATTTCATTTTTAATTTTTCAGGAAATATCAATCATAAAAAAAATAAAGAAACATATAATGTACATTTTAAGGGAATTAAAAATTTAGTAAAAATTATAAAAGGAAAAAATTCTACAGTTCTCACCCAAATTGGAAGTAGTTTGGAGTATGGTAAAGAGTCTTCACCACATTCAGAAAAAAACATTTGTAGACCTATGTCATTTTATGGTAAGGCAAAATTTTTAGCATCTAACTTTATAAGGCGAAATTTAAAAAACTACGTTATCTTGAGACCTTATCAAATTTATGGACCACATCAAAAAGTAGATAGATTAATTCCGATTACTATTGTTTCATGTTTAAAAAATAAATCTTTCCCATGTAGTGAAGGATCTCAATTAAGAGATTTTCTCTACGTTGATGATTTTAATAATCTTTTAATCAAAATTATCAAAAAGAGAAAAATTAAAAGTGGTATTTATAATGTTGGTACGGGAAAACCTTTTAAAGTTAAAAATATAATTAAATTAATCTATACATTGACAGGTAAAGGCAGACCTCTTTTCGGCAAACTAAAAATGAGAAAAGATGAAATTAATGAGTACTTTCCTAGTATAAATAAAGTAAAAAAAAATTTTGATTGGAAACCAAAAATAGATATTTATAGGGGGCTAAATAAAACAATCAAATATTATAAAAACAATTTATAATATAGATTGGGCGTGTAGTTCAATGGTAGAACGCTACGTTGACATCGTAGAGGTCATAAGTTCGATTCTTATCACGCCCACCAACTAAAAAAATTCTTATTTTTTTTCGAATACATAATTATAAATTTTTTCCATTTTTAAATCTTTATATTCCTCTAAATATTCTGCTCTTTTTTTATGTTTTAAAGAAAAATTATTTTCTTTCATTATTTGAAAAACTGTTTCAATTTGCTTTTCAAACTTTTCGTTTAATTCAATCGATAAACTTTTAATCTTTGAATTTTCTAGATATTTTGAAGATCCTTCAAGTATTAAGTGTTCAATACCGTCAACATCAATTTTTATATAATCAGGTATCTCTAATATTTTGTTATCTAAAAGATAATTAATTGAAGTTCCATAGATTTTGTAACTATTAGCTGGCTCAAATGTTTTACCCTCAAAATTAAAATTTTCACCCCACGTATGCAAAGCAGTTCCTTCAATAAATTTTTCTTCTCTGAATATACTGTATTTATTTTCTTTATTTGAAAGTGGAAACTGATTAATTTTAATTTTTTCCTCTAATTTATTAATCGAGATATTCCTGGAGAGAATTCTTAGGTTGCTTGTGGAAGGTTCAAAGCTTATCACGTCTATGTTTGAATGTTTAAGGGCCGCGTAGATAGAGTAAATACCGATGTTAGCGCCTATATCCCAAAAAATAATTTTATTCTCATTTTCTTTAAAACTATCGATCCAATCAATTGTTTCAGGCTCTTTTGTAAAAAACTCATCAACTAGTCGATTGGTAACGTAATTTGGGGCAAAAAAACGGATATTTCTATTTAAAATGTTTAAGTTTTTATAGGAGTCTTTTTCTAAAAATTCCGAAAACCATATCAAAAAACTTCTATTAGTAAATTTAAAAAATAGTATATTAAAAAATCTTAAAATTTTATAAATTATATATGAAAATGTTTTTACCATTATCTCATTTATATATCATACTTTTATGACAATACTTAATAATCTTGCTCTTAAATTGTTACAAACTTTAGTTTATCTTTTTCCACTAAGTTTTATTTTTGGAAATTTAATAATTAATGTATTTGTTGTTTTAATTCTTTTGTTAGGCATTTACCACTATAAGGCATCTTTATTTAGATGGCATAAAAAGAATAACCTATTAATATTAACTCTATTTTTTTTAACAATTTTACTTTCAAGTTATTATCAATATTTTTATAGTGAAAACTCAAAAGATTCAATAAAAGCGATTTTATACTTAAGATATTTTTTTTTTCTTTTAGTTATAAGATCTTTAATTATCAATAACCAATTAAGTTTAAAAATTTTGTTTAGTATAAGTTTTGTATTAGCATTCTTAGTTTCAATAGATATTTTTGCACAATTTTTATTTGGACAAAATATATTAGGATATAAAGCACAAGAGTTCTCTGGCGGTGTGAAATATTATACAGGAATTTTTGGATTAGAATTAATCGCTGGTGGATTTATATTGATGTTTTCTATTTTAGGAATATTCTCAATCTTTAATATATTTAAAACAGACAAAAAAATTATTTATCTAATAATTTTTGCTTTTTTTGTTATTTTCTTTCTATTATCACTTATTTTAGCGGGTAACAGAATGCCGTTATTAATGTTTATAATTTTTCCAATTTTTTTTGCAATGATTTACAAAAAAAAAGAAAAAATTTATTTTTTGTCATTTGCGATATTAGCCTTTGCATTATTGAGCATTATGGTTTTAAAATTAGATACCTTGACAAAACGTGCAGGTAGTTTTTATGAGGGAATTCCAAATCCAATTATAATTGTTGAAGAATTAAAAAAAGAATATCCTAATTTAAAAAAGTATGAAAATTCCGGCAAACCGTTTCATACCTTAGACGAATTCGAAAATACTAAAAATTATAAAAATTATCCGTTTTTTACTGGGCACTTACCAATCTATATAACATCTATAGATTTATTTTTGGATAAACCATTTATAGGAGGCGGGATAAAGTCTTTTCGTAATCAGTGTTCAAAAAAAATTCATTTACCAAATAGAGTTTGTGAAAATCACCCTCACAATTATGTTCTTGAAATACTAAACGATACTGGATTATTAGGGTTTTTATTAATACATTATCTGGTAATTTTTCTTTTATTTAGCAACTATAAAGATTACAAAATAAGCGAAAAATTGAATTCTAAAATCTCAAATTGGATATATTTACCAATTATATTAAGTTTATTTATTCACTTTTTTCCAATCAAAAGTAGTGGCAGTTTTTTTTCAACATATAATTCAGCTTTTATATTTTTAATTTTAGGTATTTCTTTCGGTATAAATGAACTAAAGTATAAAAAGAGCTAAAAATAGACATCTTTTTAAGGAAGAAACCTTTTTTTAATATTTACAAATATTTTATAAAATAATATAAAACCTTGCCTGGTAATTATTGCGAAGGGGCAATACCCGATCCCATTCCGAACTCGGAAGTTAAGTCCTTCAGCGCCGATGGTA
>MDSV01027345.1_pt1 | contig 25173 bp, 22 predicted proteins | sample 810851 | NCBI WGS metagenome assembly MDSV01 (sample SAMN05326640, study PRJNA326480) | marine metagenome | isolation source: seawater | place: Atlantic Ocean: North East | collected 2012
ATCTCGAGACCGCGGTGGACCCTTCCAGTTTTACGCTTGCGCCCAATAGCGAGTTTGGTAACCGATTGGTTGTTGACTTGTATGATAAGGAACCGCGCCCCAACGCAGCAGTCACCGCTGGCACTGGCGATCGGCCTGCACCGCAACCAGACGGCCGACGCGAAATTGTGGTTGCCATTTCAGCCGGACACGGTGGCGAAGATCCCGGGTCGATCGGCTACGACGGCCGCCTGAAAGAAAAGAACATCACCCTGGCCATCTCACAGGCCTTGTTTAATCGATTGCAAAGTATGCCGGGCTACAAACCGGTCATGATCAGGGAAGGGGATTATTACGTCGAACTCAAGCGGCGCCCGGAAATCGCGCGCCGGTCGCGCGCCGATCTCTTTGTGGCAATCCATGCAGATTGGTATCGCAATAGCAGGGCAAGGGGCGTAACTGTTTATGCCTTGTCTGGCGACCGAGCTGACCGGGAAAACTCGGCGCGGGTCTCGCAAAAGGAGAACAGTTCGGACTTGCTGGGTGGAGTCGGGGGCGATCTTGCCATCGGCAACTTTGATGACGATGTTGCGCTCACCCTGGTATCGCTGCAGATGGCCTGGAGCATGGAGCAAAGTCTGATCGCAGGTACCCGGATTCTGGAGAGTCTCGATGGCATCACCCGCATTCGAAAGGACAAGGTGCAGCAAGCCTCTCTGCAGGTGCTGAACTCACCAGACATTCCGTCGATTCTGATCGAGACTGGCTACCTGACGAATCCCGAGGAGGCGCAGCGCCTTAACACCCGTGGATTCCAGCAGCGCATGGCGGCTGCAATCGCCCAGGGCGTGATGAACTATTTCTACGAGACGCCGCCCGAAGGCACACTCGTCGCCTGGCAGAAAGCCAACGGCATTACGCCGGGTTCCTATACCGTCAAGCGCGGCGACAATCTGTCTGAGATTGCGGAACGCTTTGGTCTGAGCCTGGCGCAACTCAAAGCCAGCAACAGCTTGCAGAGCAATACCATTCAAGTGGGACAGGTGTTGAGTTTGCCTGGTGCTGCTCCCATCCCGGCATCAGAGCATACAATCAGCAGAGGCGAGACCCTGTCCGAGATCGCACAGCTGTACCGAATTAGCGTTGCCGAACTGCGTGCCGCCAACCAGCTGAGCAACGACCGCATCATGGTTGGTCAGGTCCTGAAAATACCCTCGCTCTGAAGCCAATCCAGCCAGCAATTTGCCCGTGGGATAGTGCTACAATGGCTGCCCTATCCAGGGCACTCTTTATGCATCGAATTAATCTACTCAGTCAGCGCCTAGCTAATCAGATTGCTGCCGGTGAAGTCGTTGAACGTCCCGCATCAGTGGTGAAAGAGCTGTTGGAAAACAGTCTCGATTCCGGTGCGACTCGCCTCGATATTGATGTCGAGCAGGGTGGGGTCAAGCTGATTCGCGTGCGAGACAACGGCACGGGTATTCAGAAGGATGATCTGGCCCTGGCCTTGAGCCGACACGCCACCAGCAAGATCAAGGAACTGGCGGACCTTGAAAGCATTGGCAGTCTTGGTTTTCGTGGTGAGGCCCTGGCCAGTATCAGTTCAGTTTCCCGCCTGAGCCTGCAGTCCTTGGCCGCCGCTGCAAGCGATGGGCTGGCATGGCAGGTTCAGGTTGAGGGGCAGGACATGGAGGCGGCAGTGACGCCGGTCTCCCATCCTGAGGGAACCACGGTGGAGGTCAGAGACCTGTTCTTCAACACACCGGCGCGCAGGAAGTTTTTACGCACTGAAAAAACTGAATTCGGCCGCATTGAAGAAACAGTAAAGCGGCTGGCCTTGAGCCGTTTCGACGTACAGTTCACCCTCAATCACAACCAGCGCAGCTTACATCAGCTTCAAGCTGCGCGCAGTGATTTTGAGAAGCAGCGTCGCGCGGGGCTGGTCTGCGGACCGGCCTTTGTAGAGAATTCTGTGTTCGTGGACATGGAGAGAGCCGGTTTGCGGCTTTGGGGATGGGTCAGCTTGCCTACCTTTTCCCGCAGTCAGGCTGATCTGCAGTACTTCTACGTGAATGGCCGAATTATTCGGGACAAGCTGGTGGCACACGCTATCAAGCAGGCCTATCGCGATGTTCTGTTTCACGGGCGACACCCTGCTTATGTGTTATACCTGGAACTTGCGCCAGCCGCGGTTGATGTCAATGTGCATCCGACCAAACACGAGGTCAGGTTTAGGGATAGTCGGTTGGTGCATGATTTTCTATTCAGTGCCCTGCATAAAGCGCTGGCCGAAGTGCGGCCAGAGGACCACATCGCAGCTAGTGCTGATGCCGCTGAGGCACCAGCCAATCAGCCCCATTCAGGTGCTAGCGATGACTTTTATCAGATGGAGTCACAGAAGCCTCTTACCCTCAGCGAGTCAAGCAGTGTGCATCAGCTGAGCGACTATTCTCGCAGCGCTGAGCGTGGACAGTATTACCAGCCGTCAGCGCAGCCGCGGCCACAGCTTGACTCGCTGGCCAAGCTCTATGAAGCAGATGAAGAAATTCCACCGTTGGGCTATGCCATCGCGCAGCTCCATGGCATCTATATTCTTGCGCAGAACAAAGATGGTCTGATAGTCGTTGATATGCATGCAGCACATGAACGCATTACCTACGAGCGCATGAAAGCCGCTTCATTGAACGAGAAGTTAAAAATGCAGCCGCTGCTGGTACCGGTCTCGATAGCTGTAAGCCAGACTGAAGCGGACTGTGCTGAAGAGCAGCGCGAAACCTTGCTGGGCCTTGGCATAGAGTTGGAGCGAGTCGCGCAGGAATCCATTGTGGTGCGGCAGGTACCAACCCTGCTGAAGGATTCTAATGTCGAGCAGCTGGTGCGCGATGTGCTCTCAGATGTTCTCGAGTATGGCAGCAGCGAGCGCATTCAGGCGCACCATGATGAGCTGCTTTCCACCATGGCGTGTCACGGTTCGGTCCGCGCTAATCGACATCTGACAATCCCCGAGATGAATTCTCTACTGCGGGATATGGAGGCCACGGAGCGCTCGGGTCAATGCAACCATGGGCGGCCAACCTGGGTTTATCAGAGCCTGGACGCGCTTGATAAGCTCTTTCTGCGCGGGCAGTAGCTGCGACTGCAACTGTAGTTATAACTGAGGGGATCAGTGAATAGCCCGGCTTCTAATTCCAAGGCGCAAAAACCTGCAGCAATATGCCTGCTGGGCCCCACCGCGGTCGGCAAAACCCAATTGGCGCTTGAACTGGCTGATAAATTACCAGTTAGCCTGATCAACGTGGATTCGGCACAGATCTACAGGGGCATGGACATCGGCACCGGCAAGCCTGACGCCGCGACCCTCGCGCAGTACCCTCATCAGCTGATGGATATCATGGATCCGTCCCAGGCCTACTCGGCCGCTGATTTTCGCGACGATGCCATCAGGGTCATGCAGGAAGCAGTGGATGCAGGTAAGACGCCGCTGCTGGTAGGCGGCACCATGCTCTATTTCAAGGTGCTTCGGGACGGACTGGCTGATATGCCTAATGCTGATCCTGAGATTCGTCGCGAAATCGAGGAGTTGGCCGCCAATCTGGGCTGGGAGGCCGTGCATGCTGAACTGGCAACTGTTGATCCCGAGTCAGCGGCGCGCATCCACCGTAATGATCCGCAGCGGTTGCAGCGGGCTCTGGAGGTCTATCGATTGACGGGCAAATCCCTGTCGGCACATCACGCGACTGAGTCGATGAAAACCGCCGCGGATTTACCCTGCTCGTTGCACTTCATGGCGATCCAAGCGGCAGAACGGGCCGTATTGCATGAAAGGATTGCGGCGCGATTCCAGGTCATGCTTGCCAGCGGGCTGATTGAAGAGGTGCAGGAGTTATACGACCGCGAGGATCTTCACCTAAAGCTTCCCTCAATAAAATCAGTAGGTTACAGGCAAGTCTGGCAATATTTGGAAGGTGATTTGGACTATGATGCAATGGTCGAAAGGAGTATCATTGCCACCAGACAGCTCGCGAAGCGGCAAACCACCTGGTTGCGCAGTTGGCCAAACTTGCAGCAATTGGACGAGCCTTCCGCCAAATCCATCGATAACGTCTTGAAATACCTGGAGTCAGTCTCAATGTAGGAGTATTGAGTCGGCACCATGCGAGTCCGGCAGTTCCACGCCGGGATTCTCGTTTTTTTAAAGCTAAGGAGAAAATCAATGTCCAAAGGGCATACCCTACAAGACCCCTTCTTAAATGTGTTGCGTAAAGAGCGCATTCCGGTGTCTATCTATCTGGTGAGCGGTATTAAACTGCAAGGCCAGATCGAATCTTTCGACCAGTTCGTCATCCTGCTGAAAAACGCAGTGAGCCAGATGGTGTACAAGCACGCCATTTCAACAGTCGTTCCCGCGCGCATGGTGAAGGTACCGATGCAGGGTCAGGCTGATGGCAGTGATGAAGGCACCGGCGAACCTGGGAATTCCTAATTGAGGTTTTGATTGTTTTTTGACAGGCCAGATTCTGGCGAAAACACGATTCTTGTTCATCTGACCATTGAGTCAGACACTGAACGAGATGACCCATCAGAGTTCGAAGAATTAGCCTTATCTGCAGGCGCGAAGCCAGTGGCATTGATCACTGGCACGCGTCGACAACCTTCCCCTAGTTATTTCGTTGGCAGTGGAAAGCTGGAAGCGATCGCAGCAGTTCTGCATGCCCACAAAGCTGAGTTAGTGCTATTTAATCACCCCCTGACTCCAAGTCAGGAACGCAATCTCGAGAAATACTTAGAGTGCCGCGTGCTGGATAGGACCGGGCTGATTCTGGATATTTTCGCGCAGCGGGCTCGCAGTCATGAGGGTAAGCTGCAGGTTGAACTCGCGCAGCTGCAACACCTGAGTTCACGCCTTAAACGGGGTTGGACGCACCTTGATCGGCAGAAAGGTGGTATCGGCATGCGCGGTGCGGGTGAGACACAGCTAGAACTGGATCAACGTATGATTCGGCAGCGAATCAAGGCAATCAACAAGAGCCTTGATAAGGTGCGAGGTCAACGGGATCAGGGAAGACGTTCGCGTAAGCGCGCCGAGATACCTACTGTGTCGCTGGTTGGATACACCAATGCTGGAAAATCCACCTTGTTCAATCGCTTGACCAATGCCGGGACCTATGCGGCAGATCAACTTTTTGCCACTCTGGACTCGACTTTGCGTCGAATTGATTTACCGAATTTTGGGCAGGCGATTGTTGCCGATACCGTTGGCTTTATCAGTCATCTGCCCCATGGCCTCGTGGAAGCGTTTCGCGCGACACTTGAAGAGACCTCATCGGCCAATCTGCTGTTGCACGTAATTGATGGGGCCAATGAGGCCCACGAAGAGTTCAAGGCAGAGGTAGAGTCTGTCCTCGCTGAGATAGGCGCGGACAAGGTGCTGCGGCTCGAAGTGATCAACAAGATTGACGCGATCCCCGGCATGGCGCCTCGGATTCAAAGAAACGATGCCGGCAAGCCGATTCGAGTCTGGATATCAGCACATTCTGGTGCAGGCATCGAGCTATTAAACAATGCGATCACTGAGTTACTTGCCGACGGCCTGGTAAATGAAAATGTTATTCTGCAACCGGGACAGGCGAAATTACGTAGTCAATTTTACGAAAATAACTTTGTTACTGCTGAGACTATGGACGAAGAAGGGCGCTATCTGATCGATTTGCGCCTGCCGAGGGCTGAGTTGGAACGATTGCTGGCTCAGGAAACTATTCAACTAGGGGAGCAGGTCCGGCCTGCGGAAGGCCCTAAATCCTGGCCTGAGAAGGCCACGGAAAGCAGTCTTCCCGCAGCCAACAGTGCTTAGTTAGGCGTCGTAAAAGACTGTGTTAATCCCTATTAAATGCTAAAATCGAATCTTGCGTTTTATAAAGCTGTGGAGAAACCAATGGCTTGGAATGAACCTGGTAATAACGGTAAAGACAACGACCCGTGGGGTAGTGGTGGCCGTCGCGGTGGTGACCAGGGGCCACCTGACATCGATGAAGTCATCAAAAACCTGAGCAAGAAAGTCAATGGCCTGTTCGGCAAGTCCGGTGGCGGTGGCGGTAGCAATGCCGGCGGCAGCGGTGGGCACAGTGCAGGGGGCATGTCGGCCGGCCTGCTGGTTGGCATGGCTGCAGTTGCAGCGGTAATCTGGGGCTTCATGGGCTTCTACGTAGTAGATGAGGCTGAACGCGGCGTCGTGCTGCGCTTCGGCAGGGTGCTCGATCCCACGGTAGTGCCAGGCTTGCACTGGAATCCGCCCTTGGTAGATGAAGTTCATCTGGTAAACGTCTCGGAGCTTAACGCCAAGACCTATGAAAACAGGGCAATGCTCACCACCGATGAGAACATCATAGATATTGCAGTGACTGTGCAATATCTCATCGAAGATCCAGTCGATTATGTGTTGGCTGTGCAGGACCCAGAGCGAAGCCTGGACAATGCTGCTGAGTCTGCTATTCGCCATGAAGTCGGCAGTAACTTCATGGATCAAATTCTCACCACTGGTCGTGAGCAAATGGCGGCAGCGGTAGGAGATCGGTTACAGGACTACATGGAAATCTACAATACCGGGATCCGGGTCGCGCGAGTGAACGTTGTGGATACCCAGCCACCCGATGCTGTCCGCCCGGCATTTGATGATGTGATCCGTGCAAGAGAGGATGAGCAGCGCGCTCAAAACCAGGCGCAGCAGTATGCAAACCAGCGTATCCCTGAGGCTCGCGGTGAAGCACAGCGTCAAATCGAGCAGGCTAATGCCTATAAACAGGAAGCCATCGCGAAGGCCGAAGGTGAAGCCTCTCGTTTCGACCAGCTATTGACCGAATATACAAAGGCGCCAGAGGTCACACGTCAGCGCCTTTACATTGAGTCTATGCAGGCTGTGATGACTGCAAGCAGTAAGATCATGATTGATGTCGAAGGTGGTAACAATATGCTGTATTTGCCGCTGGACAAAATCATGGAGCAGAACGCAGCTTCCGGTCGCTTGAGCTCTGGCTCGACTCAGGAGCTACGTGATTTGGCAAACCAGCTGGCGCCTTACTTGCCGGCACCGAACTCGGCCAACACGGTTGACCGTTCGAGGCTTGGCAGTGGCAGAGGAGGTAGACCATGAAGAGTTTTATCGCGGTAGGACTGGTTGTTCTGACTTTATTACTTCTCGGAAATTCACTGTTCGTGGTCAAGGAGACTGAACGTGCAGTGATGCTGCAGTTTGGTGAATTGGTGAATGCAGATATAGAGCCTGGGTTACATGTAAAGATTCCCTGGGTGAATACCGTTCGCAAGTTTGATGCAAGAATCCAGACCGAAGATTCTCCTTCAGAACGTTTCTTGACCCTGGAGCAGAAAGCACTGGAGGTCGATTCCTACGCCAAGTGGCGTATCGTGGATGTGGGCCAGTTTTACGTATCCACCCGCGGCAACACCAGCACCGCAGGTAGTCTGCTAGCCGAGCGAATCAATGATGGTCTCAGAGACCAGATAGGTGGGCGCACTCTGATTGAGGTGGTTTCGGGCGAGCGCGATGAGCTGATGACGGATTTGACGGAAGATCTGAATCGCACCACCGCGTCTGACATCGGTATTGAAGTCATTGACGTCAGGGTCAAGCGCATCGATCTACCAGACGATGTTCGTTCCTCGGTTTACGATCGAATGATTACGGAGCGGAACCGCGAGGCTCAGGAACTGCGTTCGCGCGGTGAGGAGCTTGCCATCGGAATCCGCGCAGATGCCGATCGCCAGGCGGTTATATTCGAAGCGGAAGCCTATCGCGATGCGGAACGGATTCGAGGTGAGGGTGATGCTGAAGCCACAGGCATCTATGCCGAGGTTTATAACAAAGATCCTGAATTCTATGCGTTTACACGCAGCTTGAATGCATACAGGGAAACATTCAGCTCAAAGGGCGATGTGCTATTGCTGGATCCTGACAGTGATTACTTCAAATATTTGAAGAATGGAGTGCTTCAGTAACAGTTAATAGAACTGAAGGGGCGCACTAGCCTCTTCGCTCTCACTCATTAGCCAAGTTACAATTCAATCGGACAACCTGAATCGCTGACGCGATTCAGGTTTATTTTTGGCTGCTAGTTTAGCCCTGGCGAAAGAGCCAAAATTACGTTACTGAGTTGAAGTAAAGCAACAAGGTCAACCAGTGGCATGACAAACTATGTGGCATGAAATAGCGATAGCATTCTGTCTGATGCTGGTAATAGAGGGGATACTGCCTTTTGTAGCGCCGCAGCGGTGGCGGCACATGTTGCAGGCAATAGATGAGATTGACGATACGACGCTGCGAATCATCGGTCTGGCCAGCATGCTGACAGGCACAGTCATTCTCCTGATAATAATCTAGTAAACAAACCAGCAAGAACCTTAACAAGTACGAATCTTGACTATGACTTCAGTAAAGCGATGGTTACTGCCTGACGGCGTAGAGGATATTTTGCCCGCGGAAGCCTACAGATTGGAGCTACTTCGGCGTGACCTGCTCGATCTGTACAAGTCCTGGGGCTACGAACTGGTCATCCCACCGTTGATCGAATTCCTTGATTCCCTGCTGGTAGGGACGTCTCAAGATTTGGATATCCACACATTTAAGATTACTGATCAGCTCAGCGGAAAGATGATGGGTATTCGCGCCGATATCACCCCACAGGCCGCGCGCATCGATGCGCACTCGCTAAACCGAGAGGGCGTAGTGAGGCTCTGTTATGCCGACAGCACTTTGCATACCAAGCCCCGGGGAATCATGACTTCCAGAGTGCCGATTCGAATCGGTGCAGAGCTGTATGGCCACTCTGGTGTTGCCGCGGATATTGAATTGATTTGTATGATGAATGAGTCTCTGCTGCGTGCGGGCATCAAAGATGTGCATATAGTGTTGGGCCATGTTGGTGTATTCCGCTCGCTGTTAGAGGGTGCCCAGCTTGAACCGTCAGTCGAGCGCCAGTTATTTGAAGCGGTGCAGCGCAAGGCCTACGACGAGATCGATCAGCTCTTGGTTTCAGCAGTGGCGGATGTAAATTTGCGTCAGCAATTGCAGGACCTGTCTCGCCTTAGCGGTGATGAGACCGTGCTGGAGCGTGCTCGACAGGTGTTTGCTGACGCACCATCTACTGTGGTTGACGAGTTAGATGAATTGATTGAAATTGCAGAAGGCGCCAAGCGGCGACTTGGCGCTATCAGTTTAGGTTTCGATCTTTGCGAGCTCCGTGGTTATGAATATCACACCGGTATTGTATTTGCCGCCTATACTCCGGCATATGGCAGGGCGGTCGCTAAAGGCGGCCGCTATGACGATAATGGCGGAGCCTTTGGTAAGGCCCGTCCGGCTTCTGGCTTTGACAGTGATCTGAAAATCCTGGCAAAACTGAGCCAGCGAGAGTTTACACTTGCCTCAGGAATTCTGGCGCCTGATGCCGACGATTCGGCACTTGTGACCGTTGTAGAAGAACTGCGTAAATCTGGTGAAATCGTCGTGACCTCACTAGGTGATGGCGAAGCAGATGAAGCAGAGATGCTGGCGCTGCGCTGCGATCGCAGACTGGTCAAGCAAGATGGCAGCTGGAAAGTGGTGTAAGCCCGCTATTGCAACAGGTCCAGTCGTAGTTATAACGACGGACTAACAAACTCTTTCTGAATTAGTTGGACAAAAGGAAGCCTGAAACATCATGGCAAAATCTATCGTAGTGCTCGGTACCCAGTGGGGTGATGAAGGCAAGGGCAAGATAGTCGACCTGCTCACTGATCAAGCTAACGTGGTGGCGCGCTTTCAAGGCGGACACAATGCTGGCCACACCCTTGTTATTGATGGTGAGAAGACGGTCCTTCATCTCCTGCCTTCCGGTGTATTGCGTGAAGGCGTTGAATGCCTGATCTGTAATGGCGTGGTGTTGAGTCTTGATGCTCTGCTTCAGGAAATCGGGGAACTGGAGGCGCGTTCGGTTCCAGTACGCGAGCGATTAAAGATTTCAGGAGCCTGCCCTCTGATTCTGCCTTCGCACGTGAAGCTGGATCAGGCCAAGGAACTCCAGCGTGGCAATCAGAAAATTGGTACCACCGGTCGCGGTATTGGCCCGGCTTACGAAGACAAGGTTGCCCGCCGTGGTATCCGATTGGCGGAGACTCTCAACGAGGCCAAGTTTAAGGAGAAGGTTAGTAGCCTGGTTGAGTATCATAATTTCTGGCTGGAAAATTATTTTAAGACCGACCGGGTTGACCCGGAAGAGACTTTCGATACCTGCTTGAAGCAAGCTGAAGAAATCAAGCCAATGATCCGGGATACCGTTGATATTTTGCACCAGCACCGCAAAGCGGGAAATCATATTCTTTTTGAGGGTGCCCAGGGCTCATTGCTGGATATCGATCATGGCACTTATCCATACGTAACCTCCTCCAACACCACTGCAGGTGGAACCGCAACTGGCAGTGGGTTCGGGCCACTGTATCTCGATTACGTTCTGGGAATCACCAAGGCTTATACAACCCGGGTTGGATCAGGGCCTTTTCCGACAGAGCTGTTCGATGATGTAGGCAAGCTCCTGGCTACTGTTGGGCACGAGAAAGGTGCGACCACTGGACGCGATAGACGCTGTGGCTGGTTTGATGCGGCGGCAGTAACACTGGCCATGCGAATCAACAGCGTCTCGGGTATTTGCCTGACCAAGCTGGACGTTCTTGATGGATTGGATATGGTAAAGGTCTGTACTGGTTATGAAGGGGTTGAGGCGATGTCTGGTAGCCTCATGGACTGCGATAACTTCGAGAGTCTTAAGCCCGTGTATGAAGAACTGCCCGGTTGGTCTGAATCAACGGCTGGCGCGAAGCGTCTGGAGGATCTCCCAGAAAACGCTCGAGCTTATATCCGTTTCATTGAAGAGGCAATTGAAGTTCCGGTAGATATAATCTCTACAGGGCCAGATCGTGAAGAGACCATCACGCTGCGTCATCCGTTTGATGTCTAGGCGCTTTTAGTCGATTTAAGCGCTTAGCCAAGCACTCAAGCTATTGGCCACAGGCAGGCGGCGCCGCGGGCGCCGCTGGCATCACCAAAACTGGGCGCCTCAATTCTTGTCAACATTTTATCGGTGAATACATAGTCAGCCATGGCGCTTGGCACGCTGTCGTAGAGCCTCTTGATGTTGGAGAGCCCTCCGCCCAGCACAATGACTTCAGGATCGATCAAGTTTGTGACCGTTGCCAGGCACTGGGCAAGTTGTTGAATATAGATGTCGAGAGTAGCTATCGCTTCACCCTCACCAGCGTAGGCTGCTTTTGCAATGTCCTTGGCACTTGCCTGCTCTCCGGTCCGATCCAGGTGAGTTCGGCTCAGTCCACGACCTGAAAGCACAGTTTCAATACAGTTGCTGCGGCCACAATAGCAGCGACGGTCATTGTCGATAAGTTCACGAGCGGAACTTGGCAGTGAATTGTGTCCCCATTCTCCGGCAATGCTGTTGGGGCCTGTAAGTAGCGCCTTGTTGATTACAACACCACCACCCGTGCCAGTTCCTATGATGACGCCAAATACTGACTTCGCGCCGGCACCAGCACCGTAGTGGGCCTCGGAAAGTGCAAAACAATTAGCGTCGTTTTCGATACGGACCTCGTAGCCTAGTTTCGCTTCGACATCTTTCTTTAGAGCTCTACCATTCAGGCTGATGGAGTTGCAATTCTTCATGACTTCAGCGGGAAAGCTTAAGGCGCCAGGAGTCCCTATACCTACACTTAGAGTCTTATTCGCCTGCTGCTGCAGGGTGACGATAACTTCTAAAAGGGCTTCCAGTATAGATTCATAGTGTTGACCAGGAGTCTCAATACGAAGTTTCTGTTCCAGTTTTCCGTGTGGGCTCAGGATAATTCCTTCTATCTTGGTGCCGCCCAGGTCTACTCCGATTCTCATATCTTGGCTGCTTGTCCTTGGATTTTCCGGTTTCACTCGTCCGATGGGAGAGTGTGTCAGTGTCACTTGTCAGCATAGTTACTGCAGCCTTGCATAGTACTACAAACTCTCTAAAATCGACCGTCCGCTTTAACTAGTGCGCTGAAATCCTCGCGCTCGATAATAATATAAAACCAGTGACACGCGCTCGTTCTCAACAAGTCTCGCTCTCGGAGACGCCTTATTACCACTGCATTTCCCGCTGTGTTCGGCGCGCCTATCTATGTGGTGATGATCCAGTGAGTGGTCGAAATTTTGACCACCGAAAACAATGGCTGGTGATTCGTATCAAGGAATTGGCCGCCGGGTTTGCAATTGACGTCTGCGCGTATGCGGTGATGAGCAATCACTATCATCTCGTCTTACACGTCGATCTGGCCGATGCCAAAAGCTGGTCGGATGAAGAGGTGATCAAGCGCTGGACTGCGCTGTTTCCCAGCAATGGCAAGCTGATTGAAACGCTTTACCTTAATAGAAAGTCCAAGACTGCCCAAAAGCAGTTGCATAAGAAAATTGAGGAATGGCGCAGCCGCCTCAGCGACATCAGTTGGTTCATGCGTTGCCTGAATGAATCTTTCGCCCGCCGGGCGAATCGAGAGGACGAATGCAGCGGGCGATTCTGGGAAGGGCGGTTCAAGAGCCAGGCTCTGCTGGATGAGAAAGCCCTGGTAACCTGCATGGCATACGTCGACCTTAATCCGGTACGTGCTGGTATTACCGATGCCCTGGACAGCAGTGATTTCACCTCTATCCAGGAAAGATTGATTGTTCACGCCAAACAAGTAAAGAATCGCAGCTATCGCCAGCACCGACTGCTGACCAGGCGAGCGGCTAAGCATTTGTTAGGACGTCAGTCTGCTAGCCGACAATCCCGTCTTAAATCCTTGTCTGAGTTGCCTGGTGTGTCCGAGACAAGCCCGTCATTACCAATCTCTCAGCAGAGTTATTTCGATCTACTGGATACAACGGTCACGGCACTGAGTTTGCTGAAGGATGAAAAAGAGAAAGCACTGGCTGTCATGGAAGATAAACAGTCGGTCTTGGGAGACCTCAATATAGGGACTCGATCCTGGCTCAAAGGGGTGACGAAGTTCCATCGCTACTACGCCCATGCGGCAGGGACCGAATCATCAATAATTAACTTCCACAAGCATCGCATCAAGACTGGCGAAAAATTCAAACACCCGGACAAATGGATCCGCGGCGCCAAACCAGCCAAACAATTGTTCGGCACGTAAACCCTAACACAAACTATTTTAGTAGCTGCCAACTGACGTCCTGTCATGGGTATGTTCGTACCCGACTGTCCCGAATCAACTCGCGCCTACGGTTTTTCGCCACCCAATTGATAGCGATTCGGTTTGTTCATGAGAAACGACTGCCGCGTGGTCAATTATTGATCTGCCAAACCTGAATAAATCCAAAATAAATTCAAAGGACACCCATTTAAAATTCAAATGGGTGTCCTATATTTAAAAATTCAAGTAGGGGGATAAATTGCGGTAATTCAATCGCTTATTGGTTGGCGGGCTTGGGTTTGACAGGTGTGTCAGCGCATTTTTTGTGCTTCGACTACTACATATAGTTTGACTTTAACTGCACTAGCCTATATGTTGCGTTGCGTATCGGAGTGGCAAGTTTTTAGTTGTCTTGTCGGAATTTACCGGGCCGATTCACGCACTGCTTGAACTGATTGAGTTTCATGCACAGTGACGAATAAGAATAAACACAGTTTCCAATTTGATGTTTGGAATACACATGGCCAGGAGCTGGAGTCTGGATAGCATGTCAAAACCTGCTGAAGTTATTATCGAAACATCCGCAACTGATTCACTGCCTGACGAAGGTGTTGATGGCGATAAGCTTTTTATGCGCCAACTCAAAGAAGAAGAAATTCGCGCCAAGTTGGATGCTTTCGCCAAAGAGCTAGCCCAAGTAAAGTCAGATCGAGACGAGCACTAAGCACTCGAACGGTTTGCAAATTGACGACTCGTGTACGCAGCTCGCGAGCGTCGCCGCCTCCCCGTCACATATTCTATTCTTCACGAGTTGCATCGTTCTTTCTGCACCATCAAGATATCTGTAGACTACCGACCTTCATTACTTGGCTTCGCTGGAGAAAAATTCCCATGAGAAAGTTGCGCGCAGCACTCGCTCTTGCCCTGGTCATATTCACCCTGATTGGGTGTGTCTCAAACTCTGGGTACACACCGTTGCTGCGTGCCGAGCCGGAAGTCGGGGCAACTCTCAATAGAGTACCTCGCACCTTGCGCCTGTTTTATGCCGCGCTGCCAGATGTTGAGCGCAGCAGCCTGCGCCTGATCGGCCCCAATGGGGAGCATCAGTTGCGCGGTCTGCACACCATGGCGGCAGATGACTTGATGATAGAAATCATGGGTCCGGTTACACCAGGTGAGTACGTGGTGGAGTGGAGCACAGCGGTAGAGGGTGATCCGACTGTTTATTCCGGCTCATTCAATTTCCGCTATCAGTCTAGCCAGTAGACTTCCCTATAGTCTAATCAATATCTAGCTCGCACGGGCTGGTGGACCAAGCTCTGCTATAAAAACCTTTTCCCTGTCATATCTGGCACAGTGTCTGCCAGTGTTGGCGCTGTTTGCGCCAGAATAGCCTCGATTCTACCCGCTCTGATATCGCCCTCGACTAAAGACTACCTACTTTCACGGGCTTAGGATTTTTACGGCTTCTGGCACACAAAATGCAATTAACTCACCTGTTCGCTCTTGCTGAGTAAAACAAAATGCAGTGATAGCGAGCACCACTAACCAAGGCAATATCCCTGCAGGCTGCGAGTGAGCCAAACCGGGCCAATACGTCATAGCAAGATTGCAATGAAATTGTGAAATCAGCCTGACTAATAAGAGAAGGACAAACCAGGTTTCGCCCATCTCGATCGCTGCGGGAATGCAGCTTCGGTCAAACCTATGGAAACCTTGTTAAAGGTACAACTTGAGGCAGATTAATTTGCAAACCCAGTATTGCTCCTATAATCACGTCACGCCATTTTTCGATGGCGGGGCCGCGCATTTCGATCTACCACGTGAAAAGGACGTGTTTCCACTTTTAAGCTAACGGAAATTAATCTCCAGCCTTCCTTCGAGAAGCATTGGGCAAGAGAGTTATCGGTTCAGGTATATATTCATTTCTATTATTTAAGGCGTTTTATAAATCGTTCAAGGCGTTTACTGAGCTGGCAAAAGTTGATCCGAGTCCGATCAGTATCATTTTTAGATACTTATTGTGGCTGATGCTTCTGCCGCCGCTATCTTCATTGATAGGCGCCGCCAATTTCGGTTGGCGATTGGGTGCAAATGAGCCGTTGATGATGGGGCCAAATACTCTTATTTTAATTAGTGTGGGGTATTTCTTTGTGCTGCTTTTCGGGCTTGTGACTACCGCAATTATCGGCTGCTGGATGGCCGGGACTTGCGGCGCGAGTGAATCTCTAGGGCGCCACTTCGCGCTTATAACTATTGTTGCCCAGCCGCTCGCGATCGCCAGCATTGCCCACCTGTTCCCAGATGTGCTGGTCAATGTGCTTATCCTCATACCCACGCTGATCTGGAGTATGTATTTACTCTACAAGGACATTCCCATTGCACTGGATACGCCTCCTGAACGCGGAATGCCACGGCATATATGGCAGATGGCAGGCAGCTCTGTTTCCGAATCTGCATGACGTGGATTGGCAGTGGGGCAGTAATCCTGAGCAAATTGAGCAATCAATACGAGGGGGACGCCGGGCGCAGATGATTGCCTGGGGGGCGACCCTGGGCGATGACGGCGTCGACCAGGGGGCTGAGCATGTGCAAATCATCGGTGGACCGTCCGCAGAATCCCATCCTGGCAAGGCTGCCTATGAGCAGAACTGCACTGCCTGTCATGGGCTGGACGGTGCGGGTAATGCGCTGTTAGGGGCACCGCGGATCAACGATGATATCTGGCTATATGGAGGCGACCTCGACACACTCAAAACTACCCTGCGTCAGGGCCGCTTTGGCATCATGCCTGCGTTTGACGCGCGCCTCGATGATTTCCAAATCAAGCTGCTGGTAGCTCTGCTGGCGCGCTAGTCTGCGAGCGCTAGCGAGTGCATATGTCTCGCTAGTGCAGCACCACTGAGAAACGCATCTTCAGCGCGGTTGCCGGCGCACCAGTCTCCAATAGCCGCGAGTTGGGCGCTTTCATCGATCAGAAAATCTTCACCCACCTCAGTTTCCACTTTGGCATAGCGCCAGCGATGCAGTCCGGTGTCTTCTATATCGCTTGTCTGTAGTGGCACTAATTCCATCAAGGCAGTTAAAAGCATTGCCTTAATGTCTTCCTGAGAATCTTCGAGATGTTCCTTAGCCCAATCATTGCTGCTGTGAATCAGTAGAGCCGACGCAGCATTACGGCCAGGTTTGGAACAGTTGTTGGCAATCCAGGCCACTGGACTCTCGCGGACGACCGCTGCGTCAAAGTTGAACTCCGGCGTAGCTTTAAGTTTTAGCATCAGCGAAAAACAGGGCGACATGATCGCGCTCTCGATTTGCGCCTGATGAGCAAACTGGCTTTTAAAGAGTGTATTCACTTGGGGAGCCGGCATTGCCGCCACCACCCAGTCAAAGTTACCCAGGGTTGCTCCGGTTTCAGTAGACAGTTGCCACCCATTACCCGATTTTGAAATTTCTTCTACTCGCGTCTCGAGCTTAACATCAAAGTCCTGTGCCATTCTCTTTGGCAGGGATGTCATGCTGGGACAGCCAACGTAATGAGGCTCGAACCAGTCGCGCTTGAAGGGTTTTTCCCCGCGGCAAAGTGCCATCACTTTTGGCGACCAGATGCTAACGTCACCAGAGAAATCCTCATCGTCGATCAGCGCCTGCAGAATATCTGAACGGCAAGTAAAGAACTGGGCGCCGTGGTCAAAATGAGTGTCACCGGTGCGGCGTGTGGCCAGGCGACCCCCAACCCCGCGTGATTTCTCGAACAGGATAAGGTCTGCTTTATGATGCAGAAAATGGGCAAAACTGAGCCCGGCTAGGCCGGCACCAACGACTGCGATTCGCATAAAATTTAACTAGTAGCCTTACTGGAGTTGTTTCGAGTTTGGACACTTCGGAATTGAATTCTTGCCGGAGATGTAAACGTTGCCAGCCCTGACTTGGATTGGCAAACCCGGTATTAAAGGCTGAAATTCACTTCAGTCAAGCGCTTCAGTCCTTCCGGTAGCTGTACTTCAGGCACAGTGAACGCCCGCACTTCGCTGTTGGGGCGGCTTATGCCGACCACCACCCGCTCTTCACTCTTGTCCCAGGCAAAGGCCTGTCCCTCTGCATCGATGGCGATGGTGGCGATATGCACAAGTTTTGGGCCCATGGCTGGTGCTGCCAACACATACATTTCCGGCCGGTCGTGACCGATGAGGTACAGCAAGCCGTCGGGCCCGATGGCGCCTCCAGAGGCGGCGTAGGGTTGCATGCGAGCAATGACAGACTCCGGGATCATCCAACCGCCGAGACGGCGCCACGCATTGTCGTAGCGATTGATCGTGGCGAAGCGGTGGTCCTTGTAGCTCAGGCCGCCGTCCGCGTCGTAGTGGGCGAAACCGGCTAGCCAGCCATCGTCGAGACGGTCAAACCAGGTCAGGGAGCCTTCATCCAGAACGCCCAGGCTCAAGGACTGGCTGTGTTTGAGGGTCTCGGTATCGAATACTTCAATGGAGCTGGCCATGGGGACTTCAGGAAAGTTGGAGTTGGCGCAGTAGAGTTTCCCGTTCTCCGCAAAGCAGCTGTTCAGGTGGCGGATAGGGCCACCGCGAGCTCCTTGCCAGCGCTGAATCAGTTCACCGCTGGTCTTGTCGTATTTACCGATGATGAAATTGACGATGGCGTAGATATGGTCAGCATCCGCGGCCGCGCCCTGGCGCGCCTCCTGGGCGGGATATCTGCCTACTTCTATGGCCTTAAGTTGCTGGATCGAGAGGGGTTGATAATCCTCGATGTCGAGCTGTTGAGCCCAGGCCGGAACCAACAGCAGGCTCGCATAAATTGCCAAGAACAGGCGTGTAGCTTTTATCGCAGACCCCATCAAAGATCCCATCACAGCCCCCAATGCCTACTAACCAGTTTGTACCTAAGTATGGCAGGGAAATTTGACCAATTGTGGGCAATTCCACCGAAAGTTGACAGAAATAGCATCGCTGGGTAAAGTTGCGCCCCTTATTTGCACAGCCGCCAGGCTGAGCAACCCGCGCTAAACAATGCGAATCACTTTAGGCCGCATTGTGCCTTGCCCAGGTGGCGGAATTGGTAGACGCGCTAGCTTCAGGTGCTAGTGTCCTTTGGGACGTGGGAGTTCAAGTCTCCCTCTGGGCACCAACTCTCTCTTTACCATAGTAAGCTTCATAGATTCGCTGGGGCCAATGCTGATAGTGGGCAGGTCGACTACAACATTCTAGTTACTACATTGGTATCTCAAGAATCGGTGAGACCTTCAACGCTCGCTAAAGATACTGGCTGGCATGGGTGTCTGGCTAGCACTCTGGTAGAGTGCTTGTAAGTGAAGGGAGTTCCCTCTGGGCACGAGCGACTTTCTGTTTCACAATTTCTACAACTCAAATACAACATTCTGCCAAGCGGGCCGCCTAGTCTCTTAGTCGTATAACAAGGAAATACAACCCAACCTTATGTCACCCCGTTCAAAAAAGAACATGCAATCATCTGGTTCTGATCCGTTTGCCAGTCGTGAGGCGGATAACTATGACAACCCTATAGCCAGTCGCGAATTTATCCTTGAGAAGCTGGAGGAGGTTGGTAAGCCGGTTCAGTTGGATGAGCTGTTTATGTTGCTGGAGCTGCGTGATGACGAGCAGTTGGAGGCATTACGGCGGCGCCTGATTGCTATGAGTCGGGATGGGCAGTTGATTAGCAACCGCAAGGGAGCTTATGGATTGCCGACCCACATGGGTCTGCTGGCGGGTAAGGTCATTGGCATGAAGGATGGCTATGGGTTTTTCGCGCCGGACACCGATGGCGACGACCTTTACCTGAGTGCCAAGGAGATGGCGCGGCTGTTTGATGGTGATCGAGTCATGGCGCGGGTTACCGGGATTGACAATCGCGGACGCAAGGAAGGTACCGTTGTCGAGATTCTTGAGCGCCGCTTCGAGGAAGTCGTCGGGCGTTACTACCACGAATCCGGTTTCGGTATAGTGGTGCCGGATAGCAAGCGCATACCCCACGAGATCGTAGTTCCCGACAGCGAAAACAAAGGGGCCGGCGACGGCCAGTATGTGATTGCCCGGATCAAGGAATACCCGACCAATCGGCGCAAGGCGATAGCGGCGGTCACTGAGATACTTGGTGATGTTGGTACTCCGGGAATTGAGATCGATATTGCGCTGCGCAGTTTTGATATTCCCTTTCAATGGCCGGCGGCGGTGCAGAAAGAGACCATGCGATTCGCCAAAGATGTGGCGGCGGAGAAGCTCGAGACACGCTTTGATCTGCGCGACCTGCCTTTTGTCACTATTGATGGTGAAGACGCGAAAGATTTTGACGATGCCGTCTACGCCGCGCCAGGCAAGCAGGGTGGCTGGACGCTCTTTGTCGCCATCGCTGATGTCTCCCACTATGTGCGAATCGGTTCGGCGCTGGATGAGGAAGCAAGCAATCGGGCGACTTCAGTCTATTTTCCTGGACACGTCATTCCCATGCTGCCAGAGAAACTGTCTAACGGCCTGTGTTCACTGCGACCGGAAACAGATCGGCTGGTGATGGTAAGCGAGATGGAAATCTCGGCGTCAGGCGAACTGGATTCGTTTAAATTCTATGAGGCGGTTATCTATTCCCATGCGCGCCTGACTTACAATGAAATGGCGGACATGGTGCAGCCAGCCGAGTCTGATGCCGGGCAACACCTGCAGGACAAGATGCGTGCTCGCTACCAGCCGCTCCTGCCCCACCTCGATACACTTTTCAGTCTTTACCAGGCTTTACGCCAACAGCGTCAGCAGGCTGGAGCCATGGATTTTGATTCGACGGAAACCCGTATGGTGTTCGGCGAGGACAGAAAGATTCGCGAGATCGTGCCGGTTGAGAGAAACGATGCCCACCGCCTGATAGAGGAATGCATGCTCTGCGCCAACGTGGCGGCTGCGCGATTGTTAGAAGGTGCCAGGTTACCGGCTTTGTATCGAATCCATGAGGGGCCTAATCAGGACAAGCTGGATAGCCTCCGGGATTTCCTCACCGAGATGGGTTTGTACCTGGGTGGTGGTGACTCCCCAACTACCGGCGATTATCAGCAGGTGCTGCAGCAGATTGCTGAGCGACCAGATCGCCACCTGCTGCAGACACAGCTAATCCGGTCGATGATGCAGGCGGTTTACAGTCCGGATAACTGCGGCCACTTTGGTCTCAGCTTCCCCGAATATACCCATTTCACTTCACCCATACGGCGCTACCCCGATCTACTGGTGCACCGGGCGATTCGTTACCTGATTCGCAACAAGAAAGGCAAATCCCTGCAGGCTCACCCTGAGCAGAAGCCGCTGGCCAAGAAGGCGATCTATCCCTACGAGCACAGCGATCTGGATGGGCTGGGTGAAGTCTGTTCCACGGCGGAGCGTCGGGCAGATGCAGCCAGCTATAGCGTGGCGGATTGGCTCAAGTGTGAATACATGCAGGACCATGTCGGCGATGAGTTCGTGGGCACCATTACTGCGGTCACAAGTTTTGGCCTCTTCGTCGAGCTCAACGAGGTATATGTAGAGGGCCTGGTTCACATCACAGAACTCAGTAATGACTACTATCACTTTGATCCTGTCAGGCATCAGTTGCAGGGAGAGCGTTCTGGTTCGACTTATCAGCTAGGTGGCAGCGTGACTGTCAGGATTGTCAGGGTGGATCTGGAGGAAAAGAAAATTGACCTGCAGATGGTTGGTGTCGCGGCTGACTCGCGCCGGCAATCGCGCAAGCAGAAAGGCGGTTTACGCCAGGATTTTAAGGAAGGCAAGCTCTCAGCTGGCAAGGGCGGCAAGTCACGCAGAGGAAGTAAGTCAGGCAAAGGCGGTTCATCAGCTAAAGATGGCGATGGTGAGTCCCGCGGCCAGAAGCGCGGAAAGTCCTCAGCGAAAGGTGGCGACAAAGCTAGGTTCAATGCAAAATCAAGGCCCGGTTCGAAATCCAAGCCTGGCGCCAAATCAAAGACCAAGCCAAAGCAAAAACGGGCTGGGAAAAGCAACAATAAAGCCGCAACCACATCGCAACGAAAAGGCAAGAACAGCAGCAGTAAGGGTGCTGGCAAGAAGTCCGGTTCCGGACCAGCAAGCGGCCAGAGTGCGAAGCGACGACCGAGATAAGTTTCATGGCAGATTCCAAATACTGGGTTACCGGCATCCACGCAGCGCAGGAGTTATTGCGAAAGAATCCGCAATCAGCGCAGCGCGTGCTGCTGAAAAAGAATCGCGGCGACAAGCGCTTGAATGATCTTCGCAGTTTGGCTGAGACGCGGGAAATCCCGGTACAAGAACTGAGTTCGAAAGACCTGCACCACGCCTACCCCGAGGTCCACCAGGGAGTCGCCATAGAAGTCGCAGGAACTGCCGTCGAGCAGGCAGGGCCCTCCTTCGACGAGTTTGTAAAAACCCTTGGCGGCCGGGCGACGGCACCGCTGCTGCTGGTATTGGATGGAGTCACCGACCCCCATAATCTCGGCGCCTGTCTGCGCTCGGCGGACGCAGCGGGAGTTGCGGCCGTCATCATTCCCAAAGACAAGGCGGTAGGCCTGAATGCCACGGTGCGCCGGGTAGCGAGCGGCGCGGCTGACACCGTTAAACTTTTTGCCGTGACAAACCTGGCGCGGGCCCTGGCCCAACTGCAGGAGCAGGGGCTGTGGCTGGTGGGTACTGACGATGAGGCCACTCACAGTCTGTACGAGCAGGACTTACAGGGGCCAATGGCGCTGGTGATGGGTTCTGAGGGGCAGGGATTGCGACGTTTGACCAAAGAGAAATGTGATTTCCTGGTTTCGATTCCCATGGCAGGCGCCGTGAGCAGCCTGAATGTGTCTGTGGCCACCGGGGTTGCCCTGTTTGAAGCAGTGCGCCAGCGCCGGCAATAGCGCGCAGCCCTGTTGCTGAAATCATCCGTAGAATCTCAGGTTTTAGGACTGTTGCTGCCGCGCCGCAGTGGCACACCGCCTCATTCAGCCGGTTCATCGGGTCAAGGCCGGTCCACCAACTTTAGCAAGCTGACTCTGCTTGCATCCAGAGCCCTGTTTCTGTAGGATTCCCGCTCTTTTTACCGGCCCGGCCGATTCTCACGGATTTGCTGAGCCCTACATAACTCCTTGTCTCACCACGCGCGCCAACGTTTGATGGGAGACCTGAACCGAGAGGAGTCTCTATGAGACACTATGAAGTGGTATTTCTGGTGCACCCGGATCAGTCCGAACAGGTGCCTGGAATGATCGAGCGTTACACCCAATTAATGGCCGATAACGGTGGTAGCGTCCATCGCATGGAAGATTGGGGCCGCCGTCAGCTCGCTTATCCAATCAACAAGATTCATAAAGCACACTACGTCATGATGAATATCGAGTGCGGTGGAGAGACTCTGGAAGAGCTGTCTACCCTGTTCCGATACAACGATGCCGTTCTGCGCAACCTGGTGATCAAGCGTAAGGACGCTGTTACCGAGGAATCACTGATTCTTAAGCAGGAGCGAGAGTCTAAAGAACGCAAGGCGCGCTCTGAACAGAAGCGCAAGGAAGAGGAAGCTGCCGCAGCAGCAGCGGCAGCTAAAGCAGCGGCAGCCGCCGAAGCCGAGGCAGCAGCAGCGCCCGCAGAGGAGGCCCCTGAATCAGAAGAGGCCGCCGCTCCAGAAGCCGACAGCGCCGCAGATGCCGTTAGCGCTGCAGACAAAGCGCCATCTGAAGACTAGGTTTAGTCCAAGACGCACCCAAATTTTTACAGGATATAGTTATGGCTCGTTATTTTCGTCGTCGTAAGTTCTGCAAATTCACCGCAGAAGGTACGAAAGAAATTGATTACAAAGATATCGAAACGCTTAAGGCTTATGTGTCTGAAAACGGCAAGATCGTTCCCAGCCGCATCACTGGCACCAAGGCGCGCTATCAGCGCCAGCTTGCTACAGCCATTAAAAGAGCGCGCTACCTGGCCCTGATCCCTTACACGGACAGTCACCAGGTCTAATCGAGATCGTATAGAAATCTATGATGCGCGGTCTTGCTGAGTACGTCATGACCGGTCGCAGACAGGCCATCATAGCAGTGATGCTGCTCGGTCTGATCCCGCTGGTTAATTTGCTCAACCCGGTAGTGGTTGGGTTGATCGCGCTGCGGAAAGGACTACAGGAAGTAGTCGTAATATTTGCTTGGGCAATCCTGCCATTGGGTGCCTGGGCGGTGGCAGGGGACGTGGTTCCCCTGATCATGTTGATCGGTATTACTGGCTTGGCCGTGTTGCTGAGAGAAACAGAGTCATGGGAATTTACTCTGTTGGCAGCAATCGCAGTTGGGGTTTGCGTGGAAGTCTACTTCCGTCTGCAGCCCGCTGTAATCGATGCGCTTATGCAGCAACTCGATTTGTATTTGCAAGCCAGCAATCCGCAGGGACTGCAGATTGAAGAGGTGAGAGACGTTATGCTCAGCGTTATCGGCGCCGTGTATATGTTTCTCTCGATAGTATTGTTGATGCTGGCGCGCTGGATGCAGGCTGTGCTCTACAATCCAGGCGGATTCAAACAAGAATTCCATAACCTGCGGGTCGGACAGAAAGTCGCATTGGCACTGATTGTGATCATGCTGCTTTCCAGTTTCGGCATCGTGGTGCCAGAAGCCTGGATGCTGTATTTCGTGTTGCCATTGCTGTTTTCGGGTATCGCCCTGACACATGCGGTGGTGGCAAAGAAGAAACTGTCCAGTATGTGGCTGGTCACTTTCTATATTTTGTTGATGTTGCCGGTGGTAGTGCAAATACTTGTGCTGCTCGCGCTAGTCGACAGTTGGTACGATTTTCGGTCACGGCTCTCAAGCAGTGTGTGACTCAATGCAGATGATGAGGTAAACAACATGAACGTTATCTTGCTGGAAAAGATTGGCAAGCTGGGAGAAATCGGTGATACCGCCAGCGTCAAGGCGGGTTACGCGCGCAACTTCCTTTTCCCTCAGGGCAAAGCCATTCCAGCCACTAAGGCGAACCTGGCTGAATTTGAAGAACGCAGGTCCGAACTTCTTGCTGCCCACAATGAAAAGGTTGCACAGTCGCAGGCTCGCGCATCTAAGGTCGCAGGCGCCAGCCTGATCATTGAAGTTAATGCGAGCGATGAAGGCAAATTGTTCGGCTCCGTCGGTACTCGCGATATCGCCGATGCGCTCAATGCCCAGGCTGGCAGCGACATCGCCAAGAGCGAAGTCCTGATGCCTCACGGTGTAATTCGTGATCTTGGTAACTATGAGCTCACTCTGGATCTCGGCTACGACGTAACAGAGGACATTACTGTGTCCGTAGTTGGCCTCGAATCTGCAGCAGGCGTAAGCGCCGATGGCAGCATCATTGAGGAAGTCGAAGAAGCCGAAGAAGCTGAAGCATCTGACGCTGACGAGACCGAATCCTAAGCTGGCTCTGTTCAACTGCGTTCGCCGCGCTGTTCACCTTTTCTCAGGTGATACTGGGAAAACGAATCGTCGGTTGCTAAGTCCTATACTTTGAGCCCATCGCCCGCAGAAGCGGGCGATGCCACCTTTGAGGCTCCAGCCCAAATCTGAGTCTCTGTCACGCATTTCACGCAACCTCGAGCGCCCTCCTGCTTCGAAGCGCTTTCGCGCTTATCAGGACAGATGCCAGACATGGATTTGGAATTTCTAGCCTTAGACTTGGTCTGACCCCAAATCTCGCACTGTCGTCGTTCGCTTGCGCTGGATGCTAGCGGCTACCACCCTCCACTTACCACCAGCAAGTCATCCTGAAGGCTCCAGTCGCTTTAGTGAATATCCTATCTACGTCCTGGCGTTACTTGAAATCTGACAAAGTCTTCTTTTTTCAATTGCTCGATAGCTGCAAGGCCGCTGGCAGTATTTGCCTCAGGCACAGTCAAGGGCCAACGCCGAGGGAGCCAAAAAGGCCAAACCGCAGGTTTGGGCTTGTTTGGTGAGAGAGGGAACCGCGGAGCGGCGTGGACCGTGCC
>MDSV01043764.1_pt1 | contig 25164 bp, 36 predicted proteins | sample 810851 | NCBI WGS metagenome assembly MDSV01 (sample SAMN05326640, study PRJNA326480) | marine metagenome | isolation source: seawater | place: Atlantic Ocean: North East | collected 2012
GAAAATGAGGCTGTACTTTATAATTGCTGGCACTGCGAAGAACAGGGTGCTTTCAGCCATGACCAGCTAAGGCAAGCAGCACAACCAATCCCACAAAAAACCACACCGCCAAGAGCCATTTCGGTTCCAAAACAATCGGATGACGACAACGTCAAAGAATACCTAGCGGAACGTGGCATTAATTATTCACGGGTTAAGGATAAGTTTAAGATCGTGGGTGGTGCTAGATATTTTAATTCAAAAGGGGATATTCCTGCGGGGGAGGTTGATGCCATCGGGTTTGTTTACGGTCAGGATGAAGCAGTTAAGTGGAGACCGTTAGCTGACAAACGATTTATTCAGGATGGGGCTAGTGTCACGCTATGGGGCATCGAGCAGATTCAATCGCTTGCTGAGGAGCCTGACGTTTTAGCCATCTGTGAGGGAGAGATTGATGCGCTTACCATAGCACATGCAACTGACTGTGCAGTTGTCAGCGTCCCGAATGGCGCTCCTAGCAAAATTTCAGACCGAAAAATAGACCCAAGCGAAGATAAAAAGTTTGCATACCTGTACCCAGCCAGAGATATCTTGAAGTCCGTGAAGAAGATTATCCTTTGCACTGATTCTGACGAGGCAGGGGAAGCTTTGAAAGAGGAGATTGCCAGACGGGTGGGCAGAGCCAAGTGCTACCAAGTCAAGTTTCCTGACGAGACTTCTGATCCAAACGATGTGCTTGTGAAGTTTGGGGAGCAGGCTGTAGTTGAGTTGATTGAGTCAGCAGAGCCAATGCCTCTCGACGGTGTTTATCAGGCAAACGATTATGCCGACAAGGTCAAAAATCTGTATCGCAATGGAATGATTAAAGGCCAATCAACTGGGTTTAGAGAAGTTGATAACTTGTTCACCATTGCACTTGGGCAGTTGTCGGTAGTCACTGGATTGCCCGGCTCCGGCAAGTCTGAATTTATTGACCAGTTAATGGTAAACCTTGCCAAGCAACACGGCTGGACGTTTGCGGTTGCAAGCTTTGAGAATCCTCCTGACCTACACATATTGAAGTTGGCTGAAAAGAAATCTGGCTACAGCGCATTTGATCAGCCGAAAATGTCTGAACAGTTGCTCGATGATTCGATTAGTTGGGTTAATGATCATTTTCTGTTTATTGAGCAGCATGGCGGGGATGCAACAACTGTCGATAGTCTGCTCGACAGGATTAGTCAGGCTTGCTTGCGGAAAGGGGTGCGGGGTTGTGTAATAGATCCATACAATTACATCACGCAGGACTCAGGCAGTGACGAGAATGAACACCAATTCATCAACAAATTGCTGACAAGATTGGTGAGTTTTGCCAGAGCGCATGACATTCATATTTGGTTTGTGGCACACCCAGCGAAGATGCCAACTAATGTTGACGGGTCAACTGGAGTACCCAAGGGCATGAACATATCCGGTTCAGCATCGTTTTTTGCAAAAGCAGATTTGGGAATTACGGTTCACAGGAATGGCGGGGTAACAGAGATTCATGCATGGAAGGTGAGGTTCAAATGGCAAGGTTCTGTCGGAATGTGCAGGCTGAACTATAACATCGCAAATGGAAGGTACGAGGAGAGGACATTCAATTCGGCAGGCATTAGTTTCGGAGGGAGTCGGAACAAGAAACCGGAAGCGCCAGAACCTAAAGAGGAGAAAAGTTACGAAGATGTCCCGTTCTGACTTGCCCGTTAATGAGGTAGGCGGCAAACAACTCCACGACCTGCACACCATTGAACTTGAGGAATCGGATACCAAGTTCGCCAGAGCGAGGGTAAAAGATCAGTTGTTTATTGATTATCTGCTGTTGAAAGACATTCTGACACTTGATCAACACGCAACCGCAGAGCGGCTCCTAAATTTAGCCGTTTCTGCCGCTGTGTATTTGAAGTCTCCAAATATGGCGGGATTCGTAGGGGCAAGTGGGGGTGGGCGTAAAGATATTTACTCGTCAAGATTAATGAAGTGGCACCGTGCAGAAAAATCTATCCGGTCTAGGTGGGGTGATGACGGGGTAGGCGTGGTGCATGACCACATAATTCTGGATGTCTGGACAGACAATCCGGTAAGAATTGATTTCCTTTCACAAATTTTAGGCAAAAAAAAGGGGGAGCCGAAGCCCCCCCTTGCAAAGGTCACCCAACAGGAAAACTAAGGATTGAAAACCTGTCGGAGCCTTTATGCCAGTAATTGCACACAGAGTCAAATAGACTCATATAGTCTCACATGGACTCAAGCAGTTCCAAACAATATCCAATCGCTTCTCTTCTGTCTGGAGCAAATCCCATAAACACTTTGCCTCTGATTTTGCAAATTGCAAAAAACATAGAACCTTCTTTGGTAACAATCATAATTACTCCTTATCCTCGTCAGTAGTAAAAACGTAATCTTTTTTGATCACGCCCAATTCTTTGTCGCCCCGCCAATGACCTTTCACAAAGACCTTTGTTTTTCCCTTATTTCGCCCAGATTTTAATGGCTCCTTGTAGGTTCGCCAAAAACCCCTGACCGCATGGAGCCGTTTTTTTGCGGATTCTCTTGATATTTGCACGTTAACGATAGGCTCTTCACCGCCTAGCCCAAGCTCTAGCACCTTGTACTCGTACATCGGGTGCTGCTTTTTGTGAGCGGGTTTGCGCCGAATCACATTTTCCGGCCTGACCCTGCCTAGCGTTGTTTGCTTAACGCCGCCGCAAGACAGCATGGCTAGTGTTGCAAAAAAAGCGTGAACGTAAGACCTTGAAAGGTGTTTTTGCGTCCAGACCTCTCCATCGAGGTCGCCGGGAAAACATTCTATGAACGGAGGCGTCTCTATCTCTGGCCAGTCAGCCGCCCAGACGACTTTGGTGGAGTCTGTTTCATTGCCTCTAACTCGCCAGCAGACATTCTCCAGTAGGTGTATCTCTACCGGGTAAAAGCAAAGTTTTTGCCCAGAGTCTCCCGGCAATCCGTCTTTGTTAAAAGCGGCTGGTGTTATGCAGATGAAGGTGTCGCCTTCCAGCAGGGCAAGCTCTGGATAGTCTCTGTCAAGAGTTCTCCTTTCGCAAAGCAACATCAATTGCGCATGTTCGTCTTCGCCATACTCGTACTGGATGTACACGTTTTCAAAGGGGAGGTAGGTTGTTATCTCTATTGCTGACTTGTTAGCGATAAGAAAATCAACATACTCTTCCTGCCCAACTTTGAACTTAAATGAGTTTCGCAGATTTTGTGCGTCACCCCCCCAAATGTGAACCAGACTCATGTAAACGTCAAAGCTTTTTTCTGGGTCTTCAGGGAAGAAAAAAGTATCGTTATCGTAGGCAAAGGTCTTCGTTTTTTTCATAGAAATTCGCCCCGACACAAAATCTTCAAAAGATTCAAGTTGGTTTAGCCATTGGCCATATGCGGGGCCAAATGCGTGTTCAGGTGGAACCTTGCTTTTCTTTTTTCTCATTCTGTTCTCCTCCTTTAGAGAACTGGTTTCTTTTTTTTTGAATCATACCAATTTGAAACGCTGAACACAAACGCAGCGAAACGCTGCGTCTGTGAACAATTGGCTTAGTGAATATTTTCTTCATCCTCCTGCATGTCTGCTAAGAAATTTGAATACCAAGCACCTGCGGTTTGACAGATAAAAGCCACATCTTTGACATCGCTGATGCCGTAGCTGGCTAAAACACAGCCGATAATTCTGGCTATCTCTATCTCGTCTGCACCTTCTGGGAGGATCTCTCGCAGCGCCACGCCAAATTCTGAAATGATCTTGAAATCTTCTTCACTCATACTAAACCTCCACCTTGCTCTCCCAGTAAAAGTTGCTTAAGTTCAGCAACGCTTCTATGACTGATAGCCGACAGTTCACCTAGCGTGATGTTTGAACTATCGAACAGTTCGATAATGTCCTGATCTGTCATGTCTCTATCCTCAACCAATCTCTGCCCTCTTCAGATATCAGCATTTTGACTGACTCTCCGCTGGCATCGTATCCATGCGCCCACTTCCTCCCGAATTTATGCAGGTATCCGTACCGCCAGCCTCGATTATAAAATTTGATCAGGGCATGACCCCTGCGCTTAATTTGTCGAGTTGTTAACCTGTTACTCTTAGCCATTTTTTAAACCTCCTGCAGAGTCGTCTTCGTATGACCTTATTATTTCCAAGTCATCAGTAATAAACATATCCCCGGAGGCAACCTCGTAACGGCGACCCTTCGTGCGATCTGTCAAACGTCCGGCTTCGCTGCCACGATGATCGTGATCCTCAAATCCTATGATCTGGCGGTCAACGTCCATCCACAGATTGGCCTCTTCAATGCATCGGGGAATCGTGGAGCCTAAGCCCCAGATGCAGATGCCCTCTTGCACAATTGCGTAGAGACCTTCTTCACTAGCCTCTTCATTGTCTGTGTTTACGCAGACAACCTCGCAATCTTTTGGTGAGTCATTTTCAAAAAGCGTGACAACCACGTTTTCTTTGCCATCAAAGGCAAGAGACCATGCGTGTTCAAATGCTTCTTCTTCTTGATCGAAGACATCAAGCCCAAATGCAGGAGTATTTTCAGTATCGTAGGTGACCTGCCATTCCAGCTTCAGGATATCGAAGTGTCCTTCCTCAACTGATATAAACTCAGTATGTCCTGATTGAGTGAGATGTTGCGACAATTCCACCTCGCCCCAGTCGTTTTGATTTTCATCGAGGGCGCTCTCAAGATCTGAGGCCCATGCAGACAACATGTCCTTGGTGTCGGTGGAGTCCTTCAAATGCTCCTCCTCAAACCATTCTTTTGTTGTGCTTTCTGCAAGCTTGTTAACCAGTTGCAGTCTGATGTGTTCTAGTCCTAACTCGTTAATAGTATAAATTTTGATGGTACTTCTCCTCAGTTAAATTTGCCTGTCAGAATTAACAGGTGAGAGGGGAGCTTGCTCCCCTCTGATCTGCTAACTACTTAATGGCTCCAGAAAGACTTGCTAGCCTCGCTTTCCCAGTAAATGTAAAGATTGCCGTGACTGTCGCGTACAACATCCTTCAAGATATTTATTCTTTGAAAGATTTTTTCTGCATTATCGACGACTCTCTGGCAATGAACTTTGATGAACCTTCTATGATTTCTCCCAAGGCCGCTACCAAACATATCGAATGATTCGCTTTTCTCATTGAGGTAGTTGGCAACGCTGCCCCACTCGTCATTGATGCGATCAACATCGATCCAGCAGTCCTTGTGAGCGGCAACGTATGCATCAGCAGCCTCTTCTAAACTCATCCACATCTTCAATCTCCTTAGTTTCCTGTCAGAATTAACAGGTGAGAACAGGGGCAAGCCCTGCTCTTATCTGTTAGCTCCCTTAAAAATCGACTCGATTGGGAGCGGGTTTAGCGTTAATTCTTTCCCTCGCTTCCCCAACATGAAGAGCCTGAGCGCCATTGTTTACCCTCTCATCCCCGCAGGCATCGCAGGCCCACATCACTTCGCACCAGCGGCCTGAAGCTCCCTGTGCCACATCGGCATAGCCTTTGATGTTTGGCACAGATTTTTCACCACAATAGTCGCAGTTGAAATTGGATGAGAAAGTGTTTTGTTCTGAGTTTTTTATCAGCATTTTTTAACTCCTTGCCCCGCTTAGGCGGGGCTATCATTGTTAAGATTAAAGTGTTGTTGGCTCGTTTGGCCTGACGTTAACGGTGTAACCCAGATTTTTAATTTTGCTTATGGTCTCGTCAGTCAGCGTCACAGTCCCTGCAATGCTGGCGAATAATTCTGCGTTATCGCAGGCTGGGTAAATGGCGCGGTTGCCATAGTTGTTTTTGATTGTTACTTGAATTTCCATCCTTAGACTCCTTGCCCCGCTATGCGGGGCGATCATTTACTACAATAAATTCGATGCCTGAGCGCAAGATCTCGCTTTTCGCGTAGACATAGGATTCGTAAGTGTCGATAACAAGCAACACCCCGGCCTCCGCTAGACGATCCAGATCGTCACCCCAGACATCACTGTCGGTGAAGCAGATCGTCAGGTCTGGTGATTCGCCGTTCTCCTCGATCCAATCGAGACCCGCTGACATGTAAGTCCCGCCGCCTCTAGGTCTCTCAATCTCAAGGTACTCGTCACCAGAGTAGACATCATCAGCCTGCTCAACTGCGGTGTGAGTATGCAGCACCAGCGTCCCGCTGTCGGGCTGAACCTGATCGAGCAACTCTGCGATCTTTGCATCAAAGACGTTGAGAGAGTGATTAGACACCGAATAGCTGATGTCTTTGATTAAAGCCAGACGCTGCAGACTGCCTTTCTTTGAAGGCCCGACAATTCCCTGAATCACATACTGCCTGCGATTTATGCGTGACCAGTCATCCCGTCCATTGGAAGATTTTTGCTGTAGATAATTTTCCAGCAACTCTTCCCAGTCGTGATCCAAGATATCGACAGGCTCGTCGTTCTGGCGAGTGGCAGATCTTAGGTTACCGTCAATGTTCTCACCTTCCCGCTCGCCCTGCTCGATAGCCTCGTCAATATCCCGCTGAATCTCAGCATCGTCAGATCGACGTTGCTGCTCTTGTTCAGCTTCGTTGCCGTCATAGCGTGGCTCAAAATGCTCGTCGTGACCGTCGTGGTCACTAGGAACTGGGTTGCCTGTTCCTGACTCGTCATCAGTAGGATCACCGTCCTGATCATCCCCGCCAGAGTCACCCTCGTCGCCAGACTCACCATCATCAGAGTCGTCGTCACCGTCAGACTCATCACCGTCCTCGTCGGAGTCGTCCGAATCCTCGCCGCTCTCGTCGTCAGAGTCACCGCTCTCGTCGGATTCACCTGAGCTATCAGAGTCGTCATCAGAGTCGCTGGACTCGTCGCCCGGCTGATCACCTTCTGGTTCAGGCTGATCTTCAGCTTCTTTGAGGATCTTAACGTAGACCTCCTCAGCAATATCGTTTGCTGTAAACTCGTCAGAAATAAGACCGCCTTCCGCTAGTTCCAGCCCCATCTTTACCAACATCGCGTTGATAATATAATCAGCAGCGGCGTTGTAGCTGTTATGGCACCAACGAATCGTGGAGCTAAAGAAGCCTCGATCCTTGAAAAGCCGCGCTCTGAACAGATGCTTCAATACTATATGTAGCACCTCATGGCCGATCAAAAAGGCGCGTTGTGAGTCGTTTTTAAGACCCTCGAAATAGTCAGGGTTGATATAGATAAAAACCCCGTCAGTCGCACCCGTGCGAACCTGATAAGTCCAGATTATGCCTCTCGTCACTGCAATGGTATGCAATGACGGGGAAACTGCTGCCAAGACTGTCATAGCCGCAACGAATGATCGTTTGCGGCTTAGGTCAGCCTCGCTTGAAAACAAAGGAATCGCGTTCATTTGAAAGCTCCTGCTAAGTTAGCGAGTTCGATCAAGTCGTGGTGCTTGATCATAAATGCGTTGGCAAGTGCAGAGTTGAGGTAAATCCCAGCCCTGACTGATGCCCTTGCAACCTTAACCCCCAGAGTGATCTGAAGATCAGGGGCCGTTCTGGCAATGTAGTCAAACAGATCATTGCCAGCCGAAGGCCCGTAATTGGCAAGCTCTGCCACTGCCCGGTTAACAGCAAATTGCTGAGATGCTGGGCTATCAGGAACCTTTGCACCCGTTGGGTTGGCGAATATTTCAGCCGCCGTTGGGATGCCCTCGACAACCTGACGGGCATAGCTGCGAACCGTTGCCGCCGCATCTTGGCCAATGTATGCCGCCAGACCCATCTCAATAGCTGGGCTGATCGTGTCGGTAAAAAGACCAAGCTCCTCAGCCTTTTTGAGGAAGTCGCTGCACTGCTCGATTTGCCTGTAGGTGCAGGCTTGTCGCTCCTCAGTTGGAGTTGACTCGTCAATAAAACCCTCGACGGTCTTGGCAATGTCGGTAAACAGCGGATGAAACTCGTTGGCCTCACCGTAAGCAGCAAATGCCGCATGGTCTGGAACAACCTCAAAAACAGCGCCACGGTTGGCAACGTGTGCCAGCATCCGCTTAGAACCAGCCTTGTCCTTTGATCGATTGCCTGTAAGGACGACGACTAGCTCAGGCCCGAAAACGTACTCCCCCAATCGCTTCTCGAATTTATCGACAAGAGGGGCGAACAATTTCTGTTGGTCATCATTGCAAGCTGTGAACTCGTCAATAACAAGGACAACACACTTAGCTCCAGCCAACAGGGCGTTCTCAATTTCCTCAGACAACGAGGACAATGAGAAGCGTGTTACCAACGCGCCGTCGCGTTCACGTTTTTGAGGAACCCCCACACCGTTGAATTCTTGGTGATCTCGCGGCCCCGGCTGTCTCGTTATGACCTCAACTTCTGAAAGGTCAAGGCCACGGGCCTCAGCAACGATTTCTGGAAACACAGTTTTAGACCACTGTGTTTTGGCGGTACCCGGAGGCCCAACCAGCGCCAAGGTTGAAGGTGCGAACACGCCATTTTTTTGAATGGCCTGATTGATACGCTGAGAATCAGCAATATCCTGTAATGTAGCTTGAACATATCCCATGTCGGAATCTCCTTAGTTTTTGTTCTGTTAGAGTAAATCGCCGAGAAGACCACCTTCTCCGACGACTATGTTGTCGGCTGATGCCGATTGGCTTGGCAATTCACGCTTTGCCACGTTTGCCAGTTGCTTGACCGCCAGTGTCGCAGCCTCACGGCTATTGCTTGCAGCGGCAGGTGAAGCTTTCCAGACTTCAGCAGAAGCGACAGAGCCGATTTTCTCGTCAATAATGTCGCACACCTCAAGCAACCTTGGATCGTTGTCATACGCGGTTACAAAGCCTCTCAGGGTTGCCGCCGAACCTTTAAGGTTGGTGATCAGCGAATCGTGGAGCCTTCGATTGTCAGCGCCATCAAGCTGCTGTTCAACCTTGGCCAGATGCCCCCGCACCATATCAATAGCCTGAGTTCTCGCCGCTTCAAGCTGCACTTGCGCGGCAGCGCACTGCTGGGCTTGGATCTCTGCAAGCAAATCGGCAGGCAGTGAAACACCTTTAAGAGCCTGAGTATCGATTCTGCGCGGCAGGCCGATCTGGATACTGCAATCTCGCAAGAACTGTTCCTTCGTAGGAACCGACTTACGCACCCAATCCTCGACTGAAGGGAACACCTTCTCGTAGGTGCGGATGGCGCTTGATATGCCAGCTTCTACCCAAACGTCGAACCTTTTCTCAACGGCCTCCTCAATTGCAGCCATCGTGTCGGATGCTGCCTGCTTGAGCGCAGGATATGCCACGGGGAATTCGGCGGTCAGAAAAGCTCGTCCACCGTCTAGTTCCAATCGGGTGTAGACCTGATTGTTCCTGAACTGACCAAGCGGCTTTAAGACCTCGTCGTTGTACTCTTTCTGCAAGGGGCCAAACAGTGGCACCTGAGCGTCCATTGCAGTGACTGTACCGTTGCCCTTGGCAGCGGCAATGCGATCACTGATTTTTGCAGTGACACCCTTGGGCAATGTTTTTTTCATGCCCTGCTTACTGACCGACACATCGATTATCAGAAATGACCCGCAAGCTTTCTCGACAATTGCTGAGGTGTCAGCAACTGCCATAGATAGAATTGATTCCATCTCGTTATCTCCTTAGTTTGTTTGTTTCGGCCTGCTTGGCCTCATCAGCACCTCAGCAATAGAGGTGGACAAACACTACTTTGTGGCTAGTTGGGTGATGGCACCATTACCGGCGAGGTTTCCCTCTTCAACCGTCTCGTCAACATCACTTTAGTTCCACTGCTGTAGCAGCACTGCGGGGCTTGCCTCTCGACTCTCATCCGCTCCAGCACCTTTCCCCGGCTGGGAGGTTCACCCCGAAGGGTGGCAGGATATCGCTCCTCGTAGCGGCCAGTGCGTTGCACCAACAGAACGAATATTCGCATAGCTGAACTACGAACACAACATATAACAAGTAAATAATTACGTTATGTGAACTAAACGAGCCAGAACTATAAACATTACAAACAGCACTGAATTTTTTAGTCAGAAAATTACCTATATAAGCACCAGTATTCAGGTGTTCATATGTTAGTGTTTACTATGGCTGGAGGCTTTGTTTTATGGGTGTTTCATGGGCAGTTGTTTGTGAGGCGTTTTCTTGACGAGTTAATAGCAGTGGAAGGGGGTAATCAAAAACCGCTCAGAACGGCTCAGATTGCGTTTAATGCAACTTTTCATAAGTCAAGTTTTTTTTGTTCTGGTGTGCAAGTTTGTAGACGGCCTTCAGGGTCAGGTCTAGAATCCCCATTGTTAACAGGTAAACAGTAAGAGTCAGGAGGGGTCAGGTCTTGAAAAAACAATTGACGAGTAAGCAGCGACATTTCGCTAGGGCGTGGGCATCTGGCATGTCATTAAGTGATGCGTACAGGGAAGCTTACGATGTATCAGACTCAACCACTGCTGCATCGGTACACACGCTTGCCTCGCGCCAAGCTTCTAGGGTTGAGGTGAGGTCAAGGTATGAACAGCTTTTGAAGGAAAAGGACAGGCAGATAGCAGCCTCAGCGGTCTCACGGAGAGATCGTGTGCTGGACTGGCTCGAAGGTGTCTATCAGGGAACTGAGGATGCAGATGCGGTTCGAGTCAGAGCAGCGGAGCTAACTGGCAAGGCCAGCGGCCTGTTTGAAACGAACATAAACGTGACCAGTCACCAACCTGATAGCAGTGGAATAGCAGCGGAGATAGAGGCCATGCTGTTAGCGGCTACCGCTGACGAGTCAGACACAGTCGAACAGGACAAGCCTGAGCACCTGCACTGAATCCTCAGAACAGGGGGTGGGTCTCTTCTTCTCTGCAGAGAACTGGTCTCCCTTTTCCTGCACCCCCTACCCCCCTGTACGCTGGCACGGCATCATCAATATATACATAGTAATCCACACGAATAATTACCTAATTTCATAACTCCTCCAAAAAAATGCTAACTAAATCAAAGGCTTACCCCTTTTTTTCTCAGAAAAATGCCCCGGAGTCCCATGCCCCTAAAAATTTTCTGCAAAATTTCAGATTTTTTCTTTGATTTACTTGTCAAGAGCAGTAATATGCTATGATTAAGCTATAGCTGACTAAGTAGCCACTTACTAAGTAGCCGATAAGTTAAGTGGCAAACTTCTTTTTTTTGAGGGAAGGGCCATTAATTAATTGGCCACTTAGTAATAGGCCACTTATTAAGTAGCTACTTATGCAATTACCAGAAAAGGTTAATCCTAGCCTTTTAAAGAATATTAAAAACCTACCTCCTCAAGAACAGGAGAAGGTACTTAAACTCCTCAAAGAATTAAACGAGGCTGAGTCAAAGGAAAAAGCCCGTGACGGGTTTATGCCTTTCATTAAAAAGGTTTGGCCTGCTTTTATTGAAGGCAGACACCACAAGCTTATGGCTGAAGCCTTTGAGCGTGTCATTAATGGTGATTTAAAGCGTTTAATCATTAATATGCCGCCAAGGCACACCAAGTCGGAATTTGCTTCATATCTGCTCCCGGCATGGTTTTTGGGACAGGCACCAGATAAAAAGATTATTCAAACTGCTCACACTGCCGAACTATCCGTTGGTTTTGGCAGAAAGGTTCGTAACCTAGTTGATAGTGATGAGTATAAAGAAATATTTCCCAGCTTATCCCTGAGAGCCGATTCAAAGGCAGCGGGACGCTGGAGTACCAGTCAAGGCGGGGAATACTTCGCTATTGGTGTTGGAGGTGCGGTAACAGGTAAAGGCGCTGATCTGCTGATCATTGATGATCCCCACAGTGAACAGGAAGGCCAAAGCGCAGACCCCGCCGTTTTTGACAAGGTATACGAATGGTATACATCAGGCCCAAGGCAGCGTTTACAGCCCGGAGGGGCCATTATTATTGTGATGACCCGTTGGCACAAACGGGATCTGACAGGAAAGATTATTAAAACATCCGTTCAACGAGAAGGAATGGATGAATGGGAACTGATTGAGTTTCCGGCAATTATGCCGTCAGGCAAGGCTTTATGGCCTGAGTTCTGGGCATTAGAAGAACTGGAAGCTTTGAGGAGTGAACTCCCGGCTCCGAAATGGAATGCCCAGTACCAGCAAGACCCGTCATCTGAAGAAGGTGCGCTGGTTAAACGGGAATGGTGGAAAATCTGGGAAGATGAACGTCCTCCTCCCTGTGAGTTTATTATCCAGTCTTGGGACACGGCATTCCTGAAAACACAGAGATCTGACTACTCTGCCTGTACAACATGGGGTGTTTTCTACAATCCAGACGATGACGGGGTTACGCAGCCCAATATTATTCTGCTGGATGCATACAAGGAACGACTGGAGTTCCCAGAATTAAAGAAATGCGCGATGGAGATGTACAAGGAATTTGAGCCTGATGCCTGCATCGTTGAAGCCAAAGCAGCGGGTACGCCTCTTATTTTCGAGTTAAGAGCAATGGGTATCCCGGTTAGCGAGTACACACCTTCAAGAGGCAACGACAAGATCTCAAGGGTAAATGCAGTGTCAGACCTGTTTGCCTCTGGCATTGTCTGGTGTCCCGGCACTCGCTTTGCTGAAGAGGTTATTGAAGAATTTGCGGCTTTCCCTGCTGGGGAGCATGATGATTTAGTTGACTCATCGACACAGGCACTCCTCCGGTTTAGGCAGGGCGGGTTCCTGAGATTAAACTCAGATGAAGAGGATGAGCCTTTTTACGCAAGAAAGGCTGAATATTATTGATTGAAGTAAACGGTTGGCTGATAGAAAAAGCCCTAAGACCGCTGTTTAGGAAGTTTTCGTTACTTGGCAACAAGGTCTTTTTTGACAACGAAGATTTTCCAATCACCAAGGTATTGGAAGATAAGTATCCAATAATCAAGGGTGAGTTTGAGAAGATGCAGGATCGGCTTAACGATTTCGCACCATTTCAGGAAATGAGTCCAGATCAGATATACATTTCCAACGATGACAAATGGAAAATGTTTTTCCTTAAGGCAGGCAAGATTAGGTTTGAGCGGAACTGTCAAGAGTTCCCAGAAACCATGAAAATCATAGAATCCGAAAAAAATTTGATTTCTGCCTATTTTTCTGTGATCGGCCCCCGGAAAATGCTGATGCCCCATGAAGGGCCGTGGTGCGGTATCTTGAGGATTCATCTTGGATTGCAGATACCAACAGAGGGCAAAGGCTGCACTCTAGTGGTTAACCAGCAGGAGTATCGTTGGGAAGAAGGCAAGGCTGTTGTCTTTGATGACACATACGAGCATATTGCCGTGAACATGACAGATAGAAATCGTATTGTTTTGTTCTTGGATTACATGAGGCCATTGCCTTGGCCCCTGAACTGGTTGAATCATTTTGTAGTTTACATGGCAAGATTCTTGCCCTACTTCAAGATACCCATTCAAAGGCACAAGGAATGGGAGAAGAAATTCTACGGGGAAGCAGCTTAGTGCCGTTTTTGCAAAGCAACATACCGTATTTTAAATGCTGGGTGAGAAGAGAATACACCCACAACAACCAGAAGTATCATGGTGAGTTTCTCCATGCGATGGCCGTAGCTGTCACTACCATGCCGAAAAGATGCCTGAGTTTTCAGATAATCTTTACTGGCGCTGAAACTTACGATGAACAAGACGAGCAAAACATTCATGGCGGGGCGATGTGGGCAAGGATGCCAATCACCGCGCTGGTAGGCGATACCCCTTTTGAGGAGTGGCCTAAAGAGTTACCTGTCTGGGCAGCACAGCCTTGGGATTGTATGTCCCATACCCATGCGGTCTACCAGATAGAAAGAGCAAGCCCTGCTCCTTGGTTAGCTAAGGTAGACGGGGAGTTTTATCCGGCAAAATACTATTTCACGGTAGACTACACCGACAATGAAGTGGCAGATGACCCGGCACAGCATAAACAAAGTCATGTGCTGGAATTGTTGAATGCTGGAGAATACACGGGCAATATCGTTGCTTTACCTAATAACAGGGTTAGGGTGACTCACCCCGCATGGTTTGAAACAGGGGTAGGCGCTCCAGACTTCAGGCCCAATCAACGAACCTACAACTCGAAAGATGATGTAGAGTACATTCACGATACAAAGCGGGTTTTCGATAATCTGTACAGTGAGGACTAAAAGATGAAACCAAAAGGTTATATGGGCGGCGGGAAGATGAGACCCAAAGGCATGAACGCTGGTGGCAAGCTTAAAATGGTGAAGAATGCTCAAGGTAAAGATGTACCCTTCTTTGCTGCTGATGGCAAGGGCAAGATGAGCGCCGGAAGAAAAGTGCCTAAAGCAAAAGGTTACTTTATGGGCGGTAAGACCAAGGGAATGTCTAAAGGTGGAAAAACTGGCGGCAAAACAATGGCCCGTGGTTCTGGCGCTGCACGACCCCAAGTATTCAGAAAGGATGGCTAAATGGCTATTGACCGCCCTCTAAACACTCCAACCCCTGTCGGGCAAGACATGGGCGCTGTGGAGATAGAAATAGAGAATCCAGATTCCGTTTCTTTAGAAACAGAGGACGGCGGGATTATTATAGACTTTGATCCCAATGCAAATGAAATGCTTGGCATTGAGCATAATGACAATCTTGCAGAGCACATTGATGAGCGAGATCTTTATGAACTTGCCTCTGAGCTTGTTGGTCAGTTTAAAACTGACAAGGAAAGCAGAGCCGACTGGGAGCGTTCCTATATTGATGGCCTAGAATTGCTGGGCCTCAAGCATGAAGATAGGACTACCCCTTGGGATGGTGCATGTGGCGTGTTCCATCCCCTTTTAACAGAAGCGGTTATTCGTTTTCAGTCTCAGTCTATACAAGAGATCTTCCCTGCCAGCGGCCCAGTTAGAACTAATATTGTTGGTGCCATTGATGCTGAAAAAGAAAAGCAGGCCAACAGGGTTCAGAATTATTTAAATTATCTCGTTACCGAGAAAATGACCGAATACCGCACCGAAACGGAGAGGATGCTATTTTCGCTACCTTTGGCTGGCTCTGCGTTTAGGAAGGTTTACTTTGACCCGACAATGGGTAGGCCGTGCAGCATGTTTGTCCCGGCTGAAGACTTTGTTGTCAGCTATGGTGCTTCTGAACTGGCGACCTGTGAACGTGCTACGCATGTGATGAAGAAGAGTGCGAATGATATTCGTAAGCTTCAGGTCTCTGGATTTTACTCTGATGTGGATCTGGGGGCTGCTGCCTCTGACCCGGACAGAGTAAAAGAAAAGTATAACGAGCTAACAGGCGACAGTGGCAGCTACGAAGCTGACTCTAGGCACACATTGTTAGAGATGATGGTTGATTTAGATCTGCTTGGCTTTGAAGATAGGCAGAATGGGGAGCTTACAGGCATTAGCTTGCCCTATGTAGTTACCATTGACATGTCATCCAGAGTCATTTTGTCCATTCGGCGCAACTGGTACGAGGGTGACGAGCTAAAAAATAAGCGGGAACACTTTGTTCACTACCAGTATATCCCCGGATTAGGCTTTTATGGCTTTGGTTTGATCCACATGATCGGTGGATTAGCTAAGTCAGCGACCTCATTGCTCCGACAACTGGTAGATGCAGGCACTTTGTCCAATCTTCCGGGTGGTTTGAAGGCCAGAGGGCTGCGAATCAAGGGTGATGACACGCCAATCATGCCCGGAGAGTTCCGAGATGTGGATGTTCCGGGTGGATCAATCAAAGAAAACATCAGTTTCCTGCCTTACAAAGAGCCAAGCAATGTTTTGTACCAGCTTTTGGCGAATATTGTTGAGGAAGGACGTAGGTTTGCCTCTGCTGCCGACGTAAAAGCCGCAGATATGAACGCTGAAGCGCCAGTTGGCACCACTTTGGCGATTTTAGAGCGGTCAATGAAGGTAATGAGCGCCGTTCAGGCCCGATTACACGCCTCAATGCGTACAGAATTGAAATTATTGTCGAATTTAGTGCGGGATTTTGGCCCAGAAGCCTATCCCTACGTTATGGACAGTGAAATTCCGGTATCAGAGGACTTTGATGACCGTGTAGACATTATTCCGGTTAGTGATCCCAATGCTGGCACGATGGCACAGCGAATTATGCAGTATCAGGCGGCATTACAACTGTCGTCTCAGGCTCCGCAGATGTATGACTTGCCGTTATTGCACCGTCAGATGCTGGAAGTCCTGAATATTCGAGATGCAGAGAAGATTGTACCAACAGAAGACGATATCCCGCCGACAGATCCTGTTTCTGAGAACATGAACATCATAACCGGGGAACCTGTTAAGGCATTTATCTATCAGGATCACGAAGCACACATACAGGTACACATGTCAGCCCTGCAAGATCCAAAGATACAGGAGCTTTTATCCAAGGCACCAGATGCTGGGAAGATTCAGGGCATATTTGCTGCTCATGTGCAGGAACACGTTGCGTTCCAGTACCGCCAAAACATCGAAAAAGAGCTTGGCCTCAAGCTGCCCATACCGGGAGAGGCATTGCCGGAAGATATCGAGTTCAGAATATCAGAACTTGCTGCTCCTGCTGCGGCCCAGTTGTTGGGCAAGAATCAGCAAGAAGCTCAGATGAAGCAGAACGAGCAGATGATGCAAGATCCTGTAGTTCAAATGCAGCAACGCGAATTGCAGCTTAAAGAAATGGAAGCTCAAGGCAAGATGATGATGGATCAGGCCAGAATGCAGCTTGAAGCTCAAAAGGCTATGAATAAAGCAGCCTTGGATCAAGAGAAGCTTGATCAGGAAAGAGACCTCAAAGAAGCAGAGCTTGCAATCAGGGTTGCAGAAGACAATGACCGTGATCAGCTAGAGACCAAGCGCATTGCTTCTAAAGAACAGGTTGAAGGCGCGAAGCTTGGCGTTGAAATTATGAAGGATCTGCTTGATGAGTAGTATGTCTGAAAACAATGTTTTCGACCATTTGCGTAAGACCCTGCGAACTCAGATGAATGAAATAGCTGACCATGTTAGTGGTGGGGGTTGTAAAACATACGAAGAATACGCAAAATGCTGCGGTATTATTGAAGGGTTAGCAGTAGCAGAGAGAGAAATACTAGACCTGAAAACAAAATACGAAGAAACATAACGCTGCATCAGGCAGTGCAAGTGACTCTGGACACTTTTTTCCAGTGCTGAAGGAAGACTAATGGAAGCATTAGCAAAAGAAACCGAGACTGAAGAGTCGCGCAAGGCAAGTCAGTTGCCTGACCCGAAAGGGTATAAAATACTGGTAGCGCTACCAGACCCTGAAAAGGAGTTTGATGGCGGTATTCTCAAATCTAACAAAACTCTATCTGAAGAAGAAATCGGATCTATCTTTGGCATGGTCATAAAACTTGGCCCTGATTGCTATAACGATAAGAATCGGTTTCCGTCTGGCCCTTCCTGCAAAGAAGGTGATTGGATAATCATGCGCCCATACAGCGGCACTAGATTAAAAATCCACGGAAAGGAGTTCAGGCTAATCAACGATGACAGCGTAGAGGCTGTTGTTGAAGATCCAAGGGGGATTGTTAGAGCATGAGTGAACAAGAGCAAATGTCCGATGAGGACAAGTTCTTTGGTGTACGCACCAAGATAGGCGGTCAGCAGGAAGAATCAATTGAAGAAGTGGAAGAGCAACCTGTACAGGATGACTTGGAAGCAGAAGCAGGAGAACTGACTGACGACGAACTATCTGGGTACAGCAAAAGAGTTCAGAAGCGGATTAACAAGCTTAAATACGAATCTCACGAAGAGAGGCGTAAATCACAAGCTGTAGCTGCGGAACGCGATGAGGCTTATCGTGTTGCCCAGCAAGTGGTTCAGAAGAACAGGGAGTATGAATCCCTGATAGGCCGTGGTGAGCAAGCGTTAATTGATCAAATTAAAGAACGCAGTCAAATGGCTGTACAGCAGGCTAAAGAGCAATACCGTAAAGCCTACGAAGAGGGCGACACAGATAATGTAGTTGCTGCTCAAGAAGCTTTAACGAGAGCAACAGCAGAGCTAACTGAAGCTGATCGTTATTCCCAAAGCTTGGCCCAACAGCCGCAGGCAGAGCAGAACTGGGGGCAACCGCAACCATTTCCTCAACCTGCACCGCAGCCTCAGTACCAGCAGCCTGCACCGCAGCCTGTGCAACAACCAGCACCACAGCCTGATCCTGAAACTCAGGAGTGGGCTAGTAACAATCCTTGGTTTATGGCTGACGGCCATGAGGCTATGACCTCTTTGGCTTACGGCAAACATGCGGAGTTAGTTAAGAAAGGGGTAGCGCCTAACAGCCCCGAATACTTCCGGCAGATAGACCAAACAGTTAGGCAAGCATTTCCAGATTATGAGTGGGGGGATGGCGTAGAGCCAGAAGTCCGTTCTTCACCCTCAACTCAGCCCTCGACGGTGGTGGCCCCGACGACTAGAAACAACGGAGCCAAACCGCGCACAGTGAAGCTGACGGCTTCCCAACGCTCTCTCGCTAAGAGGTTGGGTTTAACAGATGAGCAATATGCCAAATATGTTTAATTGGAGTAACCAATGACTGAAGAGCGCACCCCCCGGTATGGGGAACAAAGAGATAGTGATGTTCGGCCAAGTGATTCTTGGATTCCTGCTTCCGTTATACCCGACCCCGAGCCACAAGATGGCTGGGTTTTTCGTTGGGTCAGAACAAGCATCTTAGGTCAAACAGACGCAACTCACACATCAAGAATGTTTCGGGAAGGTTGGGAGCCTGTAAAGGCTGAAGACCATCCAGAACTTATGCTTACATCAGATGTAGGCTCTAAGTATGAAGGAAACATTGAGGTTGGTGGATTGCTGTTATGCAAAGCACCGGAAGGCAAGATGCAGTCCAGATCTGAACATTTTCAGAAAATGGCTGACAATCAGATGCAATCCGTTGATAACAACTATCTCAGGGAAAACGACCCTCGTATGCCTCTCTTGGAACCTGAGAGAAGCACGAGGACTACTTTCGGTAGAAGCTAACCCTTGGGTGTGGGTAGCTTCTTTACATAGGAGGTCATATTTATGGCTACTTCTGCTACCCCCAATGGTGCGGAACCCGTCAATACTTTGAGTGCAAGCGGCTCTTACACTGGTAAGGTCAGGCATATCAAGATTGCGAGTGGTTACAGCACTGCTATTTTTTACGGTGATTTCGTTAAGCTAGTCGCGGCTGGCACACTTGAAAAAGCCGCAGTAACAACTTCTGTTGTTGCTGGTACAGTTGGTATCTTTGTTGGATGTTCCTACACTGATCCATCTACAAGTCAAATGACATTCAACCAGCAGTTCCCTGCCTCTACGGCAGCGTCGGACATTATGGCGTATGTTGTTGACGATCCTAAGCTAGTGTTCAAAATGCAAGGTGATGAAGCTATTGCCCAGACGGGTCTTGGCAACAACATCTCTGCGGTTAGCACAGCAGGATCAACCTCAATCGGACGTAGCAAGAACGCCCTCGATGGCGGCTCTATTGCTACGACAAATACACTTCCATTGCGTGTTCTTGAATTTGTGGAAGGCCCGAACAGCACGGTAGGCGATGCTTTTACCGACTGTCTTGTGACCTATCTGCCTTTAAGTCATGCGTATGAAACCAAGCTAGGAGTTTAATTAAATGGCTATTTCAAGAGCGCAAATGCTTAAAGAACTCCTGCCGGGGCTTAATGCTCTGTTTGGTTTGGAGTATGAAAAGTACGAAGATGAGCACACTCTTATCTATGATACTGAGAGTTCTGATCGTTCTTTTGAAGAGGAAGTAAAGCTTTCTGGCTTTGCTGCCGCACCTGTGAAGAATGAAGGTTCTGCAATCTCTTATGATTCAGCGCAAGAGTCTTTCACGGCCCGATACAACCATGAAACGATTGCTATGGGCTTTGCAATTACTGAGGAAGCAATGGAAGATAATCTTTACGATTCTCTTTCTGCACGGTATACAAAGGCTCTGGCACGGGCAATGGCTTACACCAAGCAGGTTAAGGCTGTTAATCCGCTGAACAATGGTTTCACCAACTCCTTCCAATCAGGTGATGGTGTTAACTTGTTCACAGCAAGCGGTGACGGCGTAACTGGCGGTGACGGTCACCCACTTGTTTCAGGTGGTAAAAACAGCAACCGTCCTTCAACGGCGGCTGACCTCAACGAAACATCTTTGGAAAATGCAATTATCGACATTGCTGCTTTCACTGATGAAAGAGGTCTGTTGATCGCTGCTAGGCCACGGCGTTTAATTGTTCCTCCCGCTTTGATGTTCACAGCAGATCGTCTGCTCGAAACAACTCAGCGTGTTGGAACAGCAGATAATGACATCAACGCTATCCGTAACATGGGAGCAATCCCTGAAGGATATGCGGTCAATCACTATCTGACTGACACAAATGCCTTCTATATCATCACTGATATACCTAACGGCATGAAGCACTTCGAGCGTACTTCGCTTGAAACTTCAATGGACGGTGACTTCGATACAGGTAACGTGCGCTACAAGGCGCGAGAGCGTTACAGCTTCGGCGTATCCGACCCTCTGGGAATCTACGGATCTCCCGGTTCAAGCTAAACGATTGGGGGCCATTTGGCCCCCTTTTGTTTTATCCTGACTGATGTTTCATGTGGAACATTAGACACTAGCCAAGACAGGAGATAATAATGGCTACTACAACTTTTAACGGCCCTGTTCGTTCCGAGAAAGGGTTTCAAATGGTTTCCAAAAATGCCACTACTGGTGCTATTACAGTTACCAGTGGGGATAAGTGGGCAACGGAAGCTACAGGTAGTGCGGGTATAGAAGGCACTGCTGCTGTATATGTCACACAAGTTAACCGACTAAAAAGCGATGTTAGCACCAACGTCAACATAGTTAAGTCCTCTATTATGATTGATCTAACTGGATTGAAAGATGGTGGAACTGCTGGAGACATCATAGGTAAAGATGGCTCTGGTGTAGCATTCATAGGCCGAGTAACTACCGCTAACCAAGGCACTGTTTTTGGTGTAACGATGACTTGCTTAGAGACTCCTGCTGGTGGTAGTACAGATATTGATCTGTATTCTGCTACAGAGGGTACTGGCGTAAACGACACCGCTATTGGTGATCTGACTGAAACACAAATTATTAATGCTGGTGCTGCTTCTGCTGGCACTATGGTTGCTGGTGGAGACATAGCAGCGGATCAGTATTTGTATTTGGTCAGTCAAGGCACTGGTGATGCAACCTACACTGCTGGACGGTTTTTAATAGAAGTTGTCGGCTATGATGTAGCGTCTTAACTGGCTACATGTGGCTGGTTTCGGCCAGCCATAACTAAACATGAAAGCGAGGTGTACAAATGGCTGATGCAGTAGCCACACAGACAATTCAAGATGGCGCTAAGACTGCTATATTTCGGTTTACTAACGTAAGTGACGGTACTGGCGAAACCACCGTAGCCAAGATAGATGTTTCTGCTTTATCTAGCGACCCAATGACAGGCGCTGCTTGCACTGGTTGTACGATACAGAAAATCTATTACTCGACTATCGGCATGGGCGTTAAGATATTTTTTGACGCATCGTCAAATGTGCTTGCTTGGCAGCTTAATGCTGACTGGGCAGACACGCTAGATTTTACTGATTTTACTGGCATTCCAAACAATGCTGGTTCAGGCAAGACAGGTGATGTTTTGTTTACAACAGTAGACCACTCTAGTGGTGATGTGTACAACATAGTCATGCAGGTATCGAAGAGTTACGGGTAATGGCGGCAAAAAAGAAAGCTAAGGCCAAGCCAAAGGCTAAGTCTAAGGTTAATGAAGCGGGTAACTATACAAAGCCTGCTTTAAGAAAGCGTCTTTTTAATCAGATCAAGGCTGGCGGTAAGGGCGGTAAGCCCGGACAGTGGTCAGCCAGAAAAGCTCAAATGCTTGCGAAGAAGTACAAAGCCGCAGGCGGTGGGTACAGGGACTAATGGCCTTAAAGAAATCTCAGAAAAGTCTGAAGAAATGGACTAAGCAAAAATGGCGAACCAAATCAGGCAAGCCATCTACGCAAGGATCAAAAGCTACAGGTGAGAGGTATCTCCCGGCCAAGGCCATTAAGTCCTTGTCTGCAAAAGAGTATGCGGCTACAACAAAGAAGAAAAGAAAAGACACCAAGAAGGGCAAGCAGCATTCTGCTCAACCCAAGAAGGTAGCAAAGAAGACAGCGAGGCACAGGTAATGGCTAATACAAAGCCTGCGAAAGGCAAAGCAAAAGTCAAGATTACCAGTAGCGGTAAGAAAGTTAGCTATGGGCAAGCTGGTAAAGCAAAAGGCGGTGGCCGCAGAGTTAAGCCGGGAACAAGCAAGGGTGATAGTTACTGCGCCCGTAGCCTTGGAATTAAAAAACGGTTGCCCAAAAAGAAACAAAACGATCCTAACACGCCTAATAACCTAAGCCGAAAGCGTTGGAAATGTTCTGGCGCTAAGTCGAAAAGGAAGTAGTAATGGCGATTAGTCGAGCGCAAATGGGGAAAGAAATAAAAAGTTCTCCAGCAAAAAAGCGCAAAAAGCAAAAGAAGAGGAAAAAGTAGATGGCTACAAGCGGTACATATACATTTAACCTCGACCTTGCTGATGCTATGGAAGAAGCTTTTGAAAGGGCTGGCCGAGAGTTAAGAAGCGGTTACGATTACAGGACGGCTAGAAGAAGTCTTAATCTGTTAATGCTTGAATGGCAGAACCGTGGTTTGAATCTTTGGACTGTAAGGAATTCTACTCAGGCGTTAACAGCGGGAACAACTTCTTATGATCTTTCCTCTGATGTTCTTGATATTGTGGAAGCGTATATCAGGACTGATGCAGGGGATGTAAGCAAACAATTTGACCAGTCAATGACAAGGGTATCTGTTAGTGACTATTCTCAGCTTTCTAATAAGCTGACACAAAGCAAACCTCTCCAATATTACGTTGAAAGGAAGCCAACAGGCATTACGATTCATGTTTGGCCTTCTCCCGATGATCAGGCAACGTATACCTTTGGTTATTATTTCATGCAAAGGATTGAAGACACTGGCTCTCCTGCATCTAACAACATGGACGTACCCGCTAGATTTTTGCCTTGCTTGGTTTCCGGTCTTGCCTACCAGATTAGCATGAAGTATCCAGATGCAACTCCCAGATCTCAAATATTAAAATCTGATTATGAAGAGCAGTTCATGCTTGCAGCGGATAGCGATAGAGGCAAAGCTTCATTGTTCATCTCTCCGGGCGGGTATCAGTTTTGAGTAAGTTTGCCAGCGGTAAGCATTCTTTTGGTTATTGCGATAAAACTGGGTTCAGATACCCAACCAAAGACTTGGTGCCTGAAATAGTTAACCAAAGACCTACAGGTTTCCTAGTGGGCAAGGATGTAGTTGACCCAGATCAACCTCAGTTGCAGTTGGGCAAGGTTAAGGTTGATGACCCAAGAGCCTTGAGGAATCCACGGCCAGATCGTGCTATGGATGAAAGTAGACAGCTTTTTGCCTTTGACCCTGTAGGTGGAGGCGTTACAGAGCTTGGGAGTAGGACTGTAGGATTAGACATAGAAGCCCAGTCTGGAACCGTTACGGTAACAACAAGCTAGAGGAGAATCATGGCAAAGTTAGAAGTTTTTCAAAACGGAAATTTTTCTTCCGGTGAACCCGTTTACCAGATTGGCACTAAGCTAAAAGATGGTGAGTACGGCGAATACGGTGAATATGACATTGTTGTTTTTGATGCAATGACTAAGGCAGAAGCAGATAAAAGGCTTGCTGAAATGCAGCCAGCTAAAAAAGCTACTGCAAAAACAACACCAAAGAAAAAGCCAGCAGCCAAAAAGACTGTGCCTGTTCCAACAAAGGCAGAGCTTCAAGCCATGACGAAAGGCGATTTAGAGATTGCTATGAGGAAACATGGGCTGGAACTAGATAGAAGAAAAACTAAAGATTCTTTGGTTAAAGAGTCTTTGTTATTCTTGAAGGGTAAATAATATGGCGTGGACATTTACAACGCTTAAAAATGCGCTTCAAGATTATCTTGAAACAACAGAAACAACCTTTGTTAATAATCTGCCAACGATTATTACTCAAGCAGAAGACAGGATATTAAAATCTGTTCAGCTTCCAGACTTTAAAAAGAACTCTACTGGAACCACAACAAGCAGCAATAAATACCTGTCATGTCCTTCAGATTTTTTAGCGCCTTATTCTTTAGCAGTTGATAATAGCGGTTATGAGTTTTTACTTTTTAAAGATGTAAACTTTATTAGAGAAGCCTACCCGTCTGCTTCAACTACAGGCATACCAAAATACTATGGTCTTTTTGATGCAGATAATTTTATTTTGGCTCCAACACCAAATGCTAATTTAACAGCAGAGCTTCATTATTTTTATAAGCCGGAATCTATTACCGCTGCTTCTTCTGGCACTAGCTGGCTGGGTGATAATGCGGAAAGCACCCTGCTGTATGGTTGTTTAGTTGAGGCTTACACCTTCTTAAAAGGAGAGCCTGACTTAATGCAAATGTATGCGGCAAGATATGATGCTGCCCTTGAGAACCTTAAATCATTGGGCGAAGGGTATGATACAACAGACAGCTACAGATCTGGCGCAGTTAGACAGGTGAGGATGTAATGAATCTTGAGTTTTCTAAATCTGAGGCTGGTTCTGTTTCTGTTATGACTACGAGTAACGGCGGTCTTTCTGTTGATCATTGGGCTGAAAGAGCAACAAATACTATTGTTAGCGTAGGTTCTCAGAGCCACCCTGCAATTTCAGAGCAAGCAAACGCATTTAAAGATGAGGTGCTTCGCGTAATTAAGTATTACATGGAAGAAGCAATTAAAAGCGACAAGACAACGACTATCGCTGAACTTGAAAACGCTGGCTATTCTGACATGGCAGAAATTTTAAGGAAAATCTAATGGCAATTACTCAAGCTGTTTGTACCAGTTTTAAACAAGAACTGTTGCAAGGCATCCATAATTTTACAAGTGGTAGCGGCGGCGGAACGACAACCTCCACAGGTTCTGGCAACGCATTCAAATTAGCTTTGTACACAAGCTCTGCTTCCTTGGGGGCTGGAACTACAGCTTACAGCACCAGCAACGAGGCTTCTGGAACCGGATACACAGCGGGTGGAGCGGGGTTAACGAATGTCACACCGACCACTTCAAGCACCACAGCTTTAACCGACTTTGCTGATTTGACGTTTTCAAGCTCTTCAATTACAGCTAGGGGCGCTCTAATTTACAATTCTTCCACCACA
>MDSV01142886.1_pt1 | contig 25164 bp, 23 predicted proteins | sample 810851 | NCBI WGS metagenome assembly MDSV01 (sample SAMN05326640, study PRJNA326480) | marine metagenome | isolation source: seawater | place: Atlantic Ocean: North East | collected 2012
AGTATTACTAAACTTTTTTTCATATTTTTTATTACAATAATGCTGCTATTTACATAGTATGAAGAAAATAAATGTTTAATTATGAATAATCTAAATAGCTTGAATGACATATTAAATAGCAAAAATATTGCTAATAGATGCGATTTTATTTATTCTCAAAAAGTTTCGGTTGAAGAATATGAAGGATTAAAAAATAAAGAGAATACAACTATTATAGAGAAAACTTCTCACAAAGATTATAAAACTGTTCTTTATAAAAAAAACAAATTTACATTAAAAGAAAATGATGTAATTTACTGTAATTCAGAATTAGTAGAAGATTTCTTTAGTGTAATTAAAAATAATCAAAGTATAAAAAATTTATTTTTAATTACAGGTCAATCTGACAGGAAAATAACACAAAGCCTATTCTCACTAAAGCCTGATTCAGTTTTCAAATGGTATTCAATAAATGTAGATCATGATGATAATAATTTGATACCAATCCCGCTTGGAATTGCTGATAGTTTTTCAAAAAAAAATTTAAATGTTAAAAATATTTTTAACAATATAGATTTTAAATACGGTAATAAAGAAAATAAAATATACTTAAATTTCAGATTAAATACAAATTTTTTTCACAGAAGAAAATTATATAAAATTTTTAGAAATAAAAAATGGACAAAACTGCAAGAAACAGATATTTCAAATAGTGATTATTTAAATGATATGAAAAAGTATAACTTTACCCTCTGCCCTTGGGGGAATGGTATTGATACACATCGTTTATGGGAAGCAATATACAATGGATCGATTCCGATAACTATTAAACATAAAACTTACTCAAATTTAGAAGGGCTACCAATTTTACAAGTTGATTCATATAAACAACTTAATAAGGACTTTTTAGACAAAAGTCTAAAAGAAGTTAAAAAAAGAGTTGATGTTAGCAAACTAAATGTTGATTCAATATTTGACTCTATAGCTGAATTTAAAACTGATAATTTGACAAAAGATATTCTTTTTTATGAAGATGAAATGAAAGTAAAAGAAAATTTAAATTATTTTAATGAAAGAAATAAAAAAATAAGCAAGAAAAAGAAATACCAAACTTTATTTAGGAAAATATATATAAAAATTTTTAGTGTTTAGAGTTTATATTTTTTTTGAAAGTATTAACTCTCTCCAGTAATCAAAATTCTTATAAGCAGCATTTTTAAAGTTGTTCTCTTTTTCTTTATAAAAAGAGTTGTAAAATTTAGAATCAAAACTTGAAAGTTCTAACCAATCTTTAACAACAAGCATTGGAAGGTTGTGTGATTGAAAATTTTTAATCAAAGAATTTGACTTAACAATAGGTATTGTATTCACCATTAAACTTTCCCAAAACCTATGCGTATCTAACCCAGCACCAGAAGGGCATAGATTAAATTTATATTCAGACATTTTTTCAATATATTTTTTATGGCTGTTGTAAATATTTATATCAATATATTTATTTTCCAATGCAATATCGTACAATCTTTGCCTCTCTTCTTTGTATGTTTGTGTAGAAAAACTACAAAGAATTAACTTATCTTTTTGTATATTCATTCTTTGATCTTTCTTCTTATAGCTACTTATCTCACCATTTTTTAGATATTTTTTATTCTCAAGGCCTAAAGGTAAAGCACTGAATTTTTTATTATTTTCTATAATTAAATTTTCTGCAAACCAATGAATGATTTTGTTATCAACTAGCTTTTCGAACTCCTGATTAATCTTTTTTGTTGAATTATGAGTAATAAGAATATAGTTTTCTGTGATACGGTTATGAAATTTTTCAAAAAAAGTTTCAACAAAGTCTCCATCAACAAATATTATGTCATTAGTTTTTACGTCATTTGGCTTAAATGATTTCTTTTCTTCTAAAATAAAATTTGCCATTTTTCTAAAAGTATCACCGGAAACATAGGGAAAGCTTGTTGGTCTATAAAATGATGGAAATAATTTATTGATAAATAGAATTAAATCTCTAAATCGAAATAAAAAAAATCTAAAAGGTTTTTTAAAAATATTTATCAGACTATGCCTCCATTTTTAATAATAACAATGAAATTCTTTATAATTTTACTATTAAAGTTATTGAACCTGCATTTGTTTATTGAAATATAAAAAAAGCATTAAATTTATTTAGAATATAATTTTAGGTTTATCAAAAAGAATAATTATGAAATATATAACTAAGAAATATGAATAAGATTTAGGTTAGATTGAATAAATATTTCCTTATAATTGCTCGATATCCTGATTGGAGACAGGAATTCTTTAATGAATATATATACCCTAGGTCAGAAGAATATTGCAAAATACATGGCTATGAATTTATTTATATTTCTGAAGGTATTGAAAAAATCAGAAATAGTTATACATGGAACAAGCCATTTATTATTAACGATATGTTACAAAATAAATTGAAAGAAGGAGATGTACTAACTTCTTTTGATGCAGATGCAATAATTGTAGATAAATATAAAGATTTTATTCCCCCTGAGGATAAATCATTTACTTATTCAATAGATACAGCGAATACACATAATATGGGTTTATATAGCTTAAGAAATAATGAATGGACAAGAAAATTATTTAAACTAATTATAGATGAAGACAGGTATCTTTCTTTATCAAACAATATTTCTTATCATGAAGGACTTAATACTTATAATAAATTTTGGGAAAGCTTGCCTCATCAAGCAAGTATCTATTCATTGTTTGGTATAAAAAGACATTCTGAGAAATCTTTTTTTGATATAAAAAATTATGGTTGGAATTCGTCGGTAGATAAATGGACAGCCTATGACGTAGAAAGTCTTAAAGAAAATATAGAAATTCTGCCAACAAATTGGAATGTTACAGAAGTTAGAGGAGAGTCTTCTTGTATATTTTATATTAATAAATCAACTTATAATAATGTTATTGTTAGACACTTTGCAGGTCCACAAAAATGGAGAAAGATATGGCTAGAAAAAGGAAAATTATCTTTTCACTTAAATTTCTTAAATCCTATAAGAATTATGAAAAACTTAATTAAGAGTGTTCTTTAGTTTATGAATATTTATGTAGTCCACTATAAAAAACTCTCGGAAAGAAAAAAAAGTACAGAGAGGGAGTTTGAAAAATATTCATATAATCTAATTTTTAAAACAGATTTTGATAAAGAGAATCTTTCAAAAGAAATACTTAGGCGATTTAACTATAGGTACATTGATAGATTTATAAAAAGAAAACCAGGACATAGGAAACTAACTAAATCTATGATATCTGCTTTTTTGAAACATATTGATTTGTTAATAAATCAAGAAGAAGAAAACTATATAGCGATTATCGAAGATGATTTAATACTTTGTGATGATTTTGAAAACAAATTTAACAGGATGCTTTCAGAGCTACCAGAAAATTTTGCTTTTTGCTTTTTTGATTCATTTATGGAGGATTATGGCAAGGTCGAAGAAAGGTTATATAATAAAGACAAAATAGTCCACAAAATTGATTACTATGAACCACCAAATTTTAAAAAGTCATCTAATAAAAAAGCTGGTAAAACACGAGGTGGGGGAGGATATTTATTTAACTTAAAATATAGATCAATATTAAAAGAAGAATACCTTAGCCAAGATAAGATTTATATAATGAATGATCATTGGCTGAACCATTTCATAAATAAATATAATTTAGATGTATATTGGGTCGAACCACCTTTATCTAAACAGATGTCCCAAAATAAATTAATTGACAAATCATATTAGCTAATAGCTAATTTTTTAAAATTCTTGAGTTTTATTCTTTCATCCATTAAAAAATTTTCAATGTCGAAAGTACTTAATATTGCATTCTTATGTTGATTCTGATGTTTGCCAAGCCAACCGTTTATCCAAAATGTGTAAGCGTAAATTTGTTTTTGTTTATTTTTTCTTAAATCAGATATTATTTTATCTAACGCAGGGTAAGTAGCAGAATTTATATCATCAAAATAGATAATAAAATTTTCAGCAAGATTTTTACTATAGTAGTTTTTATACTCTAGAAAAATTCCTTCTTCTGAGTGGTCAGCATCGGAAAATATAAAATTTGTTTTTTTATTTTGTATCTTTATAAACTTATCAAAATCACTTTCGGAATATACATTCCCAATAAAATATGTAATCTGATTATTCTGGTAATTGTATTTTTTTGTAGATTCATTTTCTTCTATTAAGTCAAAATATTTTTCAATATTTTTATAAATTTCATTCCTATCAAATGCATACAATTCTGCATCATCTATAAAATTTGCTAGTAAGAAAAAATTCTTCAATACTGAAACACCAATTTCTGTATATATAATTTTTTCTTCATAATTTTTTGTTAGTATCTGTATTAAATCAATATGACTTAATCTAAAACCCAAGGGTTTGTTTATTAAAACTTTATTTTTACCAACCCCGTATAGGTCTTTTGAATTAGTTAAATATTTATCTTCAACAAAATTTCCTAAATTTTTTAATATTTTTCTATTATTTAAAACAATTTTGAATGTATTAAAGCTTAAGTAATAGTCTCTTTTTTTTATTTTATTTAACATTTATTAATTCACTATTTCACTTTTAAAATTATTTTATTTTTTTGCTCAGAATAATGTTTTATAAATACATTATCAAAAATATTAAACTTTCTGCCATGTTTAGATTCATGCTTAATGTCTACTTCAAGTTCATCAATTAGAAAAACACTTTCCTTGTTATTGTAACTTAAGTAACTTCTAGTTAATTGCTTTGGACCAGTTAAGTTTAAAATTGCATCTTTTGGATCTTTAAAAAAAATATTTTCATACTCTTTTGATTCATTAACAATATTTTTAATTAGATATTCTATAAATTGTGATTCTTTCTTTCCTCCTATAAACCAATTAGTCAACCTTCTATTTTTTGTATTTAGAGTGAGTTTCTGAACTTTTTCATTAAGTTCAATGGGCTCTAGCTCATGGGGGCTTATTAAAAGAGTGCAGTCAGTTTTTTTATCTACTATTTCTTTAGGGTTAAAATATAAATTAGATTTTACATCTAGCCAATAACCACCATTATCCAGAATAAAGCAATACCGAAATATATCAGCTTTCATTTGCTGAAAACAAGATCCAACGTAAATTTTGTATATATCAAAATTTGACCAATTCTTTTTCATATACTCATCTCTTTCAGCATGGTTAAAAAAATAAGTTTCGTAATCCTTAATAAAGCAATTGATTTTATTAAATTCTTCAATTCTACTTTTGTAACATAAACTATTATTTGAAGACATAAATAGCTTGTTTTCATTAAAAGATATATTTTTTTTATTGCGATTATTAAAGAGTTTTGATTTATATACGCTTTGTAAAGGAATTTCTTTATTTCGAATTAAATTCAAAATTTTTCTGGTGTTTATGTAAAATCGAATAATTTTTTTATATAAAAACATTTAAGTTAATAATAATTTATCATAAGTTATTAAATCTATTTTTTTATAAATATAATGATTTAATGAATATTATCCATTTCCTTATTATATATGGACTAATGTTTCTTATGGGAAGAAGCCTTGTTTTAATATACTCAAAATCAAAATATGAAAACCTTGACATAAAAGAAGTTTTTGGCCTTCCGTATTATTTCTTTTATATATTAATTTCAATATTTTTTATTGGGAATCTACAGTTTTTATTGAATTTCTTTTTGCCTGGAAAAATTATTTTGAGAATATTGTATTTTGTTGCTGCAATATTAATAATTTACAACATAAAAGTTCGTCCAGTTATTAATTTAAAGAATTTAAATCCATACATACAAGTTTTTATTCCTATTTGCTTAAGCATAAGTTCATATGGTATGTGGTTACATTATGATGCAGGACTTTATCATTTGAATCACCAACTTTGGATTAATGAATCAAAAATTGTTTTCGGTTTAAGTAATCTAAATATTTGGTATAACTGGTCAGGTATCTATGAGTACATTTCTTCATTGCTTTGGTTAGAAAATAATTTTATTCAACTGCATTATTTAAATTTAATTTTTTTCTGTGTTCTATTTAGTTTTCTTTCTATATCTTTAACAACAAAAAAAAGTTTGTTTTATAGGAATGTTTCAATTGCAATCTTGATATTTTCAATACTTGATAATTTTGGAATAGGAGGTGGAAATAATGGATTTATTACTATTCAAACAATCGGGAAACCAGATGTAGCTTTTGGCGTTTTATTTTTTCTAGCAACCATTTTAATTTTTAACTCAATTGTCACAAACTCTATAGACTCTAAAGAATTATTTATTATAACAATGTTTCAAGTTTTTTTAATACAATTAAAGACCTTTGGATATTTTCTATCACCACTTTATCTATTTTACTTTTACAAACTAATCAAAAAAGAGAAACAAAACATTAAATCATTAGTTATTAAAGTTTTACCTCCCGGTTTTATTCTATTCTTTTGGTATATAAAAAATATAATTACATCAGGTTGTTTTTTATTTCCAATTGAAAATTCCTGCTTTAGTCAATTGAGCTGGTATGAGGAAGGAACAGCTAGGAGTATAGCTATTTGGGGAAGAGATATTCCAAGAGTTTATAAGTTCGATCAAAGTTTTTTTGACTGGTTTAGAGTCTGGTATGAGCTAGACCACAACAAACAAGTAATGCCTAATTTTTTATTTACAGTTCTCGTAATCTTTTTATTTAAAATTATATTCCTATCTAATGAAACAAAAAAAGAGAGTAAATATTTATTAATTTTTATTTTATTTTTATTATTTAGTTGGTTATCAACTGGTGCAGCTGTTAGATTTGGTTTTGGTATCTGGTTGTTAATTGTGAGCTATGTAATGATGAACACTGGAGAATTTAAATTTTTATATTTTGATAAAATAAAATATTTAATAACAGTATCTTTAGTTTTAAGTTGTCTCTTAGTCCCAAGAATATATTCATATCAAGAAATGATTGATAAAAAATTTATGAATTATATAGTATCAATTGAAAATTTTACCTATATTCCTAAAGAAAATAGCTGGGGTGTCAGACCATTAAATACTGAAAAAAATTTATGTTGGATAAATTTAGAATGTATAGAGAGTGAAAGAACATTTGTAGAGCTAATTGAAGTATTTGGTTATAAAGTTTTTCTAAAAAAGTAATTAAATATTAGTTATGTTCATAATTTGTTGTACGCAATTATAATCATCATAATGCAAGAATTTTGGGAAAATACTCTACCAACTGGATATTACGATAAAGTTTTAGAAGCAGGACTTAATAAAAAAAGAGGCATTCAAGCTGGGTGGCATCATATTACTTTTTCAACTATAAAAAATAAAATTAGAAAAGATTCTACACATTTAGATTTTGCATGTGGCCCCGGTACGTTTATTGGTAAATATTTATCTAACAAACGTTCAACAGGCGTTGATATTGCAAATGATCAAATTCAGTATGCAAATGAAAAATACTCGAATAAAGGAAAATTTATAGATATAAGAAACTTTGATTTTGAAAAACATAGTGAAGAATTTGATGAAATTACCGTTTTGGGATTAATGGAGTTTATCAATGAAAATGATTTTGTTGAATTAATTATTAAATTGCAAGATATGTTAAAACCAAAAGGCAAGATTTATTTTACAACTCCAAATTTTAGATTTGGAATGAAGACTTTAGATATATTTTTAAATGTTTTTGGAAAAGTCGGATATGCGGATGAATACACTAGTAAATACACAAAAACGAAAATTAATTCATTACTAAAAGAAAATAATGTTAAGAATTTTAAAATTTTAAAGTTTCTAAATTTTGGATTTATTATGAGTTTTTTTAGTCTTAACTATGGGTTAGTTGCAAATAATTTTATTGGAAAATTATGTTTTAATTATTTTGGATTCTTACTTCTATTAGAAATAGAAAAATGATTAAAAATAATAATTTAGTTACCATTATTTTATGATAAATGTGAGCATCATAATGCCAACAATAAATGAAGGTGAAAATTTAAAGAATCTTATACCTAATATAGAAACTGAGTTAGCTAATACTCAGATGTTATCATATGAAATAATTATTGTAGACGATGGGTCTACAGACAACACCAAAGAAATAATAAAAGAATTTAATAAAAAAAATGAAAAAATATTTTTAATTGAAAGAAATGAAGAGCCATCTTTACCTAAATCTATTTATGAGGGGATTAAAACAGCTAATTGTGAATATGTTTTGTGGTTAGATGCTGATGGCTCCATGCCTCCTAAAGACGTTGCTAAGTTAGTTCAGGAACAAATAAAAAGTCCAGATGATGTAATAATTGGTTCCAGGTTTGTTGAAGGAGGAGGCTATAAAGGGGCAACGATCGATAGTAATACTTCTATTTTTAAAGCTATGAGAAATGTATATAACTCAGAAGATTCAATACTTGCTGTACTTTTATCAAGATGGTTTAATATTTTGTTAGCAAACATTTTATCTTTGGGAGTCAAAGATATCACAAGTGGATTTATTATAGGAAAAAAAGAATACTTTAATGAAAATCCTTTTAAATATTCTTCATACGGTGATTATTTCATCTTTATGCTTGAAGACTTATACAAAAATAACATTCATTGCAAAGAGTTAGGGTATCTATGTTTAACCAGAATACATGGATCTTCAAAAACAGGAACTAACTATTTTCAACTAGTTAAAAGAGGTATACCATATATAAGAGCAGTTTTAAAAATGAGGAAAAACAATGCAAGAGATTAAAGATAGAAAAGATGAGTTACTTGCAATTATTTTAAGGTATGAAGATAATTTTAAAGAAGAAAAATATTTTGCAACTGAAAATGAGCAAGAGATGCAACTTGCCTCATTTAATTTATCTAAAGGAACAATAATAGAAAACCATATACATTTAAATCAAGAGAGGAATATTACCTCTACAAGCGAAGTAATAGTATTGATTGAAGGTAAGTTGAAAGTTGACATTTATGACGAAGAATTAACTTTAATAAATTCAGAGGTTATTTCAGATGGAGATGTTGTTGCCTTATTTAAAGGAGGTCATGGGATTACCGTATTGGAAGAAAGTAAATTTATTGAATCTAAACAGGGACCGTATTTAATGGATTTAGATAAAAAAAGGTTCTAAATTGATAAATGTTTTTTCTCCCAGCATCTCATTTTCTGACAAAATTGCATTATTAAAAACTATAAATAATAAAGAAATTTCAGGTACAAGTAATGTAATAAATGAATTTGAAGAAAACCTATCCAGAACCTTTAATAGGAAGCACACTACTGCAGTTTCAAATGGTAGTCTTGCTCTAGATCTTGCTTTACAGTTAATTGACTTAAAAAAAGGGGATGAAGTCATAATCCCTTCTTTTACAATAGTATCTTGTCTATCTTCGATAATGAGAACTGAAGCAACACCAGTATTTTGCGATGTAGACCCACTTAGTTGGAATATGACTCTTGAAAATGTAAAAGGTAAATATAGTGAAAATACAAAAGCTGTATTACTTGTTCACACTTACGGGCTGCCAGCAGAAGCAACTGATATTGAGTCCTTCTGTAAAGAAAAAAATATAATCTTAATAGAGGATGCAGCAGAAGCTCATGGACAAACTGATAATGATAGGGTTTGTGGATCATTTGGTGAAATCTCAACAATGAGTTTTTATACAAATAAACATATAACTACTGGAGAAGGTGGAGCTGTGTTAGTTGATTCTGACGAATTAAGTAAAAAAGCAAAACAAATGAGAAATTTAGATTTTACAAGTGAAAATAGGTTTCAACATAAGAATATGTATTGGAATTATAGAATGGGTGGCCTACAGGCTTCATTAGGAATTTCACAAATTAAAAGATTAGATAAAACTATTTCTGAAAAAATTAAACAAGGAGAATATTATCAAGAATTGTTAAATGATTATGATGACATCATACAATTACCATTAAGAGAGATAAGGAAATCTTTAAATCACTACTGGGTTTTTGGTATTGTATTAAAAAAAAGCAATATAAGAGACACTTTAATGAAAAAATTATATGATTCTAATATTGAAACAAGACCATTTTTTTATCCTCTGCATCTTCAACCATTTTTTAAGGAAAAAAATAAAAACAGTAACGAATCTTTAACAGAGTCTGAAAACTTAGGACAAAATGGTCTTTATATTCCAATTGGTAGTCATTTAGACAAGAGAAAACAAAAATTTATTGTAAAGACATTAACAAGCGCTGTAAAAGAATTAAGTAAAAATAAAAATTAAATATGTTTTTATATATATCTAATTTTTTTACACCTACAAATAACCTATTTAAATTATTTTTCCTTTTCCTTTTCCTTTTCTTTCTTGGAAGATCACTAAATATAATTATTAATTCAATCACAAGAACTACTAAGAGTTCAGATAATAAAAAATTATTTTACGCCGATGTAAAAATTTTCTATCCAATAATGGGTTTACTCTTACTTGGTAATGTTCTTTTTATTCTTAACTTCTTTATACCCTTAAAACAAGATATTGTATTTCTAGTAATAGTATTTTTATTATTTATCAACTTTAAGGAAAAAATTGAATTTAATAATTTTCATGAAAACATATATTATTTATCTTCTTTTGTTTATTTATTAATTTTATTTGTATCAGTAACAGATATTAGTTTTCATTATGATGCTGGATATTATCATCTTAATAACCAAGCATGGCTTCATGAAAGTAATATGATAATGGGATTTACTAATGTATTTTGGCCTTTTGGAATTAGTTCAATTTATGAATATATATCTGCTTTTTTTTGGTTTGATAAATCTTTTATTTCTTTACACATTATAAATGTAATATTTATATGGTCTTTTTATACATATGTCTTTTTTCAAGTTATATTTAAAACTCCCTTAATTTTTAGTTCGATATTTTTAATTCTATTTTCATTTTTTGACAACTTTGGTTTTAATGGTGGAAGGAATGGTTTTTTCTATGTTCAAGGTATCGGGGCCTTAGATCTTGCAGTTGGAGTTTTGTTTTCAATAGTAGCTTTAAATTTAATTATGGCTATTAAAGATAGTAAATATGAAATAAATGAAATTATTTTCTTTTTTCTTTTTTCTCTATTTATTTTCCAACTTAAAGTCAGTGGAGCAATCATCATATTTTTATTGACTCCATATTTATTTTTTATAATCAGAGATAAATTTATAAGTCTAGCTTCATTAATAAAAATTAATTTATTGCCCTTTGCTCTTTTTATATTTTGGCTAATTAAAACAATCTTAATTTCCGGATGTATTATTTTTCCTGTAAGTCTAAGTTGTATTAATAGTTTTGAATGGTATGAAAAAGGATCAACTCAAGTTTTTGAAAATGTAACTAGAGCTTCAAGTTATTCATACAATTTAGGGGAATCGTTTCATATATGGTTTAATAATTTATTATCAGACAGCCTAAGAGAAACTGTTTTAATTAATTTTTTTGGATCATTATTTTTTTTATACATACTAAAGAATATATTTTTTCTACAAAAGAGGGTAAATAACAGAATAAAGAATACTAAGAATTTATTTATATTAATTTCTCTCTTATTTTTTATTTTATCTGGACCCATTCCTAGATATTTAATTGGCCTTATCCTCTTCATTGTTGCCGTACAGGCCATAGATATTACTTCATTTAAGTATGAAATAAATATTTTAATAAGAGTTGTAAGTTTAGTTTTTATGTCATCTGTTATTTTATTTTCTAGAATTAGTAGTTATCAGAATATTGAAAATTATTTAAACAAAACTATTCATTTGCCTGAAATAGAATACGTAAGTACAGAAAATGAATGGGTAGAGCCAAAAGAAGGAGACCAGTGTTGGGTTAATACGAAATGCACGATGGAAAAAATTAGTACTGTCTTAGAGGATAAAAATTTTTTTACCGTAGCTTCAAAGAAACATAAAGAGGAATAATGAAAAAATATCGTATTTATATATCGATAAAATATAGATTTACATTAATTAAAAAACTATTTAGAAGGAGTTATAATTTTTTAGTTCCTTTTGAAAATTATGGAATAATTAACCAATTCGGTCGGCTGGGTAATAATTTGCAACAAATTGCTTTAGCCGCACTTTATGTTAATAAGTTTTCAAAAAACTTTTATTATAAAGACAATAGCTACATCGAACGTATAGAAATTATTAACAATAATAGATCAGATAAATATAAAAATTTAATTAAGAAATATGAATTTTATTCTTATAACGACAAACAATCTTTTAAAAGTGATTATCCCTTAAATGAGATTTCATCAGAATATATAAATAGCAATATACAAAAAGCATTTATTGAGACAATCAAGCCTAATTTAAAGTTTTTAAGACAAATAAAAATTCCAGATAATACTCTTGTTATACATATTAGAAGTGGAGATATCTTTGAAAAAGACAAATACCCAGAATATGTGCAAAATCCCATCGGTTATTATTCAGAACTCTTAACCAAATATGAATCTTCAATAATTGTTACTGATAAAAGTAGAAATAATCCTGTAATACCTAAATTATTGGAGCTTCCAAATGTCACTATCAAAAGTGGGGACTTGTATGAAGATTTTAACACTTTATTTTCAGCAAAAAATTTAGCTACATCTGGTGTGGGCACGTTTCCAATTGCTGCAGCTTTAATTTCAACAGAATTAGAAAATTTTTATTACTCGGATGTTTATTTGTCCAACCATTTAAATCCCAAAATGATTAAAAGTGAAAAAGTTAAACATCACGAATATTCATTTAATAATTATATAGAAGTTGGTAGTTGGAAAAATTCTAAAGAAAACTTAGAAATGATGATGTCTAAGGAAATTATTATAAATCATCCAGGTAGTTAATTAAATTTCATTTTTATCAATAGAAATACCAATAGAGAAAATAAAAATACTTATAAGTATTGAAGTTATACCAATAATAAATAATGGATTTCTATGGACATAAACATCACTAGTAATTTTTTGATAAATTACAACAGAATTAATTATTACACCTAAGAAGAATGTAAAGAATGCAATTTTTCCAATTGCGTATCTTTTTGTCTTTGTAAAGCCATCTGAAAGGTAAAAGAGTAGTCCATCTACAAACACAGGGATTAATCTATTAAACCCATAATTTGATTTACCTGTTTTTCTATATTCATGTTTTGTTCCATGTTCTTCAATTTTGTAATTTCTCTTTTCTAGCATTGGGACTATAAACCTATGTAACTCCCCGTCAAATTTTATATTATTTAAAACGTCTTTTTTTATAATTTTTATACTTGATCCTAAATCTTTAAATTTAGATTTAGTAAAAAATTTTAGAATAAAGTTTCCGCTTTTTGAAATTATTTTTTTATACAGATTATCTTTTCTCTTTTCCCTATAAGAAACAACTGCATCTAAATTTTTTGAACAAAATATGTCGTATAGCTTTCTTACTTCTCTTGGGGGGTTCTGACCGTCACCATCCATTAAAGCTATTATTTCACCATTAGAATTCTCAACGCCTAATTTTATTGATGGTGTTTGACCAATATTAAAATTATTTCTAATAACTTTTAAATCTTTACTAATTAAATCTTTTTCTATATTTTCAATTAAAGGTTTTTTACTTCCATCATCTACAATTACTATTTCATAATTCTTTATATCATGAAATGAATCCTTTATTTCTGATAAAAGCCTATTGATACCTTGTTCTTCATTAAAGGTCGGTATAACTATTGAAAGTTTTAAATTGTTCATTAATTGAATTTTAAACGCTAATTAATTTATTAATTTATAATTCTTATAAATGTGTGGAATTGTAGGATTTTTATCTGATAAACAAGATAAGCAGCTAATTGAGCTTATTACTCAGTCAATGGCCCATAGGGGGCCAGACGAAATAAGAACTTCAATATATCCAACATCAGGCGGGTATTTACATTTTGGCAGCGCAAGATTGTCAATAACTGGACTGAACGACGGAAGTATGCCAATGGAAGACGAAAACGGTAATGTGCTAGTTTATAATGGCGAAATTTATGAACTTAACAATCTTCGATCTAAGTATTCTCTAGATATTGATTCTAAAAGCGATACTAGACATTTACTCAGCATTTTATCAAAACAGAAAATTGAAGAAATAAATAATTTAAACGGTATGTATGCATTTGCATTTTTTGAAAAAGAAAATGAAAGAATTATTCTTGGAAGAGACAAGCTTGGTATCAAACCTCTGTATTTTGGTTCAAACAGTAGGTATAAATTTTATTTTTCATCTGAAATTAAGCCTTTACTAAATCACAATATTATAGAAAATAGAATTAGTGAAAGAAGTATAAAAAACTATTTATATCTAGGAGGCCTCAATTCTTTTGAAGCCTTGTTCAAAGAGTTAGAGGTTCAAGAACCAGGAAGTTTTAGTGAATATAGGAAAGATAAAATAATTAAAAATACTAGATTTAAAACTTCATACTCAAGTTCTTTAAAAAATAAAGGGAATACAAATGAATTTAATAACTCATTTTCTTCAGCCTTAGACGATCAACTCAATGCCGAAGTGCCAGTAAATATTTTACTTAGTGGAGGCATTGACTCTACTCTTATAGCATTATTTGCAAAGAAATATTTAAAAAGAGATGTATCAGCATATTCATTAGGTTATCAAAATCAACATTACAATGAAGGATCTCAAGCCGAAAAAGTGGCAAACGAGTTAAATATAAAATTATTAATGTTTAATTATCCTAATGATAAAAATGAACAAATTATAGATGATGTTATGAGTAAAATTCCAGAACCAATAGCAGACCCAAGTATCATTCCAACTTATTATTTATCAAAAAAAGTTTCAGAATTTACAAAAGTAGTAATTACTGGAGATGGAGCAGATGAACTTTTTGGTGGGTATGAATGGTATAGAGGCACTTTAGTATCAAGATATATTCCAGAAAGCTTTTCTCCCTTACTCAATTTAATGGCTAATTTAAAAATTAATAATAAAGGCTATATTTCACAACAAGATAAGTTTAGATTATTAGCTTTAGGTAACAATCTACCTGATCCACTAAAAGTTTTATTATGGCAAAATTATATTCCTAGTGAAGACTATGAAGAACAAATTGAAATATATAAAGACCAAATAAAAAAGCTAGAATTGAGTGAAAAATTTGATAGGAATGATTTAAGGCTTCTTGATATAAAAAATTATTTATATTCAAATATATTAAGAAAAGGCGACATCGCTTCAATGTTAAATAGTCTTGAAATAAGGCCCGTATTTCTTGATGATAGAATAATTAATTTTGCGATGAATGTTGAGAATAAATCTAATTTCAATTTATTTAAATCAAAAGTTTTCTTAAAAGAAGTTTTAAATAATGAACTAAAAAATTATAGCTTTAAAAAGAAACATGGATTTGCCCATGATTTTGGGAATTGGACCGAAAACATAGGTTTAAAGTATTTAGAAGAAGAATGGATCGAAATTGAAGAAGTTAATAGGCTTCTAGATCATTTTAAGAAAAATAATGAAAATGAGTATTTTATTTCAAGAAATGTATGGAAATTTTACTCTTTATTTAAATGGATAGATATAAATAAAGTTAAAATTTAATTATTTCTTTGCTATAGCTGTCCAGCTATATTCATCTCTATGATGGATATCTAAGATTTTAAAATTAGCATCAATTAATAACTTCTCAACTTCTTCTTTTTTATAATATTTTGAATATTTTGGATTTAGTTGATCAAAAATAACATAAAATTTATGTCTAAAACTAAATTTAGAAAAAATATTTAAAAAATACTTTCTTAATGGAAGATTGATAAATTTACAAAAAAATATGTACACATATGTAGCTAACGTAAAAATGAAGCTAAATATTTCTACTATAAAGTCTGGTAATCTTGATAAAATTTTTCTTAAATTATTAAATAAATAAACATAAAGTTTATTATTTTCGTATCCATAAACCCACATTATAAATTCACCCCCATTTTTTAAACTATTGTAAATATTTTTTACAGCTTCTTCAGCTTTTGGAATATGGTGGATTACCCCTATCGAGAAAACATAATCAAACTTACTGTCTAAATTCATTTTTGTTGCATCTAATTGTAAAAATCTAATATTCCTATCGGGATTATTTTTTTTAGCAATTTCTATTGAAGATGCTGGGTCAACTGCTGTTATAGATTTTGGATTATGTTCTAAGAAATTTTTTAAAAATCTACCCGAGCCACTACCAACTTCACAAATTTCTTTATTTTTAATATTTTTTAATTCAAAAGGATAAACCGACTGAGTAAGCATTTCAGCTGATCCCCAAAAACCAGAAATATCTTGGTGCCTATTGAATTGATCTCCAAAATCTTTAATTGAATCCATAAATCTTTTTAATTCTAACTGAGAACATATTTTTTAATCTCATTATTTGTTTAAAAATTTATAATATTAGTAAGTGAATATTATAAAAAACAACCAAGTTATTTTTATATTGTTTTTAGTTATTGGGTTTTCATATCAATTTAATACCGAAAAAATTGTTACAGTTATTTCTTTATTTATAATCTTTCTACTTATATTATTTAAGAATTTTCAATATACAAATGGTGAATTTAATTTTCAATTTATCAATAACATTGGCAAAATCAAAAAAATATCAATCTCTCTTTTTTCTTTGTTTGTAATCACAATAATCAGTCAGAATGTTTACTTGAATTACGAAACAATAACGTGGGATGTTGCTTCATATTTGGTAGCTTCTATCGAGGTTTCCGAAGGATATATACCTATGGAGACTCAGTGGGAATCTAAAGGGCCAGTATTATTTTATATTTATGAATATTTATTTGATATTTCAAATAGTAATTATGTCAATTTTAGATTACTGAATGATGTTGTGCTTTACTTGGTTTCGTTAATTTTATTTTTTATAGTCTATATTCTTACAGGAAAAAAAATATTAAAAAGCTTTATGGCTTCGGTTTTATTTATTTTATTAACAAGCAAAGTCTCGTACGTAAGTGAATTCTCAGAACTCTATTGTTTGTTCTTCATTTCTTTAGCTTATCTTTTTAATCTTATGATAAAGAAAGTGAATTTAAAATATTTTATAGTCGGTTTATTAATTTCTTTATCTTCATTAGTAAATCAAGGCTCCTTACTATTTTTAATCCCATTTATAGTTATGATTATTTTCGACAATAAAAAAAATTATAAAAAATCTTTAATACAAATGTCAGTTCTTTTATTAGCATTTACTTCATTTCACGTATTATTTTTTAGTATTTACTTTTCAAAAGACATGGCCGACTTATATTTTGCAAATTATGTAACAATACCACTAGGGTATACCGGTGAATCGCTTAGCTCCATTTATGAGCTAAGAGTATGGGCAAGGGATTTCTATCGTTATGATAGATTTTTATACTTTTCATTCTTTACGTTAATATTTGTATTTATTCTTGATAATGTAAAAAGTGTTAGAAGCAGTATTTCAGATATTAATGTAATAAGTATAATTATTGGAATTTTAATTTACCTTATTGGATCTCACAATTACTACCATCATCTTTTTTATTTTTTATTCTTTCTACCACTTCTCTTTACAAAGATTTCTGATAGAAGATATGAAATGCTTATTTTTTCATTTATTTTTTTCTCAACAATTAGCATATTTATTAATAGTATTCAGCCTGCTTATAATAATCTGAAATCATTAGATACTACTTTAGGAAACTACCCTCTCTACCAACTTTCAGAGGAGATAGATTCATACTTTGAAGATGACTATTCTGTTTTTGCTCTTGATTACTTGATGATTCTTAGTTATCTAGATATAAAAAATTATTCTTACATTGTTCATCCTATGAATCATTTTGAGGAATTTATAACAAGTGTATTAATAAATATTGGAAGGACCTCTGAAGACAATGTTAACTTTCTAATAGATTCCGAACCAGATGTAATAATTTGTAATACAACAATGATAATTAATGATGAAATATTAAGAATCGATAAAAGTAATAACTATAATTGTGAAATTCATGAATATAAAGGCAATTACTTTAGATTAGATACTGATAAATACAGAGAAAACGAGAATCTTTTTTATTATAAAGATCCATATAAAACAATAAATGTTTACATCAAAAAAAAGTAAGTAATACTTTAGTTATTTATTATTTTCATAAAAACATACAATAGAATCGCATTCGATTAAGTAATAATTCTCCTCAATATAGTTTAAAAGAAAGTCATTTCTCAATCTGGCCACTTCATCTTTATTTACTACTGCATACCTTGGTTTTTCAATTTTAAAGTCATTTATTATATCATTGTAAAAATACTCATCTGAAAAAAAGTATTCGTAGTTTATAAAATCTTTTCGATGCCATACTATTTGCCACCCACTGCTCGATGGTAAAATTCTATATTTTTCAAAATATTCTTGAAAAACTTTAGGTGAATAGTTTATGTATATTCCTAACTCATAGTTAGTAGATGATTCGAAATTTAAATCATCATATTTCAATTTTATTCTTTCTTGGTTGAAATTAAGAGTACTTGATGAAATAATAATTTCTTTACCATATATTTCATCTGGAAAATTTTTATGATATGGTAAATAATTTGAATGAAATATAAAAAAACAAAAAATTAAAGAGAATATATAAAATGGCTCCCTATTTGTATATTCTAATGGTTTATCCTTAATTTCAGAAAATAGTAAGTTAAATAAAAAATATGAAGGAATTACAATCAAAATAGAATAATGTTCAAATCTTGGACCAGTCAAATAAAGATGCAACAATTCACTCAGCCACCAAACTATTGCGGTTATTACAATTTCTTTTTTTAAATATTCTCTTCGGTAAGAAGTTGAATAAATAATTAACAAAATGATTGCAATAAACAAGAAAGGATTTCTATTGATAATATCTATAAGAGGTATTTTTGTATACGGATACTGAGAACCAAAATAAATCCAAAAATTCATAATATATGATTCGTAAAGCTGTCCAGAGATAAATAAATATAAGATCATTAAAATTACAAAACTTATCTGGCCATAAAGTATAGACCACCTTTTTTTTATCAATATTAAATATGAAGAAATTAAAGCAACTGGAAGTCCAAAAGTTAATAGTGAAAATAAAGAAGATGAAAGGAACAGCCCACCAATAAAATCATTATTCTTAACAAATAATTGATAAAGACCAATAAAAATTAAAAAAGAACCTAAAAATCTTGCATCAAATTTTATTCTTTCATCATTAGTAAGGTCAATTATCAATAGAATGGATATATAAATATGTAAGTTTGAATTAGGAAAATATTTATTATTAAATCTGTTAAAAATTAATAAAATTAATAAATTTAAAAATAAATAGAATATTGAAAGACTTTCCCATATTGATAAATTGATTAATTTTGAAAAAAGATATCCTAAATAATAAAAAATGTATAAAATTATTCCTTTACTTTCAAGCGTTGAATCGAAAGGAGTTAAACCTAAGAAGTCTATTTTTATAGCAGTAAAAGCCCAAACAAAATGATCAGGATCTATAGTGAAATGTCTACTTATATCTTCGTATCTAAAAAGAAAATAAAGAGGTATTAAAAAAATGAATAATATTTTTTTAAAATTCTTATGGAACTTTTTTGAAGTATTAAAAGTAGTAAACAAAATTGTAATTATAAAACATAAATAAATATCTAAATAATTACTAAATAAAAAAATTGAAAATATTACAAGTTTCTCTTCTTTGGTAAATCGATTTGAAATTAAATATATTAATCCAATTACTTGCCAAGCATTTTTATTTTCGATGCTATAAATTAATAAATTATCTAAAATCCAAAAAAGTGAAAAAATAAAAATTGTATAATAAGTTTTCTTATAAGTATCGATAGATTCAATTAAATTATTTTTAAAGTTTAAATCATACTTTTTATCAAAAAAGTAATTAATTAATAATGCAGGTATTAGTGCAAATACAAAAAAATCTATCTTGAATAGTCCGTAAAAAAAAGAAGAAAAATAAAGAAATAATAAAGTAAACGAAAATAAATAGTCATAAATGGTTGATGTGAAGCCTTTTTTATTAAAAAAGATTGAAAGAAGTTTTATCAAGAGAAAGCTAAAGGATGTAATAGTAAAAAATACGGGAGTAAATTTTGGGTTGGACCCTATAGTTATATCAACATTGTCTGATAATTCAGTAATTTGGATTACTTTACCAATACATAATATATTTTGTATTTCAGGATTAATATAGATGTCTTTATTTATCAGCTCAAAAGATTCAGTTTTATTTTTTACCAAGTAAGTTGAAACACTTTCTTGACAGTTGGGTTCGTTATTTATTGAATATGCTGACATCAAGAGTTTGATTAAGATGATTACAATAATTGAAGTCAAAACTAAAAGATTTTTTGATAATAGTTCTTTAAAACTTACACTGGAAGACCATGAAAGATTATATTTATTTTTCATTTACTTTTAAATTCTAGAGCAAATTTAATAAATTAATTTAAAAATACACTTAAAACATATTTCTTCGAATATTATTAATTCATGAATCAAAACTATAAATTCAATAACTTTTCAATAGTTGTACCTGTATATAACGAAGAGGCAATTTTTTTTGAGTCAGCAAACAATATTTATAATATCTGTAAGAAAACAGGCTTAGATTTTGAAATTATTTTTTCAGAAAACGGTTCTAAGGATAAAACTTTAGAAATTGCTAAAAGTTTTGTTTCAGAAAAATTAGATTGCAGTGTTATTTCTGACGAAAATCCAGATTATGGAAACGCACTAAAGAATGGATTTAGAGAAGCAAATAATGAGATTATAGTATCTTTTGATATAGATTATTATTCTGAAGAATTTCTTGATGAAGTTCTTAACTTAGATGATAAGTTTTCAGCAATTATAGCCTCAAAAAGACTTAGAGATTCTGATGATGATAGAAGCATGGTGAGAAGATTAATTTCAAACGCTTTTTCATTAATTTTAAGAATTATATTTGGAACCAAATTATCTGACACTCACGGAATGAAGGCAATAAAAGCAAACGTATTAAAAAAAGAATTAGAAAATATTATTTCAACTCAGTGGATGTTTGATACTGAACTCTTAATGAGAATAGAAAAAAAAGGAAATTTTATAAAAGAAGTGCCAATAGTAGTAAAGGAAATAAGGCCAAGCGTTTATAGTATGAGCGGAGATATTCCAAAAACCTTGTACCTGATTTTTCGCCTAAGGTTAAGAATGTTTTTAGAAAAAAATAATCCAACTGAATAAACTTTGAATAGTTAAAATGAATGTTATTAAATATTTTATAGTGAAAATTTAAGGTATTCTGAATGTATAACGTTATTTATGCGATAGATAAAAATTACAACACTCAACTCTATGTTTCCATTTCAAGCTTATTGGATAAAGTTGAAGAAAAAATTAATATTTATGTAATTCATAAAGAGCCAGAGACGTTTGATTCTTATTTTAAAAAAATTTTAAATAGAGAGAAATTAAATCAATTTAATATTATAAAATTCGAAAGCGAAATAAATTTTAATAATTTTCCAAGTTTAGAAAATTCACACGTAAGTGAAGCAACATATTACAGATTTTTTCTTGACGAGTATTTACCCCAAGAACTTGAAAAAGTAATATATTTAGATGCTGATGTTGTTTGTATTAATAATCCAATTGATGAATTAAATAAAATATATGAAGACCTAAAAAGAAGCGATCTTCCATTGGCATCACGAACAATTGGTCTAAGGATGAGGTTTAATGATTTAAGTCAGGCTACTAAGCGTTTTGATAAAGTTAATATACAGCATGACAGATATTTCAGTGCTGGAGTAATAATAATAAATTATCCACATTGGATAAAAAATAATATTTTCTCCAAGCTAATTAATTTAAGTAAAGAATTAGGTGACAATGCAGAACTTCATGACCAGGATGTAATTAATTCCTTAATTGACAGCAACTATCTAGAACTAAGTGAGTTTATGAATAGACGAATTGGTAAAGATTCAAATTACTATAACAACAAAGATATATACAAGAATGCAATTTTTCTTCATTACGAAGGGAACTGGAAACCCTGGACAGTTAAGGGAATACTGAAAGAAAGCTCTATCTTTTATACTAAATACTTCAGAATTCTAGGAGACAAGAGTTACCACATAACACATTTACGCAAATTAAACAGCATAAAAGATTTATCAGGAGCTCTTGTCTCATTTAAATTTCTAAAATTAGACCGACCATTTAGATTTATTTTGGAAACACTAAGAAGTCTTTATTAATATAAATAATATATGCTGAAATTATTCATAAGATTTTCTTTAATTTTACTTCTTAATTACCTAATTCTAATTTTTAGTCAAAATATTGATGTAGGTCAAATTAAATACGACCTAGAGGCTAGCATTTTACTTAGGCCTTACAGATATAACTTGAATGTGATTTATTTAATAATTTGTACAACGATAACAATTTCAACTTTATCAGTGATTAGAATCTTTAAACCATTTATGGAAATTTATTTAATTTACTATATGAAAATAAACTTCTATTTCTTTTCAAGCCTTATCTCCATTTCTACTATCTATCTTATTTTGAGGGTATACGGATATTCTAGAACATTAATTCTAGGATATTTATTCTTAACCTCTCTGACCCTCATAATTACAGACAAAATAGATAGTTAATATATTTTTCTTATAAATATTTTTAAAGATTACCTAGTATATTTTCATAATGATAAATTGGATAATTTATACTATAAAAAAAATTGTAAGGAAAATAAGTACAAAAGAAAAGTTTGAAGGTACTTTTGCCTATAGAAAATATTTATTTCAAGAAGTTATAGATTATTATGGTCAAGATTATTTTTCAAATAAAAGATTTTTAGAAATTGGCCCAAAAGACGGAGAAGACACAGAGAGACTCTACTCCTTAAAACCTAAAGATTATGTACTTTTTGACTTACCTGATAAAAAAACAGAAAATAAAAAATTTAAAGATATTTTAAAAGAAGGGCACGAGTTAATAATTAAAAATTTTCTTTATTTGGATAAAAAAGAATATAATGATCTTGGAAAATTTGATTTAATATACTTTACTGGGGTCCTATATCATAATCCTGAACAACTAAGATTTATAAAAAAACTATATGATAAATTAAATATTGGAGGAGTATTAGTTTTAGAAAGTGCCACTATAAGGAACCCACTTTATAAGAGAAAAAATGTTGTTCAGATTTGGTATCCAGAAACTTATCGCAATACTACAACAATTACACACCTTCCTTCAAAAGGGGCAATAAAAAGTTGGCTCTATATGGTTGGTTTTTCAAACGTTATTGATTCACGGTGTTATGATCCTGAAAATTATAATGTCAGAAAAAATAGATACGCATGTTTTGCAGAGAAAAAAGAAAATGACAAAGAAGCAGTTTATTATGAAAAGCAAATTAAAAATTCAGACTTTAGAATTGGTGGTTCAACTTAAAAAATATATTGAAAAAAGAAATAATAATTCTTTTCAATCATTTTTTTTATCGATCACCTTTTCAATTTTCTCATAAAATTTATTCTCTAAAAGCTCAATCTTTAAGACTAGATCGGAATTATTTTTTCCACTTTCTTTCCACACTGGAACCATAGCATTCCATAAACCTTCACCTTTAAATCTAGAGTATATTGAAGCACCTACATGAAGAGCTATTACTACGTAACTAAGAAATGCTGAAAGCTCATGTAAGGCAATCGCTATCTGTATACCTTCCATTTCTAAATTAAAAAGAACAGCAATAAGGATTCCAGTGATTGGGAGCATTATCAAACTAAAATATACAAGCCTGTGAACAGTCCTTGCTATAAAAAGATGACCTTTAAGAATATTTTCCTGAGCTCCTAATAAAGCAGGAGTATCTTTCATATAAAAATATCTTATTAAAACAATTATTAAAAACACTGTTGCAAATAAAATTTCAAAATTAAGTAATGACGCATCTTCAAGCTGACTTAAATCATCTACTTGTTTAAATATTCCATAGGCATATAACAAAGTAAATGTCCAATGTATAAATTTTGCCAACGGTGTATGAGAATTCATTAATTAATTATATTATTTTATAGAGTTGTAGGAAGCATTAATTAGGTTTTGCCCCCTTTCGTTAACTAAATATTCTCCACCTAATCTATTCACCAAATAACCAAAAGACATCTTATAATCTGGATCAGCAAAGGTTGCACTACTTCCTCCAAAACCAACATGTCCAAAGGCATTTGGACCAATCATAAATGAACCACCTTCTCCCTCAAACCTACCTCGATTATCCATATTCAACATAAATCCTTCTGAAAAATTTGTAGGGAAAAGAAGCATATTATCTATACCCAGTTTTCCACTGGATTGACTCAGTCTTTTAACTGAGCTCTTTGAAAGAAGTTTTTCATTATTTTGAGCGAGGGGAGTAAACATTCCAGCTAATGAACGGGCATTTGTAATTCCTCCAACACCTCCTATTTCAGCTCCATAGGTTTCTTTTGCATTGTAATCATACCCACCTGTGTTCGTTAAAGATAGTCTCTGCATTGAATCTGGAATTGTTCTGAAAGCAGTTGCAAAACCACTTGGTTTGTCGGAAGAACTAGTTTTAAATGGCGTTACTTTAGCTACCCTTTCGTTTTCACTCTCAGGTAGCCCAATCCAATAATCTAAATTATATGGCTCACTTACTTTATCATTAAAAAATTGACCTAGAGATTTTCCAGAAACTCTTCTAACAAGCTCTCCTATTAGCCAACCAGTAGTCATCATGTGGTATCCGGTCTCCTCTCCTGGAATCCAAAAAGGCGCCTCGTTCTCCAATAGCTCAACCATATACTCCCAGTCAAAGAAACCGCCTTCTTCAACTTGAGTTCTAAGTGCGGGAAGACCAGCTGAGTGATTCAATATCATTTCTACTGTTGTCTCATCTTTTCCTTTTTTTCCATACTCAGGCCAATATTTTGTTACTTTTTCTTTTGTATTTAATTCTCCTTGGTCTATTAATAAATGTGCGCAAAGTGCAAGTGCTGCTTTTGTACTTGAAAAAGCAATTGAAAGAGTATTCTCGTCC
>MDSV01102776.1_pt1 | contig 25161 bp, 22 predicted proteins | sample 810851 | NCBI WGS metagenome assembly MDSV01 (sample SAMN05326640, study PRJNA326480) | marine metagenome | isolation source: seawater | place: Atlantic Ocean: North East | collected 2012
TATGTGGTGCTTTGAAAGACTATGGCGTTGTAAAATAGTTTTTATGAGAATAGCTATTGTAAAAGTTTCTGCACTAGGTGATATTGTTCATGCAATGGTTGTTTTGCAGTTCATAAAAAAATTTAATCAAGAAATTTCGATTGATTGGATTGTTGAAGAGCAATATAAGGGTTTATTGGAGGCTCATCCTCATATAAATAAAGTTCACTTAGTAAATTTTCAGAAAGCTAAAAAGAAAAAATCAATTTTTTCACTCCTAAAAGACCTAGATAAACTCCGACATTATGATCTCTATGATTTAGTAATCGATATGCAAGGACTAATAAAGTCTGCAATAATTTCAAAATTATTACCCTCAAAGCAAATTATAGGTTTTGATAAATTTTCTATTAGAGAAAAATTTGCTTCAAATTTTTACAATAAGAGGTTAAATTGCTCTTACGAAACGAATGTAATTTTAAGAAACTTAGCACTTATAGAATTTGCTTTGGGTTTTCGTGTTGAAAAAAAACAAATTTACAATAAAGAGCCGTTTATATATTCTAATTTAAAAGAATTAGATTTTATAAGTACAAAGTCCAAAAAAAATATCCTAATAATTCCTGGTGCATCTCAGCTATCCAAAAGATATCCTGCAGAAAGTTTTGCCAAACTTGTAAACTTACTAGATGCAAATTTTTATATTGTTTGGGCTAGTAATGATGAAGAGTTGTTAGCTCAAGAAATAAAAAAACTTGCACCTAATGTAGTAATTTGTCCAAAACTTTCTATAGACAAACTATCTTTATTAATTTCAAAGCTTGATCTCGTAATTGGTCCAGATACAGGACCTACTCATATTGCATGGGCATTAAATATCCCGTCCATCACTCTATTCGGTTCTACACCAGGATATAGAAATACTTTTCAAACAGAATTTAATATAATTATTGAGTCAGACTCAAATGTAAATCCAAATCAGATTGATAAAAATGACTATTCAATTAGGAATATTGAAGTAGAAGATATACTTGTTAAGTCTAGAGAATTACTAATGTTGGAGAATTAGAATAAAATTGTATTCCTAATATCCTTTATTGAGTTCAGTTGATATTTAGCCTGAGAATTTTCTTTATCAGTTTGATGCCCACTTCTTACTAGTATTGTATTTTTTATTCCAGCTAAAGAAGCAGCAGTAATATCTCTCTCGCTGTCACCAACCATCCAAGACTCTTTCATATTAATATTGTATTTATTTTTAGCTGCAATAAACATGCCTGGCTTTGGTTTTCTGCAATCGCAATTTGATTCAGGAGCATGTGGACAGTGAAATATATCTAATATTTTTACGTCATTTTTATTTAATTCGTTAATCATCCATTTAGTAATTTTCATATATTCAATCTCAGAAAAGTAACCACGACCAATTCCTGATTGGTTAGTAATAATAATTATTTTAAAATTCAGGCTCTGAAAATGTTTACAAGCTTCAAAAATTCCATCTAAGAATTCAAACTCTTTAATTTTATGTAAATAGTCTGTATCTCTATTTATTACTCCATCTCGATCGAGAAAAATACTTTTTATCGTCATAATTCAAGGTAAGTATAATTTGTATCAATTACTCATGATAATTGTAAATGATTTCACTAATTAGACAAATAGATTTAAACAAGATTTACCAATATTTGTTAGTTTTTCTTGCTTTTCTAATGCCGCTCACAGTTGCTGGAGCTAATTTAATTGTTGTTATTATATGCCTGATTTGGTTATTTTCAGGTAACTACAGAAAAAAATATCAACAAATTATTGACAGTAAGTTGTTGCTTGCTTCAATTGGATTCTTTGTGCTGCATGTAATTGGGCTACTCTGGACAGAGGATTTAATGTGGGGATTACATATTGTTCATAAAATGTGGTATTTCTTACTGTTGCTTCCTATTTTATTTACGTTGGTAGTTAAAAAAAATATTAAATACTATATTTATTCTTTTCTCATTGCTATTGCAATTACAGAGGTTTTCTCTTATTTAGTTTGGTTTGAAATCATACCACCATTTAAAAATGCTACTGTATCAAACCCGACTCCATTTATGAGTCATATTTCATATAATCCAATACTTGCATTTGCAATTTATCTAGTACTTCATGAAATATTTTTCAATAACAAGTTAAAAAAAATTGAAGTTTATTTTTATAGTTTCTTTTCAATTAGTATGTCCATAAATATGTTTATTACGGGAGGTCGAGCAGGACAAGTTATGTTTTTTGCTGTGTTAGCAATTTTAACATTCCAATACTTTAGTACTCAGAAATTCAAAGCTATAGTAGTAGTTTTAATAGTTTCTAGCACAATATTTCTTACAGCCTATCAAACAAGTGATATGTTTCTTGCAAGAGTTAATAATGCAATATCAGATATACAAAACTATGAATCTCAAAAAAATACTTCTTTAGGGCACAGAATATCATTCGCAATAAATTCTTGGGAGGTAATCACTAATCATCCAATCATTGGAGTAGGGACTGGAGATTTTCCCATAGAGTATAAAAAAGTAAATATTAAGAATACACCTGAACTACCCAACGGAACGAATCCGCATAATATGTATATCTTAATTTTAATGCAGTTAGGGATTGTAGGATTGATAAGCTTTTTATTAATTTTTTACTATCAAATTAAATTAGCTTTTTCCTCCTCTAATAAATTTATTAAAGATGTTGGAACTGCATTACCATTATTATTCTTGTTAATAATGCTAAGTGATTCTTATCTTCTTGGCCACTATACAAGTTTAATGTATATTTTTTTTAGTTCCTTTCTTTATAAAGATTTTGAAAAATCCTAAAAAAATCTTAATAATAATTCAAAGATCTAATGGAGATGTTTTTCTAAGCTCGAATCTAATTTCTATTCTTTTTGAAAATTATGACTCTCCAAAAATAGATCTACTTGTGAATGATGATACTATCTCAATAGCTCGCTTATTGCCTAATATTAATTTGATTCATCAGTTTTCATATGAAAGAAAAAATAATAGTAGGTGGACTCAAGAAAGGGAACTGCTAAAAAAAATCTTCAGAAAGTATGACCTTAGTATTAACCTAACTGGAAGTGATCGGAGTGTTTTGTATGCAATTCTATCTAGCAAAAAATCTATAAGTGCAATCGAGAAAAATGTAAGAAAATCTTGGTGGAAAAAAATATTCTTAAACGACTACTATTATTATAGTTTAGATAAGCATATATTATTAAATAATTCAGAGTCATTGAGTTTACTTAAACTAAATTCTATAAATATTCAAAGACCAATAAATATCTCTGATGAAATTATGAAAAATACCAAGGCTAAATTAAGTAATCTTGGTATAAATGATTTCATTATTTTTCATCCATCTGCACAATATCAGTATAAGATTTATCCACGTAACCTTAGAAATAAATTATTAAAAAATTTGAATGAGATTGGAGTGCCAATTCTAATTACAGGAAGTAATAATCAAATAGATTTAGAAATAAAGCAAGAAATTCCTAATGAAAAAAATATTATTAACTTTATTGGCAACACCTCCTTAGAAGAGTATTTTGCTTTAAGTCATTTGAGTTTAGCCTATATTGGTATGGATACTCTTAATATGCATATTGCAGCATCACAAAATAAACGTATTTTTGCGGTATTTGGCCCAACTAATGTGAAAATGTGGTCGCCATGGTCAAATATCCTTCAAAAGGCTACTCATCAGAATAGTCATATTCAAACTTATGGGAATGTTACATTATTTCAATCTTCTATTCCTTGTAGCTCATGTGGAGTTATCGGTTGTGGCAGTAATCATAATAAGGATGAATTTTCTTATAATATTGATCCTTTAGATATTTCTAATGAAGTATCAAAGTGGTATAAAGAAACTCAATTTTGAAGTAGTAATGAGAAAAATCGTCTTATACATTGTTTATGGAGATAGTCAAGAATACTATGATGGGGCAAACTTTAGTATTCTGACATTTAAAAACTGGTTCTCAGAAAAAGACAGAATTGAAATTGTCGTTTTAACTGAAAAACCTAAAAAATTTTATGATGCTGAAGTTAAAGTCATAAAAATGACAGATCAGCAAAAAAATGAATGGTCTCTGAATGGTGCTTATCATTTCAGAATAAAAAATAGGGGCCTCAGTTTTGTAATGTCTGAATTGATGCTAAATGATGCTGATAAAATTTTATTTTTTGATACAGATACTTATTTTCATAAATCTCCCTTACCTCTGTTTAACCTAATAAGGCCGGATCAAGCTGTTTTTTATTTAAATGAAGGTTTGATTTATAAAAGAAAAAGATTTGCTGTTTACATAAATCACTTAGAGGAAAAACTCATCGAAATTGAAGGAGATACATATAAACTATCAAAACAATCAGCTTTATGGGGGTCTTTGATGGTTGGAATTATGCCAAATATGCAACCTAGTTTAGAATGGGCAGATAAGTTGATGTTAAAATTTTATGAATTAGTGCCATCTCATACCATAGAGCCATTTTCTTTGTCAGAAACATTATTAAAAAAATATAAAATAGTTGAAGGAAGAAAATTTGTTAACCTCTACTCAACCTCTAGAAAAAGAGAGCACGCAAAAAAAGTTTTATCTAATTTTTTTGAGGAAAATAAAAAACTTCCTAATTTTGAAAAAATCAAAAAAGCACAAAAAATTAGAATTAAAAGACCAATCTTAATAGTTATCAAACAACGTTTTTTACAATTTTTTGAAAGATAATGTCTAACAATAAAATTCCTATTTTGATGTATCACAGTATTGAAGCTATGCCCAAGAGCACGGTTATGAGAAGTTTGCATGTTTCTCCGAGAAATTTTAAGTTTCAAATGTGGATGTTAAAAATATTAGGCTTTAAAGCTTTGAGCTTAAAAAAACTTAAGCCTTATATAGATGGGCATAAGAAAGGCAGGGTTGTAGGCATTACTTTTGATGATGGGTATCAAAATGTCTTAGCAAATGCTGCACCCATACTTTTGAAATATGATTTTAGTGCTACATGCTATATTGTTAGTGGTAATTTAGGTTTTTCTAATATCTGGGATCTAGATGAAAGTATTACTCAAAGGCCTCTTATGACAGAAGAGGAAGTCAGCAAATGGTTAAGTTTTGGAATGGATATTGGGGGTCATACAAAAACTCATGCTGATTTGACAAAGATTTCTTTAGAAGCTGCAAAACAAGAGATAACTGATTGTAAACTAGACCTCGAAAAAACCTTTAAAGTTTCTATTAATGACTTTTGTTATCCATTTGGAAGGTTTGATGAAGAAATTTCAAATTTAGTTCAAGAAGCAGGCTACCTATCTGCAACAACAATGCAAAGAGGAAGAGTTAGCTCAATAACTAATCGATACTTACTGCCTAGAATTCCAATAAACTATCGTACTTTACCATTTTTATTTCTAGCAAAAATTTTAACAAAGTATGAGGATAATAAATAATTTGATATTATTTACAAAGGGCTCTCTAAATTCTTTGGTAGTCATCTTCGAGCCTAATAATATCATCTTCACCTAAATATTCACCTGTTTGAATTTCAATAATTTGAAGTTGTGTATCCTGAAGGTTTTCAAGTCTATGTAACTCCCCTTTTGGTATGAAGGTCGATTCATTTTCTTTTAGATTAAAGACATTATTTCCACAGGTAATTTTAGCAACCCCTCGAACAACTACCCAATGTTCTGACCTCTTTTGATGCTTTTGAAGTGATAACTTGGCCCCAGGATTGACATTAATGCGTTTTACTTGAAATCCATTACCACAATCTATTGAATCAAAATGCCCCCAGGGCCTATATACTTTTTTATGACTATGTGATTCACTTCTGCCATCTTTATTAATGATTGATACAATTTCCTTTATATTTTGAGAGCTCCTCTTACTTGAAACTAATAGTGCATCAGGAGTATCTACAACGATTAAGTCTGATAGATCATTTACAGTTACTAGTCGATTTGAGCTGTAAATATATGAGTTTTTAACATTGCTAAGAAGGGTATCCCCATGAGTGGCATTATTATTGCTATCTTTATTTTGCGAACTCCATAAGGCATCCCATGAACCAATATCACTCCAATTGCTATTGAGTGGGACAACAAAGCCATTCTTAGTTTTTTCCATTACAGCATAATCAATTGATTTATCTGGACATTTAATAAATTCTTCATTATTTGGCCTTATAAAATCAATATCCAAAGTTACATTTATAAATGCTTGTTTACAAGCATTAAAAATTTCTGGCTCAAAAAATTGTAATTCATCTAAATAGGCTGAAGCTTTAAACATAAATATCCCACTATTCCAATAGTAGTTCCCTTTTGCAAGATATTTTTCTGCAGCTTTATGACTTGGTTTTTCAGCAAAAGAGATGATCTTATAATAATCATTTTTAATTGAATTTACTGCTTCGATATAACCATATCCTGTCTCTGGCCTTGTGGGCTTAATTCCCAGAGATACCATTTTTCCGTTATCAGCAATATTTTCTGCAATTTTTATGGATTTATTAAATTCTTGATTATCTTCAATTAAATGGTCAGCAGATAAGACTAGTAGAATTGGATCTTCTCCATTCTTTATAAAGTTTAAAGCAGCTAAAGCTATAGCAGGCGCAGTATTTTTTCCGACAGGTTCAAGGATAATTCCATTATTTTTTGATTTGATTTGTCGAAGCTGTTCAGCCACGACAAAACGATGCTCCTCATTGCATATAATTAATGGGCTAGATACTTCCTTTGGAAGCCGCATAATCGTATCCTGGAATAATGTTGTATGATTAACTAGACTGAGAAACTGTTTTGGATAAAGAGTTCTAGATAAAGGCCATAATCTAGTCCCACTTCCACCTGATAAAACTATTGGTACTATCATCTGTTTATATTATTATTTGATTTTGAACTAAAGGAGCCCCAGTTTTTTTGAGTCTCTGTAAGCTTTAAGTATCTATAAAAAGTCCCCTCAAAGTTTCCAAATGCAATCACAAACCCTGGACCACCATCCAAAAAGCCTAGTTTAAAAATGTAGTGTTTAATGAAAGACCAAGATCCATGCAAAAAGGCTTTAAAAATACTACCTTTGATACCTTTTTCTTGTAATTTTGAAACTCCCAGGCTGGAATATCGATTTGCTTTACCAATTACTTCTTCAGTATTTTTAAATGGAAATTGCCAAATAAAATTTGAAAGAGTTCCAATTTCTTTATTACTTTGATTGATAAAGCCCTCATGAACTTTTTCCATCGTGTAGCTCATTTTTCCATTTTTAAAAAGTTGAGGCTGCCTATAGTTTGGATACCAGCCAGAGAACTTAATCCAGCGACCCATAAAGAAATTTTTTCTAGGAATTTTGTATATATCTAATGGGGCATTACCAATAAGATTGAGAATTTCCTCACGAACCTCTTTGGTACATCGCTCATCAGAATCTATACTTAAAATCCAGTCACCACGACAGTGTGTAATTGCTTGATTTCTTAAATCACCAAAACCATTGAAAGAAATATGGACGACTTTAGCCCCTAGTTCAATTGCTATTTCGCTTGTTCCATCGGTGCTGTATGAGTCTGCGACAATAATTTCATCAACCCACTTAACACTATTTATACACTCACGAATTTTTTCAGCTTCGTTAAAGGCAATAATATAAGCAGAAATTTTCATAGAATAAATAAAATTGAAATATTTAGATTAGTTTACTAAAGTTCCATATAAATCTTTAAGTGATAAATGGCATATAATCTTTAGTATTTTATCTAATAACTCATTAGTTGATGAAACTTAGTCTTATTATTACTACTTATAATTGGCCTGAGGCTCTTTTATTAGTATTAGAAAGTATTAAACGCCAAACAATTGTTCCATTTGAAGTAATAATTGCTGATGATGGAAGCACAAATGAAACACGCAATTTAATAAATAATTTTAATCAAAAATCTAATTTCAATATTGTCCATTCATGGCATGAGGATCTTGGATTTAGAGCAGCAAAAGCAAGAAATAAGGCTATATCTAAAGCAACTGGAGATTATATAATCTTAATTGATGGGGATTCAATATTGCATACTAATTTTCTTAAAGATCATATTTTTCATAGTGAACCTGGATATTTTATTCAAGGGTCTAGAGTTTTAATGACTAGTGGAGAGACACAAAAAGTACTTCAAAATAAAAAAATATATTTTTCTTTTTTTTCATCTAAATTTAAGAATAAAAAAAATGCAATTTATTCTAGATTTCTTTCAAAAATATTTTTAAGAAAAGAAAACCACCTTAGGGGAATTAGGTCTTGCAATTTGGCGTTTTACAAGCAAGATTGTATAAATATTAATGGTTTTAATAATAACTTTGAAGGATGGGGTAGGGAAGATAGTGAGTTTATTGTTCGTCTAATCAATAGTGGTATTAATAGAAAAAATATTCGTTTCAATGCAATTCAGTTTCACTTGTGGCACAATGAAAATCCTAGAAAAAATTTAGAATTAAATGATGCAATACTACAAGAGACAATAAGTAAGTCAATCAAATGGTGTGAAGATGGAATTAATTCAATAAAAACAAATGAAAGTTAGTGGTTTTACATTTATAAAGAATGGTCAAGTGCTTGGTTATCCATTTATGGAATCAATACAATCCATTCTGCCAATAGTTGATGAATTTGTAATAAATATTGGTGAAAGTGAAGATGATACTTTGGATATGATTCTTTCAATAAAGGATAAAAAAATTCGTATCATTGAATCAAAATGGAATGATGAAATGCGAGATCGAGGATATGTTTATGGTCAGCAAAAAATGATAGCTCAATTTAATTGTACTGGTGATTGGGCCTTTTATATTGAGGGAGATGAAGTCTATCATGAGAAAGATTTAAATCAAATAAAAAAAACTATGGAGATACACTTAAATGATTCCAAGGTTGAAGCGCTTGTTTTTGACTTTCAGCATTTTTATGGAAATGCAAATAGTGTTTTAGACTCCCCTGGTTGGTATCGCTCTGAAGCTAGGATTATTAAAAATTCAATAAGATCTTATGCTCCGGACGGTCTTTTTTGGCTTGTATTGGATTCCAATAAAAAAGGGAGGTATCCAAGAGCTAAGCATACTGGAGTTTCCTGCTATCACTATGGTTGGATTAGAAGTGAAGAACAGATGAATCTTAAGAGTTCTAAAGTTCAAAAATATTGGGGGAGTGAACCTGTAATTATTGACTATTCGCAAATGGATCAGTCAATTATAAAAGAATTTAAAGGCATACATCCCAAGATAGTTAAAGATTGGCTTCCAAAAGAAGTTGGATTATTTCAAGCAGACTCTGAGTATAGGCCTTCATCAAAGCAAGTCAAACATCAAATATCAATTAAGCTTGAAAATTTTTTTGGTATAGATTTAAGTAAAAAACATTTTAAGATGGTTTAATGAAAATTCTGATTGAACTGCCTTCATGGCTTGGGGATTCAATAATGACTTCTCCAGCGATTGAGAATCTTATAAAACATTTTGGTAAAGTTGAAATTACCTTAATTGGTCCATTTGTATCTATTGAGGCTTTAAAAAACCATCCAAATGTTGTTAAAACTTATGTTGTTGAGAGAAAATTTATAAATATATATAAATCCATGAAGAGGCTTGAAAAGTTTGATGCATTTTTTTCTTTTAGATGTTCTTTTCGAGCAAAGTTTATGAAATTTTTTATATCTTCTTCACTAAAGTATCAATATGATAAAAAAAAATTTAGAGAATATCATCAAGTTACAAAATATAACAATTTTATCAATGAGAGTTTAAATATCAATTCCATTCCAAAAGAATTAATAGTTCATCCAACAAAGAAGATCAAAAAAAATAATAAAAATAAATTATTAGGTATTAATCCAGGTGCCTCTTATGGGAATGCTAAACGTTGGTATCCAGAGGAATTTGCTGATGTAGCTGTTGGCTTATCAAATTCATATGACATACTTATTTTTGGTGGCCCATTTGAAATAGAGATTGCATCAGATATAGAGAATTATTTGATTAAGAAAGGGGTTACGAACTATCAAAATTTAGCTTATAAAACATCAATTTCAGAGCTCATAAGTCAAATCAGAGGCCTTGATTTATTTATTACTGGCGATAGTGGTCCAATGCATCTTGCAGCAGCCTTCAATATTCCGACAGTATCAATTTTTGGACCTACAAATGATTACGAAACTTCTCAATGGATGAATAAAAAGAGTGTTATTGTTAAGAAGAGTCTAGATTGTCAGCCATGTATGGAGAGAACTTGTCCATTGAAACATCACAAATGCATGAAACAAATTCAAGCCTCAGAGGTATTGGAAGCAGTTGAGAGATTAAATTAAGAAGTAAATTCTTGCTCAATCAAATGACAGATTGTATGACCAATAAGAATATGCATTTCTTGAATTCTCGCAGTATCCACGGAAGCTATTGGAATATTAACATCGCATAATTTTTTCATTTGAATATCATCTTGCCCACTGAATCCAATTGTTTTACAATTTAACTCTGATGCTCTTTTAAGAGCATTTATAACGTTTTGGCTTTTTCCACTTGTGCTTATCCCAAGGACTACATCCCCATCATTGGCTAATGCTTCAATTTGGCGCTCAAAAACATAGGAATAGCCAAAGTCATTGCTAATTGATGTTAGTATTGATGTGTCTGTAGTTAGAGCAATTGCTGAAAGACTTCTTCGATTAGTCTTGTACCTTCCAACAAGTTCTGCAGCGATATGTTGAGCATCTGAGGCACTACCACCATTCCCAAACAATAAAATCTTTCCTCCATTTTTTAGGCAATTAATGCACATTAGAGCTGAATTACTAACTAAATCATTTAAATCATGTAATGAGTTTGCAATGGCAATATGTGCATTAAATTCGTCTTTAATTGTGTTTTTCATACTTTACGAATCCTTTTGATAGTGCTAGATGTGCTTTTTCCAGGAATAAAATCAACTAACCTTAAATCTTTTACAATATCAGCTCCAATTACTTTTTTTCCTTTGTAGTCGCTACCCTTAACTAGTACATCTGGTTTGATTAGTTTTATAAGTTCATAAGGAGTCTCATTATCAAATATAACTAGATAGTCTACAACTTCAAGTGAAGCTAAAATATAGGCTCGGTCTATTTGAGTATTAATTGGGCGATCATCTCCTTTTAGTTTTTTTATTGACTCGTCAGAGTTAAGCCCTAATATTAAAACGTCACCAAAGCTTTTAGCTTTCTCAAGATATTTAATATGGCCAATATGCAAGATATCAAAACATCCATTAGTAAAGATTATTTTTTTATTTTTCTTCCTCATTTCTAAAGAAATTATTGATATTTCGTCCCAAGTTTTAATATGCGCATAACTATTAGATTTGTTAATACTTGACTCATATTCAATTATTTCATTCAGAGATGCAGTTGCAGAACCAATTTTGCCAACAACGACACCTGAAGCTAGGTTTGCAAATGTTATTGACTCATCAATATTTTTTTTGCATGATAATGCAAAACCTAAAGAGGCAAGAATTGTATCACCAGCTCCAGTTACATCGAATACTTCTTTAGCTGCTGTAGGGTGAGTTCTTAGTTTATTGTCAAAAACAGCAACACCTTGATCACTCAAAGTAATAATTGAAATCTCTAAATTGTATTCTGTTTTAAGTTTTCTAATCGCCTTATTAAGGCTTAAATCATCATTAATTTCTATATTTGTTGCTTCGCTAGCTTCTTTTCTATTTGGAGTTAATAGATAGGCTCCTTTATACTTTAGATAATTTTGCCCTTTGGGATCAACAAGAACTTTTTTATCATTTTTATTTGAAATTCTAATCAAAGATCTAGTTAGTTCAGATGTTAATATTCCTTTTCCATAATCTGAGATTAAAATGATGTCGTATAATTTTACTATTGAGCTGAAAGATCTAATAATTGATTGTTGTGAATTACTATCTATTTCATCAACTGATTCCTGATCATAGCGAACAACCTGCTGATTAGAAGCTATTATTCTAGTTTTTTTACTAGAGATCCTATTTCCTTGGATAACTAAGTATTGAGTATCAACATTAATATTGTGCAGCAATTCTTTGAGTTCATGTGATACCTTGCATTCTCCTATTACACTAATCACATCAACATGAGCTCCAAGAGCTTTGAGATTGTTAATTACATTCCCTGCCCCACCTAAAACATTGCTTTCATTATCAATATTTACTACCTGTACTGGCGCCTCTGGAGATATTTTTTCACATGAGCCCCAAAGATATTGATCAATCATCAAGTCACCAATGACTAGAATTTTAGGTGAATTGCCATTAAAATCAATCATGAAATATTTTTTCCATGGGTTTTTAGTATTTCAGGGATATAGTCTTTAATACCTTGCTCTAAAGAAAATTTAGGGTTAAATTGAATGCTTTTTTTTGTACTCGTGATATCAGCTTGGGTATGCATTTGATATCCCTCATAAGGATTAGGAAAATAATCGATATCAAAATCTGTCCCAAGCTCTTTTTGTAATATATTTGAAATATCTAGAAAACTTCTTGCAATACCAGTTCCTACATTATAGGTTCCATTATGATTGGAGCTACATGATTTAATATTGGCTTGAATTACATCATCAATATAAATGAAGTCTCTATATATTTGATCAGATTTTTCAAATAACCTTGGGGGCTTTCCATCTAAAATTTGATGACCTAACTGGAGTATCATTGATGCTGTTTTAGATTTATAGAATTCTCTTGATCCATAAACATTAAAAAATCTTAAACCAATTAGTCTTATTTCAGGATTTTCTAAAGAGTAACGAGAAGCAATTTGATCCATCAAAAATTTACTGTATCCATAAGGATTTTCTGGTTTCTCTTTATCAACCATTTGAGGGGATGGAAGGTTTCCATAGACTGCTGCGGAGCTTGCATAAACCACTGCGGCATTATCTTTTTTTGCTCTATTAAGAATTTCATAAAAAGAATTAACATTAGTCTTCATGATAATTTCTTGATCGTAGACTCTTGTGTCAGATATGGCTGCATGATGAAAAATAAAGTCAAATTTGTATTGATTGAGAAGTTTTAAATCATTTTTATTATCGATATTTCCACAAATTACATCACCCAAAAATCCTATTAAGTTTTGATAGTGACCAAAACTTTTTAAGTTGCCATTAGATAAAGTCTCTTCACTTCTAAAACAGTCAAAAATAACTATGTGAGCATCAGGATAATTTTGTTGAAAGTAGAATGCGAGATTACTTCCTATGAAGCCAGCTCCACCAGTGATTAAAATAGTTGCTGCATTAAAGTTAATTTTGCTAATTGACATTTGCTGTTCTTTGAAATTGAGCTTTTTAAGTTTAGATTTTAATATAATTTATGCATACAGTTAGTTACTTCCTTATTTCTAAAATTATGAGTTTATTTTTAATAATTATATTAATGTTAGAATAATTAGTTAATTTAACTATTTTTTTAAAATATAAATAATTTGAATTGGTTAAATAATCAAAAAAATTGACCTAGGTTAAAAAGTCAAAAAGTCTAAAGTTAAAAGGTAATGGTTAATGATTAATATAAATATTAGTTTAAAATCAAAAAATGTTATAAATTAAAGTTTTCTTTAAAGTTTTTTGTTTTTAATTTCCAAGAAATACAAAAAATAAGTTTTTAGACTGCTATAAATAAATGAGCGATAAATTAGATACTGGTGTTAAAAATGTTAGGAATGTATTACGCTATACTTTTGGCCCTGACTCAATTGAAACACTTCCTGAGTTAATTAATAATCAGCGCAATGAGTTAAGCTCAAAAGTTGTTTTTTTTCTTGATATCTTTTTTAAAAACAATTCGAATATCAATCAGTTAATTGGTTATCAAAATGGTGATGAAGTAATATTTGTTCCAACTGAAGATGAACCTTCAACTGATTATATTGATATGCTTATTAATATGCTACTAATGAAAGATTTTGTCAATCCTGCAGTCATAGTGGGAATGGGAGGAGGAATTACTTTAGATGTTGCAAAAGCAGTTTCAAACTTACTAACTAATAAAGGAAAAGCTGAAAATTACCAAGGTTGGGATTTATTAAAAAAACAAGGTATTTACAAAATTGCAATTCCTACAATATCTGGAACTGGAGCAGAGGCTACTAGAACTTGTGTGATGATAAATCCTAAGACTGGAGTTAAGTTGGGAATGAATAGTGATTATTCAGTCTTCAATCAATTAGTGCTAGATCCTAATCTAACAAAAACAGTTCCTAGAAGCCAATTTTTTTACACGGGTATGGATGCTTACATCCATTGTATAGAGTCATTAAATGGATCTTATAGAAATGAAATTGGTGATTCATATTCACATCAAACAATTAAGTTATGCAGAGAAGTGTTTATGAGTCATGATATGATGTCAGATGAAAATCGTTCAAAGATGATGGTTGCTTCATATTTGGGTGGATGCGCAATTGCTACAAGTTATGTTGGAGTTGTCCATCCTTTTTCAGCCGGACTAAGTGTAGTTTTAGGGATACATCATTGTTTAGCAAATTGCATATCAATGAGAGCAATGAAAGAATTCTATCCTGATGAGTATGAAGAGTTTAGTTCAATGATAGCAATGCAAAATATTGACATACCTAAAGGTGTCTGTAGTAATTTGACCTCAGAGCAATACGAAAAACTTTATCAGTCAACTATTGTTCATGAAAAACCATTGTTCAATGCACTTGGTGATTCCTTTAAAGATATTCTTACTAAATCAAAAGTTGTTGAAATATTTAAGAGAATGTAGGATATGAATTTTATTATTCCATTTACTGGCAGATCTCAAAACTATTCATCAGAAGAGGTTGATGAAGTGATTGATGTAATGAGAACAGCTGAGACTCTTACTCAAGGTAAATTTCTAATCAATTTTCAGTCAAAATTTTGTGAATATGCCAATGTGAAGAATGCTTTTGCAGTTAATAATGGAACTTCAGCGCTAGAGCTTTCAGCACAATTATGTCAATTTAATTCAGAGGATGAAGTAATTATTCCTTCACATACATATACTTCGACTGCCTATCCGTTTTTAAAGAAAGGAGCGAAAATTGTCTGGGCAGATATTGACCTAAAAACAAGAGTGGTAAATTTAGAAACAATAGAACAATGTATAACTAGCAAAACTAAAGCAATAGTAGTAGTTCATTTGTATGGCTTCTGTGCTGATATGCCTAAAATAATGAAAATGGCAAAAAAATATAATCTACTTGTAATTGAGGATGCAGCTCAGGCCTTGGGATCTAGAATAGAGGGTCAAATGGCAGGAACATTTGGTGATTTTGGAATTATTTCGTTTCATTCTCATAAGAATATTACGACATTAGGTGAAGGAGGAATGCTTATTGTTAAAAGCAAAAAAATTGCCAGAATTATTCCTATGCTCAGACATAATGGCCATTGTGAATTTAATTTTGATAGGGAGAATTATTGGACTCCTGCCATGGGGAATGTTGATTTACCCGAACTGCATGGAGAAACAATGTTACCAAATAATTATTGCTTGGGAGAGGTTGAATGTGCTCTAGGTATAAAGCTTCTTGATCGAATTGATATGATAAATAAAGAAAAAAATAAAAGGGCAATTCGTTTTATTGATGAGATGTCCGATTATCATCATTTGTTCTTTCATAGGGAAGTTTCTGAGAGGCATAATTACCATTTACTTGCAGCTCAAGTTATGAATGGCACTAGAGATACTTTAATAGAAAAGATGGCTGAAGCTGGAGTTCAGTGCGTAGTTCAGTACTATCCACTTAATCGATATGACTTATATAAAAAATTAGGCTATGGTTTCGCAGATTGCCCTAATGCTGAATTATTCTTCGATAATATGATCTCGTTCCCTTTCCAACATATGATGAAAGATGATACTTTTTCTAGACTTATTGAGATTACTAAAAAAGTTTTGAATAAGATTTAAGTACTTAGAATGAATATTATGTGTAATTTAAATTTAACTTTTTTAAAGGCATAAGTTTGAAAAAAATATACCTTGTTACTGGAGTGGCTGGATTTATTGGTTCTCATATTGCAGAAGAATTATTAAAGGATGCAAATAATAAAGTTATAGGGATTGATAATTTCTACAGTGGATATCAAGAGAATCTTGATATTATTGATTCTCAAAACTTCTTTTTTTATAAGGGAGACATAAATGATGAGTTAGTATTAAGGAAAATCTTTGAAAGCCACAAAGTAAAGTTTATTTTTCATCATGCAGCAATTTCCTCAGTTCAAAAATCAATTAATGACCCGCTACTATCAAATAAAGTAAATTTACGGGGGACATTAAAACTTCTTAGTTTTGCAAGAATAAATAAAGTAAGAAGATTTGTATTTGCCAGTAGTGCTGCAATTTATGGAGATGAGTTATCATTACCTAAGAATGAAAAATCTTTAATTCAACCCATTAGTCCTTATGGTTATGAAAAGTTAATGAGTGAACAATATATGAAGCTTTATTATGATTTATTTAAAGTTGAGACTGTTGCTCTTAGATACTTTAATGTTTATGGACCCAGACAAGATCCTTCAAGTGAATATAGTGGAGTAATTAGTGTTTTTGAAGAAAAATTTTCAAATAATGAGCGCCCATCCATATATGGAAATGGAGAGCAATATAGAGATTTTATTCATGTGAAAGATATAGTAAAAGTTAATATTTCTGCCATGCATGAACCATACAATGAGTATGGAACTATATTTTGCTGTGGTACAGGAGTTAAAAATACTATCAATGAAATATTTAATATTTTTTGTAAAAAGTATCATAAAGATTGGTTACCAGCATACAAAGAACAAAGGAGAGGTGACATTATTGGCTCAATCTCAGACAATTCATTGATGCTAAGCTTAATATGTAACGAGCAGTTGATTGATTTTGAAGAGGGAGTTTTAAACCTAAAGCTGAATTAGTTATAGTCTAAAATTAAATCAAATTTTTTTATAAAAAGTAAATGGATATATATTATTTAATATGAATAAAAATAATAATGAAAATGGTAAGCAGTATGAAAATTATAATAGCGATTACTATTTTTCACTTCTAGATGTTTTAGCTTCATTCTATAAAAGAAAAGTTGTATTCATATCAGTATTTCTTATTACAATATTAAGCATAACTATTTATTCTTTTATAAAGCCCTCAGTATATAAAGTTGGCCATGGAATAAAAATAAAAAATGATGATTATTGGAGCATTTTTGATTATTCTGCAGATATACCACCCATAAAGCTTAAACATAACAATCAAATCAATAAACAATCTGTAATTGAAGCAATTAAATATTCAATAGATAATATTAATTTAGATAAAAAGTTTTCTGAAAAAATCTATTTTGAAATGGATGATTATTACCAAGCAAGTATTTTTATTGAAACAAGTAGTCCTGAGGTTGAGAGTAATAATTTGCTTTCACTAATAGAGTCTTTGAGAAAACAAGTTTGGAGTGATTTAAAATTCAAACAAATCGAAATGATTGAGAATATAGTTTTAGGGCATGTTAAAGAAAATGATTCGCGTCGATTTATATCTAATATAAATAAAGAATCTAAGATTGCATTATTAGAAGAGGCTCATGAAATAGCCCTAAAGCTTGGCATTAATGATCCTATTGTGAATTATCTTAATGAAACTGGTCCCATTTTTAGCCTTGGAGCTAATTACCTTTTAGCTGAAATTTCAATTCTTAAAAAGCGTGAAGATGATGCGTTATTCATAAACTTTTTGGATAAAAATGTTGCTGAAATAAATAGAGAGCTTGATTATTTCAAAACTTTAGATCCAGCTCTTTTATCCTCTTCTGAAAAAAATAATAGGGTCCGAAAAATTAGACAGTTAGAGCTTGAAATAGAGCATTACATAAATTATGCTAAAGAAGTAAGATTAGCTAGAATTGCAATGCTAGAGGAGTCCTTAAGTTTAGCAGAGGCGTTGAGTATATATGAGCCTCTCACTAATGGTGATATTCTCCCTAAGGTTAATTATTCTAAAGACAATTCATTTGGTGAGGACTTGAGTGAGATTGACGAGCTTATTTTTTTCCCATCTGATGAAAGTATGTTTAATAATGCTTCTGCGATGGGTACAAAATACTTAAGCACCTTAATTGAAGTTCTTAAGAGAAGAGAAAATAATGATAATTTTGATTCTCATATTCTTGCTAATAATTCTCAGATTCAATATTTTGAAAATTATTTGAAGAAACTGAAAAAAATAGAATCAAAGCCTTTTGAGGTAAATGAGATTAACAAATATAAAGCTGATAGTAGCATCAATAGACCAAATCTTATGCATGGATTCACAATTGGAATAGTTTTTGGACTATTAGCAGTATTTTTTACAATTCTTCTTAAAAATGATCTTAGAAGAAATGATAATTAAAGATTAGAAGAAATGACAATTAATGATATATTTCAAAAAGTATATTAGTACACTTATGAATAATATAAATCAACTCTAAATCTTATTAAATATAGTGAGATAATGAAAAAAATGCATTTAAGAGACATTATATTTGTTTCTTCCAAGCTTTTTAAACAACTAAATCGCCGCCGCCGCCGGCAGTTTATACTTTTGTTATTTTTAACAGTCATTGGTTCTATTTCAGAGGTGGTAAGCCTTGGTGCATTAATTCCATTTCTTGGAGCCTTAACTCAGCCAGAAATTGTGCTTCAATATCCATTTGTTGAAACATCAATGAATTATTTTAATTTTTCAAATAATGAAGCTGATTTAATTCTATTTATGACGATCTTTTTTTCAATAGCAGCTGTTTTTTCTGGTTTGATGCGTTTATTATTATTAAGAGTTAGTATTTTTTTGTCTAACATGGCTGCCGCTGATATAAGCAGTGATATATATAAAAGAACTTTATACCAGCCTTATTCAGTTCATATATCTAGAAGTAGTAGTGAAATTATTGCTGGTATAACTCAAAAAGTTTCGACTGTTGTTCGCGTATTAATGTCAATTGTTACTGTTATTACCTCTGCTGGTTTGTTTTCTTCAATTTTAGTTGGACTAATATTCATAAATCCAAGAATTGCAATTATCTCAACGATTATTTTTGGCTCAGGTTATTCACTCACTGCTTGGGTTGTACATCAAAGACTACTTAATAAAGGTAAAGATATTTCTACGGAAACAACAGGAGTTGTTAAAGCACTTCAAGAGGGGCTTGGAGCAATTAGAGAAGTTTTATTAGATGGAACTCAGCAAATCTATACAAATATTTATAATAAGTCAGTCAGAACACTTCAAAGGGCGAATGCAGAAAGTACATTTTTAAATCAAGCTCCTCGTTTTATTATGGAAAGCCTAGGAATTGTTTTAATAGCAACCCTTGCTTTTCTATTAAGCAAGGAGGATGGAGGAGTTTCAGCAGCAATTCCACTTCTAGGTGCCTTAGCATTTGGCGCTCAGAGGCTTATTCCAATATTACAACAACTATATGGAAACTGGACAAGTTTTGCCACTAACTATGCACAACTATTAGATGTTTTAAAACTTCTAGATCAGCCACTACCAAGTTATGCTTTAAAAAAAACTAATCTAAAGCTAGACTTTAAAAATTCTATTATTTTGCAAAATGTTTATTTTCATCATAAATCGAATGAAGCTTGGGTCCTAAGTAATTTAAATTTATCTATTAAAAAAGGCTCATGTCTTGGAATTATTGGAAGTACTGGAGGAGGAAAAAGTACGCTTCTAGATGTTCTAATGTATCTACTTGAGCCTTCAAAAGGAGAAGTGTTAATTGATGGAAAGACTCTTTCTTCTGAAATGGCATACTCTTGGCAAAACATAATTGCTCATGTCCCTCAATCTATCTATTTGTCTGATTTCACAATTATGGAAAACATTGCTTTTGGTGTTGAAAAAAAGAACATAGACTTAAATCGTGTCAAAAAAGTAGCAAAAGATGCCCAGATTCATAGTTTTATTGACAATCATAAAGACGGATATAATGCTATGGTTGGAGAGAGGGGAATTCGCCTAAGTGGGGGGCAACGTCAAAGAATAGGAATTGCAAGAGCTTTATATAAAGGCGCAAAAGTTCTATTATTGGATGAAGCAACAAGTGCTCTCGATGAGGCTACTGAAATTGAAGTTATGAAGGGTATTACTAGGCTAGATTCAAATTTAACAATCATAATCATTGCACATAGGATAACTACACTTAGTAGCTGTGACAGTATTATCCAAATTGAAAACGGAAAAATTATTGATCAAAATACTTTTGATTATTTTAGTAGAAAGAAAGGCGTTTCTTTTTCTGAAAAATTCAATGAAAAAACTTAAGTTTTTATAAGGAAATTTTATTTATGGCAAAGTTTAATATTGAAAGTTTAACTATTGGAGATGAATTTCCCCCTGTAGTCATAGCAGAAATTGGCATAAATCATGAGGGCTCATTAGATTTAGCAATCAAGATGGTCGATGCTGCTATTAATGCTGGAGCAAAGATAATTAAACATCAAACTCATATTGTTGAAGATGAAATGTCTGATGAAGCTAAATTAGTGATTCCAGGAAACGCAAATGTATCAATATATGAAATTATGAAGCGTTGCGCTTTAAATGAAAAAGATGAAAAAAAATTAATGAATCATGTTAGGTCACTTGGTGGAATATTTATTAGCACACCTTTTTCAAGAAAGGCAGCTGATAGACTTGCGAAATTTGATATTCCAGCATATAAAATTGGTTCAGGTGAATGTAATAATTATCCACTTATAAAGCATATTGCTAAATTTGGAAAGCCAGTAATCATGAGTACAGGTATGAATTCAATTGAATCTATTAGGCCTTCTGTAGAAATTTTTCGAAAAGCTAATGTGCCTTTTGCCTTACTTCATTGCACCAATGTATATCCTACTCCTCCAGAAATTATTAGACTAGGAGCAATAGGAAAATTAAAAGAAGAGTTTCCTGATGCGGTTGTAGGCTTGTCCGATCATTCACTTTCAAATTATCCATGTTTGGGTGCTGTTGCACTGGGCGCTTCAATTTTAGAGAGACACTTCACTGATTCTATGTATAGAGAAGGTCCAGATATTTCATGCTCAATGGATCCAATTGAACTTTCTAAACTTATAGAAGGGTCTGATATAATTTTTAAATCTAGAGGTGATTTTAAAGGCCCTGTAAACGAAGAAGAGAAGACTATTGCATTTGCATTCTCATCAATAGTTGCAATTAAAGATATTGATGTTGGTGAAATCCTTACTGAGAAAAATATTTGGGTTAAAAGACCTGGTAATGGTGATTTTAGTTCCGATGAATATGAAAATATTTTAGGCAAAGTCGCTAAAAATCCAATTATTAGCGGCTTTCAGTTAAAAAAATCAGATGTTTATCTAGATTAATCCTATGCAAAAAGAATCATACAAGATAGTATTTATTACCGGTACGAGGGCTGATTTTGGAAAGCTAAAGTCTTTGATAAAAAGATTGCAAGGTAACCCTAATTTTGAAATACACATATTTGTTACTGGAATGCATATGCTAACTAAATATGGTTATACATGTGATGAAGTTGAAAAGTCTGGATGGCCCAATATATACAAATATGTTAATCAAAATAGTAGTGATAGCATGGACCATATACTTGCTAAAACAATTTCTGGTCTTTCAGATTTTGTAAGAGAAATACTACCTGACTTACTTATTATCCATGGAGATCGAGTTGAAGCTCTTGCTGGAGCATCCGTTGGAGCATTGAATAATATTTTGACTGGACATATTGAGGGTGGTGAAGTTTCAGGAACAGTTGACGAATTAATAAGACACGCAGTTACCAAGCTATCTCATGTCCATTTTGTTTCAAATGGAGATGCAAGAAAAAGAATTATTCAGCTTGGAGAAAATCCAGATTCAGTTCATGTTATTGGCTCTCCAGATATTGATTTAATGGCTCAAAGTGCATTAATACCGTTAGATGATGTTAAAAAAAGGTATGAATTTAATTTTGATGAATATGCCATTCTAATGTTCCACTCTGTAACCTCAGAGCTAAATGATATTTCAAGGCAAATTAAAGTAATTGTTGATGAGGTTATAGATTCTAAATTAAACTTTATTGTGATATTTCCAAATAATGATCCTGGCACAGATGAGATAATTAATGAATATAAACGATTAGCTCAGATTAATCGTTTTAAAATTTATCCTTCAATGCGATTTGAGTTTTTTTTGAGCCTCCTCAATAGTGCAAATTTTATAATTGGAAATTCAAGTGCAGGTGTTCGTGAGGCGCCACATTTTGGAGTTCCAGCTATTAATCTTGGTAGCAGGCAGTCTAATAGAGTAAGTTCTAAATGTGTTTTCAATGAGGAAATTATGCCTGGAAAAATTTATGATGCAATTTCTAGTATAAGCAAATTAAACATAGATCCAGTATCACTTTTTGGACATGGAAATAGTAATGAGAAGTTTTATGAATTATTAAATTCATCTAACTTCTGGCAAACAGATATGCAAAAATATTTTATTGATCAAAATTAATTAAGAATTATCCAAACTATTAGATGGAAAAACTATGACTACTCAGAAAGCTTATTTTGGACTTCCAAAGGATGTAATTTTTTGTAAGAAGTGTGTGATCTCAAATCAGAGGCCTAGTTCTACAGTAGAGTTTAGTCATAAGAAAAATGAAAAGAAACAGACAATAAGTTTTCAAAATGATGGTATTTGTGATGCTTGCAACTATCATGAAACTAAAGAAAAAGAGATTGATTGGAAAATTCGTGAAGAGCAATTAATAGACGTTCTTAATAAATATAGAAGAAATGATGGTGGGTATGATGTAATTATTCCTGGAAGTGGAGGGAAAGACAGCGCGTATACTTCTCATATCTTAAAATATAAATATGGAATGAATCCATTGACTGTAACATGGGCTCCGCACAAATATACTTCAATTGGTTGGCAAAACTTTGAAAATTGGATTCATAAGGGTGGACTTGATAATATTCTTTTTACCCCTAATGGAGTTTTGCATCGCTATTTGACAAAACAGGCATTCCTTAATCTGCTTCATCCTTTCCAGCCTTTTATTGTTGGTCAAAGAATAATTGGACCAATGATGGCTGCAAAATTTGGGGTAAAACTTGTAATGTATGGAGAAAATCAAGCTGAGTATGGTAACAACCCAAAAGAAAACTTTAAGCCAACAATGGACTCAAAGTTTTTTTCAGTTAATAATCCAAAAGATATGATTATTGGTGGCCTTTCTATAGGAAATATTATCGAAGCAGAGGATTTTAACATGAATGACTTTACTCCTTATATTCCTCCAAGTGTAGATTTTCTTAAAAGTAAAGGTGTTGAGGTACACTACCTTGGGTTCTATCATAAATGGGATCCGCAAGAATGCTATTATTATGCGTCAGAGCATACTGGATTCAAAGCCAATACTGAACGAACTGAGGGAACTTACTCTAAGTATAGCAGTATAGATGATTGCATAGATATGTTCCATTATTACACAACATTAATTAAGTTTGGTATTGGGCGTGCTACATATGATGCAGCGCAAGAAATAAGAAATGGAAAAATTACTCGAGAAGAAGGCGTTCTTCTTGTCGAAAAGTTTGATCAAGAATTTCCCAAGAAATACTTTAATGAATTCTTAAATTATATCTCACTTTCTGAAAGTGAATTTCATGAAACTGTTGATAAATTTCGTTCACCTCATCTTTGGGTAAAGGATAAAAACGAATGGAAGCTTCGTCATAAAGTAGCTAATCCTATTTAACATTATTATTATAAATGAGAAATATTCGTCTTATTGCTCGTCTTGATGTAAAAGGACCAAATCTGATTAAGGGTATTCATTTGGAGGGGCTTAGGATAATTGGAAAGCCAAATGAATATGCTCTTCGTTATTATAAACAAGGTATTGATGAATTAATTTATATGGATTCAGTTGCAAGTTTATATGGAAGAAACAGTTTAGGTGATATTGTTAAAAGTGCAGCTAAAGATATTTTTGTACCTATGACTGTTGGTGGAGGTTTGAGATCTGTTGAAGATGCTAGTAATATTCTCAGATGTGGAGCTGATAAAGTTGCTGTAAACTCAGCAGCAGTTAAAAACCCTAAACTGATAAGTGAAATTGCATCAAAATTTGGAAGTCAATGTATGGTGTTATCTATTGAGGCAAAGAAAATTTCTCAAGACAACTGGGAAGTATATATTGATAATGGTAGAGAAAGAACTCAGCTAGATGTAATTGAATGGGTAAAAAAAGCTGTCGATTTAGGTGCTGGTGAAATACTATTAACTTCAATTGATCAAGAAGGAACTCGATTAGGCTTTGATATTAATTTAGTTAGAGCAGTAACTAGTAGAGTTTCTGTACCAGTAATTGCAAGTGGAGGAATGGGAAATACAAGTGATCTGGAAGCAGTAGTTCTTGAGGGTAATGCAGATGCCGTTGCAATGGCTGATATCCTGCACTATGATAGAGATACAGTGCATAATATAAAACTATCAGCTAAGTCTAATGGAATTCAACTAAGACAATTATGAAAAAATGGATGTAGTAGTTGTAGATTATGGTGTTGGAAATTTACTTAGTGTCAAAAGAGGGCTAGAGCATTGTGGAGCAGAAGTTATTGTCACCTCTAATAAAGATACTATTTTGGATTCTTCTAGATTAGTTCTTCCCGGTGTTGGAGCTTTTGCAGACGGTATGAAAGGACTTCTGAAAGCAGGGCTTGATGAAGTTGTTTGTGATTTTGCATCAACAGGAAAACCTTTCTTAGGAATTTGTCTAGGGATGCAAATGTTATTAGAGGAAAGTGAAGAATTTGGATTGAGTAAGGGTCTTGGGCTAATTCCTGGCAAAGTTATACCAATTCCCAAATTAGATATTGAGAATAATATCCATAAAATTCCGCATATTGGTTGGAATGAATTGAATTGTCCAGAAGATGAAAAAAATTGGAGCTCTGATTTAATGAAAAATACTCAGACTGGGGAATCAGTTTACTTCGTTCACTCATTTATGGCGAAGGTTGCTGATAAAAATTATGAAATTGCAAATTGTTTATATGGTGGTATTAGTATTCCAGCTGTAA
>MDSV01181907.1_pt1 | contig 25159 bp, 15 predicted proteins | sample 810851 | NCBI WGS metagenome assembly MDSV01 (sample SAMN05326640, study PRJNA326480) | marine metagenome | isolation source: seawater | place: Atlantic Ocean: North East | collected 2012
CAACTGCCGGTGGGACGAGAGGACCTGCATGGGCGCGGCGTTGGGCGGCCACCTCGAGGTGCTGCAGTGGGCGCGCGAGAACGGCTGCCCGTGGGACGAATACACGCGCCATCTCGCTGCTTCGAAGGGATACGTCGAAACCTGAGCCGCCAGCGCGAGACGGCGCGCGTGTTTCGATTGAGAGAGTCGCGACGCTAGACGATCGATACGTAACGAGACGATACATGACAATCGATATCATACACATCTGAACGACGCGCGTTGTTCATGTCGACTCGATAGCCGCGCCCGCGACCGAGGCAACGAGCGCGGAAAAAAGCAGGGGTTTCAAAATTAGGAGGTGCCCTCGAAAAAAGGACACCGCTGTTTTTTGCTCGAGCACTTATTCTCTCGTGACGGGTGATCTGGCATACTCAAAGTACCTCCCGGGCTAATGCTCGGGTAAAGTTTCAGTGCAGAGGACCCAGGGTGTTTACTCACTCGGTAGATTTGGATACTCCAAATCCTCTTTAGCTCAGTTGGTTAGAGCGTGCGACTGTTAATCGCGAGGTCGCCGGTTCGATCCCGGTAGGAGGAGCATTTTTTTGTGACTAATTACTCAAACGAAACTTTCGCGCGCAATATATGCCGACTATATACCCACTGTCTGGCTAGTATTTTTTTGCACCTCCCCACTTTTTTTTTTTGACAGCAGCACCGCACCTGTGCTTTCATCAACGGCGCGGCGTCTTCTGATGAGACGGGTCGCGCGTTGACTTCGAGCGAGGCGTGTTGGTCCTTTCGTCGTCTAAAAACGCGCGTCAGCAACGCACCGTCACCCGTCACCCCGAAATCTCCCCGTCGTCGCCGGAGAGCCACACGACCGTGTTCCTCACCTCCCGCCCCTCCGTCAGCGCGCTGGTCTCCTTGGTGCGCACCTCGTACGTCGCGGCGGCGCGCATGCCCGCCGCCCAGCCCGGCTTGGGCGCCCACTGCTCGCGCCGGCTCGGGTCGCCCAGGATGGTCACGGCGCCCGGTTTCCGGCGGCTCACCCGCGCCAGCCACGTCTGGAACGCCTCCGCCAGGCCCTTCACGAAGCACACGTCGCCCGCCATGATCACGTCGAAGCGCGCGACGTCCGCCGCCGAACGCCGCAACAGATCCTCCACCGACGTCTCCAACGACGTCGTTCTCGAGGCGGCGACGCCGCACGCCTCCGCGTTCGCCGCGAACGCCACCGCCGCGAGAGGGTCGATGTCGTTGGCGCACACCACGCGCGCTCCGCTGTACGCGGCGGCGAGCGCGGCGACGCCGCACCCGGACCCGACGTCCAGCACGGTCTTCCCGCGCACGACGGAGGGGTTGTCGAGGATGTACCGCGCGACGCCCTGCCCGCCGACCCAGGGCACGGCCCAGTACGGAGGGTGCAGGCTCGCGTCGCCTCGGCTCGACTCATTTTCGGACCCCGTCGGAACCGACACGCCGGGTTCGGGCTCGAACTCGGTCGAAGACGTGTCTCCTCGTCGTCGCTCGAAGAACGTCTCCGTCCTCGCCCAGAGCTCGACCATGTCGTCCCCGTCCCGCAGCAGGTGCATCGGGAGCTCGGGGCACAGCTCCGCGGGCCTGAGCTCGAGCAGGTCGCACGTCACGAGCGCGCGCGTCTCGGGGGAGTCCGCGAACGCGGCCACCTGCGAGGCCGTCCACCCGTCGCCCAGCGCGCCCGCGGAGGAGGAGGAGGGCGACGCCTCGGCGGCGCGCACCGCCGACGCGCGCGAGGGGGGGCGGGACGCCGAGCGCGCGCGGGGGTGGGACGGCGCGGACGGCCCGAGGATGCGTGGCGAGGCGCGCGCGGACATCGCGGGTCCCGCGCGCGACGACGACAGGCACAACGCACCGCGCGTCTCGGACGCGCGGGGCGCTCTGTCGGAGCGTCCGTGGCGTTTCGACGTGAAAACCGACCACAACCTCGGAGGGTTCGGGTCGCGTCTCGCGTGGAAGAGCCTGATGACGAGACGCCGGCACACGCGTGCGCGCACGCGCGTTTCGGGATGGCGACCCTCGCGCCGGCGTCGGAGCCGCCGAGCGCCGTGTGTGTGTGCGCGCGCACGCGGCGTGGCTCGGCCGCTCGGCGTGCGCCACGTCGCGTCGCCGCGACGCGCGCGTCCGCGGACGTCGCCGACGCCAGCGTGGCTTCCGATGCGCGGCGCGCTGCGTTACCGCGTTGCGTCGGGACGGTCGCGCGCACGGACTCGCGCGGCCGGCGCTACGAGTTCTACGTCGTCGGCACCGTGCACACGCCCGGTTGCGCCTCCGCGGAGGAGGTGCGCGAGGTGATCGAGCGCGTCCGCCCCGACGCCGTGGTCCTCGAGCTCGATCAGGAGCGGCTGGACATCACCGTGGCGAACGCGATGGTGGCGACGTCCGCGGAGTACGGCGCTGACCTGCTCGCGGGCGCGGTCGCCGCGGAGCGGCTCGGCGCGATCGTCGTGCTCGGCGACGCCAAGGCACGCTCGCTGCCCGACCTCGTGCGCGCGCGGCTGCTCGCGTCGCCCGCGGACCTCGCGGACCTGCCTCGCCTGTGGCGGTCGCTCCGGTACCTGGGCAGGGCGCTCGGCGCGAGCGGCGACGCGTTCTCGGACGCGGCCAAGCGAGACGCCGACGCGCCGCGGTTCGTGCGTTTCGCCGAGGCGCTCGCCGCGGACCCGGGGAAGCTCCTGCCCCTGCGCGGGCCCGCGGCGGTGGCCGCCCTGGCGCTCCTGGCCTCCGCGCAGGAGAGCCTCGCGGCGCGCGGCGCCGCGGCGGCGGGCGAGCAGACGCTCGCGCCGCTCGCCACGCTCGCCACGCTCGCCTCGAGCGTCGCCGTCGGCCTGGCGCCCTCGCCCGCGGACGTCGTCGCGACCGCGCTCGCCGCCCTGGTCGCCGGCCGGGCCACGGAGGTGCTGCTCGAGACCAGGGACGAGGTCCTGGCGACCAGCGCCGCGCGCGCGGCGGCGGTCGCGGCGGCGGCGGACCGCGGCGCGTTGCGGCGCGTGGCGCACGCGTTCGACGCCGACGCCGACGCGACGGCGGCGGCGGCGCGCGCAGACGCCGCCTCCGCGGAAACGCCGGTGACGTCCTCGGAGACGCCGTCAGGGGAAAACGAACGCTCTCTGCCCTGCTTCACCCTGCGCCGCCCGCTCGGCGCGGGCGAGACGCGGCGCCTGAACCTGTTCGAGCCGCGATGGCTGGCGATGATCGACGCCGCCGCGGAGGCGCGCGGCGGCGACCCGCGCGGCGCGCGCATCGCGTGCGGGCTCGCCGTGAACCGCCGGTACGTCTCCCGAGCGTGGCTCTCCGATATCGGCGCAAAGCGCGTCCCGAAGGACGCGCGAGGAGCCGGACCCGACGGCGTCTCGAGAGACGGCGTCTCGAGAGCCTCCGCGTCCGCTCCGCGCTGCGCCGATCTGGTGGTCGAGCCGTCCGTGCGCGCGGCGACCATCGTGGACGCGCGCGAGGGGACGCGCGCGGTGACCGGCGCGCGGCGGCTGGAGGTGTGGATCCGGGGGGGGGAGGAGACGTGGCGCGCGGAATCGTTCGACGCGCACGCGGCGGGGTACCTGCGCGCGACGCTCGGCGACGGCGACGGGGCGAAGGCGGCGCGAGAAAAGGCGGAAGAAAAGGCGGAAGAAGAGGCGTCCGCGTCGCGCTCGGAGGCGAAAACCGAGTTTCTCGAGCCCGAGCCCGCGCTCGACCGACCGACGCGCGTGGTGTGCGTGGTCGGTTTGGCGCACTGCAACGGCGTCTTATCGCGGCTGGCCGACGCGGACGTGGAGGCGTACCGGTGAGACGACGGCATTACTCGTCGGCGTCGGGCTCGCGACGCGGAGGCTCGTCGAGAGGGAACGAGACGCGGCGGCGACGAAAACGCGCGGGACGACGAACGAAGAGGTCGGGGTTTCCTCGCGTCGGTTTCTTATTTTTTATTGTGTCTTATCATTATTTGTAGGTACATTATTAGGCACGGTAATAGTCATGGTAGTACATTATTAGCCACGGTAATAGTCGTGATATCGCGGCGATAGCGCTATGGGAGGTCGATTCGCTACCGCGCGTTCGTGGTGTTTCGAGTCCATCGAGCGCGTAGTACGCGCTCGGAAGCGGTCACGCGACCGCCGTGTCTCCCTCGCTCGAGCCGGACACGACGCTGTCGTTGCTCTTCCGGCGCGCCGCCTCGGCGGCGGCGTCGTCCGCCGCCGAGGAAACCGCCAGCTCGTCGAGCCGCTTGATCTCCCGCTCCAACACGGACTCGCTCGCCGCGTCGTCGCGTTCGCCCGCCGGATTGTTCGCGTCCGCGCGCGCGAAAGTCTCGACGGACGCCTGGGGCGGCGCCTTCTGCTCGTCCGCCGGCGCGCGCTTCTTCGTCTCGCCCTCGGGAGCCGCGGCGGCCGGCCCCGCGCCGCGCGCGGCGTCGCCGCGCGGCGTCTCCGCGCGGCTCTTCGGATTGGACGGATGTTTATTCGCCTTCAGGGGCGTCTTGCTGGGCGAGACGCGCACCTGCCTCGAACCCAGGGTGAGACCCGAGATGACCAGCGCCTTGGCCGCGGAGGCGGCGGCGGCGAACTCCACGAACGTCACCTGCGTCTCCTTTCCCGCGGCGAACTGCTGGTGCATGTTCCGCACCTCGCCGCACGTCTCCTCCAGCACGGTGCGCAGCGTCGCGGCGTCCACGCCGGCGCACACGTTGGCGACGTGCACCGTGCGCGCGCACCGCTCGACGTCCGTTTCCGAGCGCGGGAGCAGGTCGGGGTTCACGGGCACGATCGCGCTGGCGGATCTGCGCACGGCGAGCGCGACGCCGTCGATGGTGAACCCGTCCAGCGCCAGCGCGTGCTCGACGCCGGCGGCGTCGGCGAACGCCACGAAAGCCGCGCGCAGAGAGGAGTGCGCGTCGCCGGACAGCCGGCAGTCGAGCACGCGCCCGCATCCGGAGAAGACGCGCGCCAGCGCGGACTCCGTCACCGTCGCCGGCACGTTCGAGACGCGCACGGCGTGCCACATCTTCTGGTCGGCGCTTCCCGAGCCCACGCGCTCGCCGGACGCGAAGGCGCGGGTTTGCGCGGGGCGCGTGCGCGCGGAGCCCCCCGGTTTGGAAAACCCCTCGCGCCAGCCCCGCGCGCCGCGCTGCCCGGGCGGCGCGGGCTCGGGCGGCGGCGGCGGGCCCGGCGCGGACGAGCCCGGCGCGAACGCGCGCGCGTTCGCGGCGGAGGCTCTCCCCGCGGCGCCCTTGGCGCCTCCCAGGCGCAGCGGCGTCTTGGACTGGCTCACGCGCAACGCGCGCCCGTCGAGCTCGCGCCCGCCGCGACGCAGCGCCTCCTGCGCCGCCTCGACGGTGGCGAGCTCCACGAACGCCACCTGGCTGGCGACCCTGGGGTTCCCCTGTAGCAGCACGCCGGTCACGGCGCCGGCTTCCGTGCGGAAAAAGGCGCGCACGTCCTCCTCCTTGGTCGCGCGGTGCACGTTGGCGACGTACACCGTGCGCGCGCACCGCTCCATCTCGTCCGCGCTCTGCGGCAACAACGACGGGTTCACGGGAATGACGCTGGTGCGGCTCAACACGACGCGCACGGGGTGCCCGCCGATCTCCGAGCCCGACTTGCTCAGCGCCGCGCGCGCGCCCGCCTTGGTGGCGAACGCCACGAAGGCGTACCGCGCGCCGCTCTGCGGGTCCGAGCACAGGCGGCAGTCCGCAACCGGGCCGCAATCCTCGAACGCCGCCGCCACGTCGCGCTCCGTCGCGGACGAGTGCACGTCGCGCACGTGCACGGTGTGCAGGCCCGCCGAGCCCCGCGACTCGGAAGGGGGACGCGCGCCGGGCGGCGCGGCGCCGCGGTAACCGGACACACCCGCCTGCGAGGGTCCCCGGAGAGGGTCCATCAGGAACCCGCCGTGCGCCGCCGAGTCCCGCGCGCTCCGCGCGTCGCCGGAGAGCCACCTCCCGGGAGGCGGGGCTCCCGCGGCGTACCCCGCGCTCCAGCCGCCGCCGAGCGCGCCCGCGCCTTGGCCGCCGCCCATAGCCATGTCGTACGGGCCAAGGGGGGCGTGTGCTCCCCCGACCGGGACCGGGGGTCCCGGGGGTCCCGGGGGTCCCGGGGGTCCCGCCGCCCTCGGGTCGCCGGCGTACCCCGGCGCTCCCCCGAACGGCGCCGCGTGGTGCTCCCAGGGCGCCCACTGGGTGGCGTTCCCGTACACCGCGGCGGGGTTCCCGTGCATGCTCGGATGGAACGCGGCGTTCTGAGACGCGGGCATGCCGCCGTACACGCCGGATACGCCGTACCCCGCGCCGGGTCGGTACGCGCCGAACTCGTTCGCCGCGCGGTAGTACCCGCCGGGGTCGTACGCGGCGCCGTCGTAAAACGCCATCCGCCCGGGCGCGCCGCCCGGGTCCCGCCAATGGCTCGCGGCGCCCGCGCGAGCCATCGGATCGAACCCGAGAGGCATCGCGTGCGGCATCGACGCCGTGCCCGAGGCGCCCATCACGACAGACCCGGAGGGGTCCCACTCGTCCAGGGACAGGCCCGGGTACCCGCCGCGCGACCCGCGCGACCCGCCGCGCCGGTGCCGGGCGCGCCGCGGCGCAGGGTGCGAGGTGGAGGGCGGGCGGGGGCTGCCCGCGACGGCGTCCGAGAACGACGCGTCCGCGGGATCGATCTCCGCGGAGCCGCGCGGGGTCGGGGCGGTCGAAACGCGCGCCCCCCCGGCGTCCTCGGCGCTTCCCCTGGCCGAACCCTCGGGAATCTCGAGTGAACTCGAATCCGCATGTTCATGGCCGCGTACGCGACCGCCCGTGTCCGCGCTCGGATTTTCTGGCGCCGCGGGGCTATTCTCGCCGGCACCCGCGCAATCCCGTTCCTCGACCGGGCGCGACGGACCTGCGCCGTCCGCCGCATCGCCGGGGGCGGACATGCGACTCACACCCGCGCGATGGATCTCGCGGCTTCGGTTGCGCCTGTTTCGATAAAACACGTTGTGCCAAACCTACGGAGTGCCCGCGCGCCCCCCGGCCGTACGCTCTTCCGCGTTCAGATCAGCACCCCACCGCCTCGCGGTCTTCGTGCCCGCGCGACTCCGCGAGTGCCCGGCGGTGCACCCCGCGTGCGCGGCGCGGTTTCCCGCCCGCGGGTCCGCGCGATTGCCGCGAGAAGATGTGGGTGGCCCCGCCGCAGAAACGCTCTTTCCATGCACTTTCCAGAAACTTTTTGTCGCGATATTTGCCGGTCAAATAACTGCTCAGCGGCCCTTTGCAAAACTGTCAGGTAATCAATCCTGCAGCTTTCTCCCGACGCGCAGCCGCGGAATTTGGATCGAAAACGGTGGTTGCAAAAAGAAAAAAAACGAAAAAGCTCTCGATCGAAAGCGACCGGAAAAAGACGAAAAAGCGTGTTTTCCTTTTTTTCGGGGTAAAGCACATGGGCAAAATCTCAAATTCGACCACTGAGATTTCGGCACGTAGGCAACGAGAAGGGCACCCCGGATGTGCGTGCCGCAGAAAAATCGTATCGTGACTGTGCAATCGCGCCAATAACTTGCCGAGCTGGCGCAGAAACCGGGTTTTCCGAGTCAGATTGGCGCGGGACCATTCCGAACAACGCACCGCCCCCCTTGCGGAGGCGCCCTCCCCCCGAGCGACGCACACGATGGCCGCCATGCTGCTCTCCGGTCTTTCCGCCACCGCGGCGACCAGGACCGTCATGCCCAGGCGCGCCGCCCTCAGGGCGCGCGCGGGACAGTCCGTGCAGATGAAGTCGATGGGCGCCTCGAAGCGCTCGGCGCGCCTCGCCGTCGCGTCCGCCGTGCCCACGCCCGGCGCCGCGCCCGTCAGGTACGCGAGCGCGCGCCCCTCGCCGCGAGTAGAGCCTCCACGTTTCGCCCGAACGCGCGCGCCGCGCGCGTCGCGCGGCGTCGCCCCGCGCGTGACGGGCACGGAACAGACGGGACAGACGCTCGTGCTCTTTTCGGACGCGCGCGTCCAACGTGTCCGCGAACGGCGACCGGAAAAAGATCCCGGAGCTTTCTTTTTCGTCCTCCTTTTTTTTTGAAGTGCGGCGCGCGCGGCGAAGCGCTCCGCGCGCGAGCTCTTCGACTGACCAACGCTCCGTGTTCCGAACACACGTCCTCGACACGCATCCTCTCTTTACAGACGCGCGCGTTCCGTCTCGGCCGCGTCTTCCTCCCCCGCGCCCAGCGTGAAGGCGGTGGACTTCATGGACCCCGCGCCGGTGCCGTGGTACAAGCGCGAGTTCGACGTGCACATCGCGCTGGACAAGGGACTCGGGTCGGTGCTTCTCCTCGCCGCCACCGCGGTTTCTTTGATGCTCGCGAACAGCGCGATGGCGGGCGAGTTCATCGGGTTCTGGGAGCACTTCCACTTCGGCCCCGCGTCGCTCGGCCTGCACCTCAACGCGCACGAGTGGGTCAACGAGGGCCTCATGGCGCTCTTCTTCTTCAACGTCGGCCTCGAGATCAAGCGCGAGATTGTGTACGGGTCGCTGAGCAACTTCCGCGCCGCGCTGCTCCCGTGCGTGGGCGCGCTGGGAGGCATGTTCGCGCCCATGGGCATTTACCTCGCGCTGAACATGGCGCCCGGAGGCATCGCGGCGGGATGGGCCATCCCCATGGCCACGGACATCGCGTTCGCCATGGGCGTGTACAACGTCTTCAAGAACCGCATGCCGCCGGCGGTGGCGACGTTCCTGCTCACCCTGGCGACGGTGGACGACCTCGGCGCCATCGCGGTGATCGCGGTGTGCTTCGCGAAGGGCATCATGCCCGTGTACCTCGCGGCCGCGGCGGCTATCTGCGGCGCGCTGTACGTGATGTGCAAGAAGGAGGTGAAGAGCATGGTGGTCCACGGCGCCATGGGCGTTGCGCTGTGGTTCGCGTTGCTCAAGGGAGGCATCAACGCCGACATCGCCGGCGTCATCTCCGCGCTGGCGATTCCCGCCGGCGTCGCCGCGCCCGCGGGCAGCCACGCGCACGCCATGGAGCCCGGCGATAAGGTGACGCTGCTGGATGACCTGATCCACTCGTTGCACCCGATCTCGTCCATCTTGATCATGCCCCTGTTCGCGCTCGCGAACTGCGCCGTGCCCGTGAACGCCGAGGCGATGGGCGGCATCATGACCACGCCCGTCGGCACCGGCATCATGTTCGGGCTGCTCCTCGGGAAGCCCATCGGCATCGCGGGGCTGTGCTGGCTGTCCACGAAGGTGGGCATGTGCTCGTTCCCGAAGGGCATGAACTTCAAGCATCTCGTGACCGTCGGCATGCTCGCCGGCATCGGCTTCACCATGTCGCTCTTCCTCATCGAGCAGGCGCTCGTGGGCATGCCCATGGCGTCGGCGACGGCGAAGCTCGCCATCCTGTGCTCCTCCGGCATCGGCGCCACCCTCGGCGGCTTCGCCATGTCCCGATTCGAGGTTCAGAACTGCGAGATCATCTGCGAAGAGGACTCGTGCCGCCCCGATCTCATCGAGGAGCAGATCTTTAAGGCGGAGAACGACTGCGACGAAGTCGCGTGCGAGCCCAAGTGGAAGACGGAGTAAACGAAATGTCCGCCGCCGAGCGCGAGAGCGTTCGTTTTCGTGTTTTGGAAAGCGCGCGCGCGCGTCGACGGTTGTGTATCCGTCCGCGCGCCGCGCGCTCGAGAGAGTTGCGATTGACCGTTTGCAGAACCTCTCTGTCGTTGAGCTGGACGAATGTACCTTATTGAGTTGGTTGAGTGTTGTAGAGGTTGCTGTATGTATATGCGCGCGACGCGCGGGTTGCCGCGGCGTCGAAGCGCGCACGTTTTGAAAATGTTGTGAAAAAACTCTGGCGGAACGCACGGCCATCGACCAGGAAAATCGTGCGAAATATCGCTTTTGCGTGACTGAAAACGCGTACGCATTGCGTTTATTCTCTCTGTTTTTTTCAGACTGAGAATGAAGCCCGGAAAGACCGCGAGCTCCGAGACCCACCAACTGAAGCCAAAGCTGCATCTCGGCGTCTCGAACTCGAGAGCCGTCACCTAGATTTTGGCCTATGCAACTGTCCCCACTAGGGCGGACGCGCGGTAAAAGGCAACATCGCGAGGCGCGCGACGTCGTCGGCACCCGCGCTCGTATTGGGCATCTCGAGGCGAAGCGCGTTCGACACCGCCCCCCGCGCGACCGCCTAGGAGACCGCAGGGCGGGGAAACGCACGGAAATCTCCGAAAGGCGTAGGGCACCTCCTCGTAATTGGCGACTGCGGGGAGACGCGGCGTCCCCACGTGACCCGCTTGTCCCACCGCGCCTCGGTTCGGGCGCGTTCGTCAGACACGATGCTTTCGACCGATGCGAAACCCTCGGGGTCGAGCGGGAAGAAAGAGACGCTGTATTCTGACCGCTTCGTCCCCTCGAGGACCGCGTCCGCCGGGCTTCGAGAATTCAGCTTACTGGACGCCGCGGTGCCGCCCGTGAGCGCCGCGCACCCGTCGTCCGAGCGAGAGGTACGACACCTCCGGAATCTTTCCGCGCGCGCACCCCCGCGTCTCCCACCGCAGTCGCCGCGCGACGAACCCCTCGAAGCCGGGTCACCCCGCACCGACGCCCCGGACCGCGCGTCCCGACCGCCCGTCACGTCCGGATCTGAGCCGTGGCGAACAACGCGTTTTTTCGTTTTTTTTCCTAAACGTCTTCGGAGACGATGCGAGACGCGACGCGACGAAACCGCGGAGAGTCCCGGCCGCGCCGCGCCGCCTCCGTCCGTCGCGCGAGCTGACGACCCTCTCTCCACGCGCTCTGCGCGTCCTGCGCCACGAAAACATCCCAGGACACGTCCGCGGCGTACTCCACGTTGCTCCGCACCGAGCTTCTGGGCGAGGCGAGCGCGTCCGCCGCGGGCCTGTCCCCGATCAAAACCCCTCCCGGCGCGCTCGGCGCGTTTGGCTCGGAGAACGGCGTCGCCGGGGCGGGCCTCCGCCGGTATTCGCACAGCGCGTCGCCGCCGCGCAATTTGTTCCGGTTCAAGTCGGACGCGGAGGCGTTGGCCTCGCTGCGCGTCCCGCCGGAGTCGCCATACGCCCTCAGCCCCGTGGGCACGGACGGGACGTTCGGGACGGGCGCCGGCGGCCACCCGCGGCGCGCGCCGCGCAAAATCGCGCGCTCGCCCTTCAAGGTGCTGGACGCGCCGGCGCTGCAGGACGACTTCTACCTGAACCTGGTGGACTGGTCGTCGCACAACGTGCTCGCGGTCGGTTTGGGGACGTGCGTGTACCTGTGGAGCGCGTGCACCAGCCGCGTGACCAAGCTGTGCGACCTCGGCCCGGGCGACTCCGTGTGCTCGGTGGCCTGGACGCAGCGCGGCACCTACCTGGCGGTGGGCACCAACCAGGGCGAGGTGCAGATCTGGGACGCCAACAAGTGCAAGAAGGTGCGCGTGATGGGGGGGCACCGCACGCGCGTCGGCGCGTTGGCGTGGAGCTCGTCCACGCTCTCCTCGGGGAGCCGCGACCGGAACATCCTGCAGCGCGACGTGCGCGCGCCCGAGCAGTTCACCAGCAAGCTCGTCGGGCACAAGAGCGAGGTGTGCGGCTTGAAGTGGTCGTACGACGACCGCGAGCTGGCGTCGGGCGGGAACGACAACCAGCTCTTCGTGTGGGCGGCGAACGCCACGCACCCGGTGCTGCGGTACGGCGACCACACCGCCGCGGTGAAGGCCATCGCGTGGTCGCCGCATCAGCACGGGCTGCTCGCGTCCGGCGGCGGGACCGCGGACCGGTGCGTCCGCTTCTGGAACACCACCACGGACACTGCGCTGTCGTGCGTAGACACCGGGAGCCAGGTGTGCAACTTGGTGTGGAGCAAAAACGTCAACGAGCTCGTCAGCACGCACGGGTACTCGCAGAACCAGATTGTGGTGTGGCGGTACCCCACGATGTCCAAGCTGGCGACGCTCACCGGGCACACGCTGCGCGTGCTGTACCTCGCCATCTCGCCCGACGGGCAGACCGTGGTCACGGGCGCGGGGGACGAGACGCTGCGCTTCTGGAACGTCTTCCCGGGGCCCAAGAGCGATCCGAAGCTGCACGAAAACGCCGCCTGGGGACACGGGCGGACGCACATCCGGTGAGCGCCGGTTGGGTCGTCGCGAGCGACGCCGCGAGACGGACGATGGAAGACGAGGGACGAACGGACGATCGTCGTCGTTTTAAAGACCATTCTTTTCACACGCGTGAGATGTTCGTTCCTTCTCGCGCGTCGACGAGACGCGCGAAACCTATTATTACGTAGAGCTCGCGGATGGATCACTTTTTGCCGAAGATGGCGAACGGGCTGCGCGCGCCGGCTCCGAAGTCGCGCGGCGGCGGCGCGGGCGGCGTCGCCACCCCCTCGCACCCGTCCTCCGCGCTGAGCCAGAAGTTATTCCCCGCGTCGAAGTGCAGGTAGAACTTATGGTGCAGCGTGAACGCCTCGGCGCCGAACCGGGCGCCGAACGTCTCGAAGCCCTCGCTTTGAAGGAGCGCGCCGTCGCGCCACCGGCGTTGCCGGTCGCTGAGCCAACCCGAGTACTCGTCCGTCTCCTCGCGCGTCCACCCCTCGGCGTCGTCGCCGGGTTCGCCGGCGAAGCTCAGGTGAATCAGCATGCCCCCCCCGCCCGCGGCGTTCTCAGCCTGGCGCACCTCCCGGCCGTGGAACAGACGCGCGTTGTCCGCGCGCGCGTCCAGGTCGTGGCCCTCGGGGCGCATCGACATGCGACGCACCTCCTTGCCGTACACCACGGGTTGCCTGGGATCGGCCTCGCCCGAGGCCGCCACCTCCTCGAGGTGTTCCCTGAGCCGGGGGCTCAGAGACACGCCGAACATCATCCCGCCGCAGAAGTTGAACGTCGTGGACGCGTTCGCGTCCAGGTCAAGCAGGTACTGCGCGTGGTTCCCGCCGTACTTCGCCGCGCGCGCCGCGGGGTCGTACAGTTGCGAAGGCATCTCCGCGGTCGTGGAAGGTGTCGACGCGGAGCTCGCGCGCGTCCTCGTCGAGGACGCGCGCGTGGCTCTCGCGGCACGCGCGCGAACGCAGGTCGCGCGGGGCGTCAAGGAGGGCGCAGTGACGGCTCGCATCCCTTTCGCGGTGGCTCTGGCTCGCGCGAGGGTTGTAACGTTTCGGGCGCGTTTTGTCGCTGACGTCACCGGCTGGTCGCGCGTACGGGGCCGAACTCGCCGGGTCGCCGGCTCGCCGCGCCCCCGAGAGCGCGACGGTTCACTGGAGACACGCTGGAAGTGAAGATTACGCGTCGCGCGTCAGTTCCGATCGCGCAGCGCGCGCACTGAGTGATCATGGCGGAAGCGTCGCGGGGCGACGCGTCTTCCGCAGCGGCCGCGGTGGCGGGTCCCTCGCCATTCGGCGAGTGCCTGCCCGACGTCGACCCCCCGCTCGTGCCTCCGCTCGGGATGTTCTCTCGGATGGTCACGCTCGGCGTCGTGGGCGCTTTCAGCAAGTTCGTGGTGTCCGGCATGAACCGCGCGACGTGCTCCAACTACGACACGCTGCTCCACCACATGACCGAGCGCGAGCGGCCGCAGGGCCTCATCACCGTCTCCAACCACAGCTCGACGTTCGACGACCCCGGCGTGCTGTCGTACCTCATCCCGTGGTGGTACTTCGCAACCGAGCCCAGGCACGAGGGCGTGCGGTGGACCATGTGCACGAAGGAGATCTGCGCGGCGTCCCCCGCGGTGCACAAGTTCTTCACCGCAGGCAAGACCGTTCCGGTCAACCGCGGCGGCGGGCTCAATCAGCGCTCGTTGCTGGTGATGAGCGACCGGCTCGCGCGCGGGGACTGGCTCCACCTGTTCCCGGAGGGGCGGGTGAGTAAGGACGCGAACGAGCTGGGCCGATTGAAGTGGGGCGTCGGGAAGATGGTCTGCGACGTCGTCGCGCGGGGCGGCCCGCGGCCGACGGTCCTGCCGTTCTGGCACTCGGGGATGGAGCGCGTGAAGAAATACGGGCGCTGGGGGTTCTGGCCGCTGAACCGCGTGCATGTGACCGTGGGCGAGCCGGTCGAGCTCGCCGACCTCGCCGCGCGGTGCGGGAGGTGCGACACCGAGCGGAAGAAAGAAGAGCTGTACGCCGCAATCGCGGCGCGCGTCGAGGCGGCGATGCGCGAGATGCGCGCGAAGAACCTGGCGGAGAGGCGCGGGACGCGAGACGAAGCGCGGTGACGTGGGTTTTCTAAACGGGTTCTAGAGACGACCACCCGCGTCAGCTGTGCGACGCCACCGAAGCGAAAGCGCGAAAACGCGAAACGCGTCGTCTCCTCTCTGAACTCACAAAAGCGCGCGTCTCTTCCGCGACGTGTCGCTACGCTCGGCTTTCGAGCGCGCGTCTCTTCGCGCGCACGGCGTCCAGTTTTTTTTTCGCCGCCGCCGCGACTTCGGGGTCGTCTCCGCGCCCCCTCCCGAACCACGACCGATTTTTCGCGGACGGGCGCGCCTCTCGCTCGAGCTTCCGCAGCTTCGCGAGCGTGTCCGCGTCGCGCAGGGACGCGCGCCACGCGGCGTCGCCCGCGAGCCCCCCGAACGCGAGCGATTCGAACGATTCGCTCCGCGCGTCGGCGAGCGCGCGTTCCATCGCCTCCGCCAGAAACGGCGCGCGCGCGGAGACGGCTCCGCGGAACGCGTCCGACACCTGGTACGCGTGAGCGACGCCTAGGCTCGGACCGAGCGTCCACATGCCGCCCATCGCGGCGGCTCGGCCGAGCGCGCCGCCCACGCCGTACGCGAGCCCGAGGGAAAAGCCTCCGGCGCCGGGAACGCCGAACTTGAGCGCCTCCGCCATCTCGTCCACCGCCCGCCTCGGGGACGCCTGCTCGGAAGACACGCTCGTGATGTCCATCACCGCGTCCCGCACCTCGCGCTCGACCTTCTGCCAGTCCACCGCGACGTAGCCCTTGTACTGGAGGCCCTGTAGCGCGACGAAGCCGGCGCCGGCGAGCGCGAGGCCGGCGGTGCCCGCGACGCGCAGCGCCACGCCGGCGCAGTACCCCGCGACCGCGCCGAAGCCAACCTGCGTGCCGAAGGGCCCCGCGTTGGCCAGGATCTCGGACGTGTCGGGGAGCACCCCGAGCTGGAGGGCGAGGTCGGGGGGGGGAGCGACATCTCCCGCGCGTCCTCGCGCCGCGCCGGATGCCATCGCGTCTCGCGAGCCCCGGCGAACGCACGCCGCGCGCGTGTCGAACTCATCACGCGACGCGTCCCTTCCGCGACGATTGGGAAAATATTCAATAACGGTCGACGGTCGAACGTCTGGTCGTCTCTGATGAAGTGCGCGTCGACGCTCCCTTTTGTTTTCGATGGCTTTAACACCGCGTCTATCGCGACGACGACGCGCGTCGCCTCCACGCGTTGCTCAGCCTGGCGTCCGGACCGTCGAGCCACGTGTGCACCCAGTGGTGCACGGCGAAGGCACCGCGCCGCACCATCGTCTCGCGCGGCGGGTTGGCGAAGCCCTCGCGCGACAGCTCGCAGCAGGCGCGCCGCAAGTCGGGAACCTCGCCGGGCGCGCCGACTGTGATCCACGGCGCGGTTTCGGCGTTGTCTCTTCCTTCTCCGTCCCGGCCCGCGGAACCCTCGTCCTCCGTCGGCACCCGCAGCGCGCGCGCGGGGCACGCGCGCTCTGAGCGCGCGCGGTCCGCGACGAGGAAGCCCGCCTCTTCGCACGTCGCCCGCGCGAGCGCGAACTGGCTCTTGTCCATCGCCGGGAAAAGCGCCTCCGGGGGATCGACGACGCCGCATCCGCCCGCCCTCGCGTCGAACCCCGCGCGTTCCAACGCCGACGTCAAAGCCTGCGGGCCGGTGATCGTGGGCGGGTTCCACTTCGTGACTCGCGTGGCTCGCGCGCGAGCCTCCACCTCATCCAACACGGTCTCCCAAAACGCCAATCCGGGCGCGCTCGCCATCACCGCGTTGCACGCGCGAGAGCGACTGGCGCGCGCGTCGCGCGCGAGCACGACGGCGTGCGCGTGCGGCTCCTGCCCGACGAAACACGCCGCGCGCGCGCGCCACGAAACGTCATCGCCGTCGACTTTTTGACGCGCATCGAACTCGTGGTACAGAAGCGGCTCTATGGACCTGAGCGCCTCGACGTCCAGGTCCACGTACACGCCGCCGATCTCGAAAAGGACCATGTAGCGAAAGACGTCGGCGCGGTTCACGGCGGCGGGGAACGCGTCGTACGCCGCCAGTCGCGCCGGGAAGCGACGCCGCACGAAGTCGCGCATCGTGGCGTCCGTCCAGCGCGCGACGCGCCAAGTGGGGTGATGCGAACGCCACGTTTCCAAATACGTCTGCGCGAACGCGGGCAGCGCCTGCGTGGCCCACGAGACGTGCAGGACCCGGGGCACGGCGTCGGCGGCGTCGGCGGCGGGCGGAAACGCGCTCGGGTACCCCGGGATGGCCTCGTGCAGGAAATCGATCACCTGCTGCGCGGTGGTCGCGCCCGTGAACGAACGCACGGGCTCGACCGGTCTGGCGCGCTCGACGCCGCGCCGCGCACGCTGGGCGTCCGCGCTCGTGTCCGAAGCGCGCGCCGCGCGAGTCTCGCGCGCGGCGCCGTCCACGTCCAGTAACCGCGGGGCGACAGGGAGGCCGGACACGGTGCCCACCCCGAGCGGCCGCGAGTAGACGCGCGCGACGAGCAAAAAAAGCGTCGCGGCGAGCACGCACGCGCGCGTTGCGCGGCCTCGCGCGGTCAACGCGCGCATCGCATCGCCTCGCGACGACACGGGCGCGCGAGGACGTCTGGTGGGTCCCGCGACGCGTGGGGAAACGGACTCATACGTTGGTTGGCTGTTCCGATTAGTTTTTCGCGGCGGGCGAGCTGGCGAGTTGCCAGTTGCGAGGCCGGCGAGGCGACGCGAACAGATTTCGCCGGGTTCCGATCCCCCCCTCAGTCATCAGTCCGCCCCGCGCGGCCGCCGAGCGTCCGCGATGTCGCACACGTTCCAGCACCGCCTGAACGCGTTGCTGACGTTCGCCGTGAGCGCGCTGGCGGTGCTGTGCCTGCTGGCGAGCATCACTGATGAGTTCCACCGGTCGGATCCGGTGGCGGACGTGCAGGTTTTGGAGATCGAGCGCTTCGCGCGCGTGGGCCGCAACGACGAGGCGTACCTGGTGTTCAGCGTTGACGCGGACCTGCGGTCGTGCTTCTCGTGGAACACCAAGCAGCTGTTCGTCAGCGTGCAGGTTGAGTACGCGATCGACCACCCGGAAAAGGGCCGGCTCACGAACGTCGTCAGCATCTGGGACCGCGTCGTGGAGTCGAAGGAGAAAGCCGTGCTTCGCGTCCCGCGCGCGCGCAACAAATACAAGCTCAAGGACCGCGGCCACCACCTGCGCGGCTTGCCGGTGAACGTGACGCTGCAGTGGAACGTGATGCCCATCGCCGGGCGCGTGCGCTCAGAGAGGCGCGTGTTTCCGGGCGTCACCTTCCCGGAAGAGTACCTCGCCGCCGCGCCCGACGGCGGCGGACCCGACGGCGGCGGGCGCCGCCGCGCGGACGCCGCGACGCCGCACCGAGCGCCTGAGACGCCGCCGAGACCCAGCGCGACGGAGACGACGACGCGAAAGCAGCAGGTTTCTTACGATGAGTTGTGATGAGACGCGCGAGTCTGATGCGTACGACGCGTACGACGCGGCGCGTTGTTTTGATACGTAGTCTATGAATAGCTCCCTCGCGTGTTACTCATGCCTCGCTCCGGTTCGCGAGACGACGCGCGCGGCGCGGGTCTCCGCGTTCGTACGCGTCGCGGGGCGTGCTTCGCGCTTCCTCGCGGCTCCCGAACTACCCGCGTCAAACGCACCCGCGCGAACGACCGACGCGCGTCGGAAGCCTCGACGCGCGCGCGGCGCGCTCGAGCTCGGGGACGGAAACGCACAGCGTCGCGCCGGTTCCCGGGCCGCGTTTTTTTTCGCGTGAAAACTTTTGGCGCCACGCCGCAGCGACGCTCGCGTTGGCGCCCGCACCGCAGTGCACGTGCCACACCACGTCGAACGGCGCGACGCGTTCGGCGGTTGACCGTTCCGCGTCGGTTTCCGAAAACGCCGTCGTCTTCGTCTCCTTTCGCGACCGCTCCGCGCCGAGCGACTCGCGCGTCTCGAAAGACGCGGCGCCGTGCGCGAAGGGACACTCGTCGCCTCGCGGACACCGCCCGTCTCTCGCGAAGTGCCTGCACGCGGTGCGGCTCGCGTTGGCCGATCGCCCGCCGTTTCTCGCGAGGAACGCGTACCTGGTCCGCGGCACGATGAAGAGCATATCCTTGCATTTGCGCGCGAGCGGCGCGAACCAGGCCTTGCGGTGCGCGTACTCGGGCGCGAGCAGCGCGAACGGCGCGTCGGCGCCGCGCGCGGCGAGAAAAGCCACCAGTCGCGCGCAGTGGTCGCCGCTGAATGGCGGATTCGTGACCAGCACGTCGTGTTCCGGGAGGCTGGGTGGGGAACCCTGCGAGACGTCGCGCTCGCCGCGCTCACTCAGCGCCGCGTAGAAGTCGATGTCCTCGTTGGACGCGCTCGCGAACCCGAGAGCGCGCAGGCGCTCGGCCGCCGCGCCGGCGCAGAAGTACGGGTCGTAGATTTGCAAGTCTCTGCGGTGTTTTCTCTTCTTCTGCGCCAGCTTCGAGAGGACGAACGCGACGTGCACGTACGCCTCGGGCGGGGTCTCGCAATCGTCCGCGGGGTCCCGCCTCAAGTCGAGAGGGCGCGTCTGCGCTTCCCTCGGGCGTTTCATCGCCCGGCGCGGAGGGCGCGCCGCGCTCTGTCGGCGGTCGCCGCGAAAACCCGCATCTCGCGCCCGAAAACAAGCGGCGGTGGATTCGGAATTGCGAGACTCCCGTTTTCGTGAAGACGACGCAGTGCGAAGAAGTTGACATCCTCGCGGCGACGCTCTCTGTCCGCGATACGACACGCGCCGTGGTACCGCACGCACGACGACGCGCGCGCGTCGCCGCCCCACCTAGAGTTCTCCCGCGTCCGCTTCCGCGGTTTTCCCGAGGAACCCGTTCGCCAGGCGCGCCGCGCCCGGGAACGCGCCGAAGACCATCTCCGCGAGCGCCTCGGCGGTGGGCACGTCCCCGGTTTCGTCCTTCCACAGCACGCGTCCCTCCCCGCTGGCTTTGTCGAACGCCCAGACAGAGGGCACGCCCTCGTCCAGCAATTCGAGGTCCTGCGCCAGCTCCATGCCGTCGTCCGTGTCGATGTTCACCTGCCCCAGCTTCACCTCGCGCCCGTGTTTCGTGGCGAACGCCTGCCACGCGGGGGCGAACGTCTGGCAGGTGCCGCACATCGGCGACATGATCTCCACCACCCACAGCTCGTCCGCGTCCAGCGTGCGCTGGAAGTTGCCGATGTGCAGGGGCTCGCCGGAAGCGACGACCGCGAGGGGCAGCACGAGCAGTGCGAGAAGCGCGACCAGCGGGCGGGGCATCAAACGACGCGTCATCTCGGCGGGGTGGATGGTGCGGCTCTCGATGCGCGCCTCGGAATGAGAACGGCGAACGTCAGACGTAGACCTACCACTCGCGACAGTCGCGAGCCGCGTCCGACTGTGTTCCGAAAAGTCGTTGATGTGTTTGACAAATTGAACCCTCCGGAGCTGCCCAGTGTGAGCTGAGCGGACGCGATGGCGTCGCGCGGTGAGCCCCGCGGCGGCTCGCTCGCCCGCGCATTTTTCTGCGTGGGCATCTCCGTGGATGCCTCGGGCGCGCCCGCGCCCAAGCTGCTGCTCCGCCGGTCGTTCGCGGCGGGTGGCACATCAAATGCGTCGGACGACCAGCTCGTGACTGTGGCGTTCGAGAAGCACTTCTGCTTCCCCGAGTACGTCCCCGGCAACCTCACGTCGCTCATGCCGGAGACGCACGCGAGGCCGTCCACGTACACGTTTGCGCTCACGGAGAGCGACGGGAGCCAGACGATAGGGTTCTGCCGACGGTTCCTGCCCCCCGGGGACCACGCGCGGTACCCGATCGTGACCTGCGTCTTGTCCAAGCTGCCGTGGTTCACCTTCTTCTGGGGCGCACTGGAACCGCTCGACGCGCACGTCTGGCCTCTGGCGCGCCCCGCGCTGTTCGACACGAGCGGCGCTCGGCCGGAGAGCACCAACCCGGCGATGCCCCCCGACGCGCACGTCACGCGGTACCTCACCGAGCTGTTCGAGCGCTCCGCGCCGCCGCCGCGCGCGGAGGTGGCGGCGTCGACGCCGTGGCACCCTCCGGGCACGGCGTTCCCACAACGCGTGTCTTTGTACGCCCCCGACGACGGCGCGACGTCTTCGCGCGTCGCCGCCGTCGCCGCGCGCGGCGTGCGCTTCGCGCCGCTGCTGCGCGGCAAGTTCACGGACGTGCAGTGCTGCGTCGCGCTGTTCGCCGCGCTGCTCTTCGAGCGGCGCGTGATCGTCGTCGGCGCCGACGCCGCCTCCGCGTCGCGCGCCGCGCACGCGGCGGCGGCGCTCATCGCGCCGTTCGAGTGGCAGCACATCTTCCTGCCCTCGCTGCCGCACGCGTTCTTGGAGGTGTGCACGGCGCCCATGCCGTTCCTGGTGGGCGTGCACGCCGCGCACGCCGCGGCGCTGGACCGCATGCCCAAGGAGGAGGTGTTCCGCGTCAACCTGGACACCGGCGAGTACACGTACTTCCCGGCGGACCTCGACGCTCTGCCGAGCAAGCCGCGCCGCGCGCTGGAGCAGAAGCTCGAGTTCCAGGTGCGCGGCTCGAGCCGCATCGACGACGCCGCCGTGGCGCGCGCGTTCCGCGTGTTTCTGAGCACCGTCGTGTCGAGCTACCGGAAGCACGTCGTGCCCGAGACGAGCGAGCGGCCCGTCCCGAGAAACGCGCTCGTCGCCGACGGCGTCTGGCTGGACCAGAATGCGTTCGAAGCCACGGCGGCGACGCGGCGCACGAAGATGATGCTCGGGAACCTCAGGGGCACGCGACTGTACGAGGTGTTCGTGCGCGGGCGGCTGGCGGCTATCGCGCGCGACCCGAACCAGGCGGGGTTCCTGGGCGCGCGGCTCGGGAGCAGTACGGCGGGGGAGGGCGTGACGGGGTCGCTGATGGGCGGGGGGGGCGGGAGTTCGTCGGGCGGCGACGCCGCGTCGGGCCCGATGCACTCCGCCGTCTCGGCCGAGGCGGCGCTCCTGGCGTACGCCGCGGAGGACTTCCAGCACGAGCTCCCGCACGACGCGGCGCTCACGGCGATGTACCGCGCGGGCTCGGCGAGCGCCGCCGCGGGCGCGGCGAGCGCGGCGGCGGCCACCACCCGCGCCGCCGCGCAGGCGGCCAAGTCGGCGGCGTGGGGCGCCAGGACGTCGGCGAAGATGTTCGACGCCTTCGTGGGGAGCGCCCGAGCGTACGGCGCGCGGACCTACGGCAACACGTCGCTCGCCGGCTCGACCGCGGGCATGCACGGCAACAACGCGCACAAGGGGAACTACGGGGCGTTCGAAGGCGGCCACGACGATGACTCGCCCGCGGGTGGCCCTGCGCGGAGCGCGGGGGCGTTTGTCGGCGTCGACAGGTTCAGGCGAGACGACGAAGGAAAAAGCGCGGAGGAGGCGTCGGCGGCGAAACCGCCGCCGGCGCCGTCGACGGCGACGACCGCGGCGGCGGCGGCGGCGGCTGCGCTCGCGCGGCATCAGGCACCACACAGAGCCGCGACGTCACCCGGTGGCCTGTCCATCGACGTGCACGCGCGCGCGTACCACTCGGCGACGCCGTCGCCTACGGCGCCGGCGGCGTCGCCGGCGTCCAATTTCTCGCCCACCGCGTTTTCGCCGACGCCCTCTTCCGCGTTTTCGCCAACCGGCTCTGCTTCCGGGCCCGACTCGGGTCCCGCCGGGGTCCCGCGCGGGCAGTCTTCTTCCGGGTCCATGGCGGCGGCGATCGCCGCGGCGTCGGCGCGGCGCGCGCTGTCCCCGACGGGCACGGCAGGCACGTCCTCGCCGCAGTTCTCGCCGACGAACGGGTCGGCGGCGGCGTTTTCGGGAAGCGGCTCCCCCCGTTCGAGCGCGCTCGAGGAACCGTTCGCGGCGGCGGACCCGTTCGCCGCCGCGGTCGCCGCGGGCAACGCGCCTCCCGTGCTCCAGGCGGCGCCGACGAGCAGACGCACGACGTCGCGCACGGACTGGGTAGACTTCGACGCGCAGACTTCTGGCTACGAGAAAACGCTCCCCGGCCCGGGTGGCGATCCGCGGGGGTCGACACCCGGGGGGTACCCGAACCCGGGGACGTCCCCGGCGTCGCCCTCGGCGGCGAGCGCGGCGTCCCCTTCGAGCGTCGCCAGCCCGGGCGGGGGCGCGCCCGGCGCCGGCGCGCTGGCGGACCCGTTCGCGACGCTCACGGTGACTGACGCGGTACGCTTCGCGCAGCAGAAACGCACGAGCGCGGCCGTTTCCGTCCCCGCGCAGATGCCCGCGGAGCCCGGGGACGCGCTCGCGGCGGCGCTCGGGCTCGACTCGCCGACGTCGCAGCCCTCGCTCATAGACTTCTGACGCTCCGAGCTCACCCGGAAAGACGCGCGCCGCCGCGAGACGAGTCGACGTCCACGAATGTATACTAAATACACGTACAAAATCGCAGTACTAGCTAGTAGCTAGAGCGCCCTACCGTGCCGTTCACAAGAGAGAGTCCTCTCTTCCGTCCTCGAAGGTGAGAACGCGATCGAACTCGCCGCGCCCCAACGAGACGTACGCGACGACGCCCAAAAGCGTCGGCACCAAATACACCAGCGCGGGCTGGCCTTCTTTGGTCGCGACGTTCGCGGCGACGGCTAACAACAAGCCGACGACGTACGCGGATAACGACGAAGAAAAAAGCGCGCGGCCGCTCAAGCCGGACGGAACCGATATCGGTTCGTCGGAAGCCTCGCCGGCTTCGTCGTACGCCGCCAACGCAGCGTCGCCCGCTCGTTTCCCGATGCCCGTCCTGTAACCATCCTTCTCGTACGTCCGCGCCGCGTCATTCTCGTCGAAGCGGTTCTCAACGCTTTCCACCTCTTCCTTCTCGCTCTGAAACACCTCCATGAACGCGTCCGCGGCGGCGTTCGCGCGCGCCTGCACGTTCCCGGCGCGCGACGCATCGTATCGCAGCATCAGCGCGATGAGTAAGCCCGGGATGGCGACGTCGCCGAGACCCAGGAGCGAAAACGCGAACGCGTCCGCGGGAATCGGGTCGAGCAAGTCCTCGAAGCGGGGGAAGAGAAGCCGGAACGGTCCGTTGAACGACGCGTTCGCGGCGACCGACATCATAACGTTTTTGCCGACGACGGCTTCGGAACGGAACACCCAAAACGCGTCGTACGCCAGCAGCCCGCACAACGCCGTCGCGCAGCTCTTGAAACTCCCGAACCCGATGACGCTGAGGAAGTCACTGACGATGCACGCCGCGATGGCGTTGTTCAGAGTGAAATCCTGGTGATTCGCGCGTAGGTCCGCCGTCGCCAGCGCGACGCCGACGACGACACCGACGATCTGCGCCGGGGTCACGTCGACCGTCGCGTCCTTCACCGGCTGCCTCGTGCTCGGGTCGATCGCGAACCCGTCCGGCACGGGAAGCGCCGCGATGCCCTCCCGCCAAAACGCGCCGGCGGCGGCGAGGGGCTCGGCGGCGTTTCCGGCGACGGCGACGGAGCCGAGGACGAAGAAGTACCCGTTCGCGAAGACGCTCAGGTCCAGGTGGAGCACTTCGAGCGCGACGTACGCGGCGAACAGCGCGGCGCTCAGCACGAACGGGCCGAGCAGCGAGCTCTCGAACGAGATGGTCTCGCGGAAGTCGCGCGTCAAGCCGCGGTGCGCGCCGACGTAGACGGCGCACACCGCGAGGGACGTGAAATAAGGCACGTACGCCCAACGCTGGCCGGCCAGCGCGCCGCTGCTCCCGACCGCGAGCACGGACGCGAGCGCGCCGTAGGAGCGGAACACGTCGAACGAGTCCCAAGAGTACGCGCGCGCGGGGCGCGTCTCGTGTTCGGGCTCGGTTTCCCGCGCATCCTCCGCGCTCGCGCTGGACGCGCGGCAGACCGGACGGCGATCGGTGCCCCCGAACGAAGAGGGGGACGCGATGCGCGGCGCTGCCACGGCCGCGCGTGCACGCGCGCCCGCGGCGGCGCGACGCCGCCCGGCGGCGTTTCCGCGTCGCGTCGCGCCCGCGACGGCGAAGTTGACGAGGGGGGACACGCACGCGCGCATCGCGTCGCGTGCGTCGACGTGTGGCGTCGGTGGCGAAGACGCGAGAGGCAAACTTCAAAAAGCGTCAAAAAATGTTTTCGCGAATTTCTCCAATCACGCGACGCCGCGACCCCGCCGCGCCTACACCTTCCCGTCGTACTTGTGCGCCCGCTTGTGCTCCTCGACGAGCGCGGCGAGCGCGACTCTGCGCGCGCCTCCCGCCTGGCTCCCGAACGCGGCGTGGATCTGCCCGATCTCGCGGTCGCCGCACGCGTCCACGAGCGCGAAGATTCCCGGCTTGAGCGCCGCCGCCGCCGCCGGCCCGACGCCGGCGGCCCCCCCGCTCGCGCACGTCACGGCGTCCGCCAGGAGGTGCGCGCAGTATCGGTCCAGCCCGGACGCGACAGCCTCCTCGTACACGCACGCCAGGGCGGCGCCGCCACGGCGGCACGCCCGGTCGACGGTCTCAGTATCCGCCGAGTCGAGGCGCGGAGGGTCGGTGCTCGGCGAATCGGGCGCGACACGAACCGCGTTCCAGGCGCGCAGCGCGTCCAGCAGCGTCGCGCACGACGCAACCACCAGCGCGGCGCATCGCTTTATCTCCCGCTTACGCGCCCTGAGCACCGCCGTGAGCAGGTCGCACGCGGGCACGAACACCGCGACGCAGGCCGCCGCGCACAGAGAAGGCGACGACGCATTAATCGTCTCCAGCGTCAAGAGCGGCGCCAGCGACGACGTCGTCGCCGCCATCCGCGACGCGCACCGCGCGCTCAGCGTTACGCCGCGCTTCGCGGCGAGCGCCGCCGCGAACCGCAGCGCCGCGCCCGCCGTCGCCAGAGCTCCGCGCGCGTCCGCTTCGTCGCCGGCGCACACGATTAAGCCGTCGCTCACGGCCCTGGCCGGCGCGACGCACGTGTCGAACGCCGTCTCGGCGTGCGCCGCGCACGCCGCGGCGCGCGCCGCGCCCCCCGCGC
>MDSV01186808.1_pt1 | contig 25145 bp, 17 predicted proteins | sample 810851 | NCBI WGS metagenome assembly MDSV01 (sample SAMN05326640, study PRJNA326480) | marine metagenome | isolation source: seawater | place: Atlantic Ocean: North East | collected 2012
GGACGCCGCCGCGTTGCACGCGACGGGCAGCTCGATCGTCGTCGCGAGCGCCAGTCGCGCGTCCAGGCGCGGGCGCCTCCGCGGGCCCCGCCCGCCCTGCCCGCCGTCCGACTCCGAAGACCGCGACAACGCCGCAAACGCAGGAGCGTCGCGGACCGTTCCCTCCCGCGCGCCCTCAAAACCGTCAAAACCGGCACCCCCGGAACCGGCGTCGTTCTTGACGTCCAGCGCGTACACGTAGCAGCGCCCGTCCTGCGACGCGCAGAGCAGCACCGCCCTGGGCGGCGCCGCCGGGTCGGCGCCGTCGCGCAGTTTCCCGAACCGCACGCAGTTCAGCATCTCGCGCTCGTGGTACCGCCCGGTGGCGCCCACGCCGCAGTCCGCGACGCGGACAAACATCGCCGAGTTGGTGCGCGCGGAAACGACACCCGCCGTCTGCCCCGAGGTGGGCTCGTTCGCGTCGCGGAGAAGCTCGCCTTCGCCCGCCTCGGCGCCCGGCGCCACCTTGAACACCGCGAGGTTGATGTCCCCGTCCCGGCCCGCGGCGCCGCACACAGCCACCAGACTAGACTCCGCGTCGTACGTCACGCTGTACACGTCGAAGGGGAGCTCCTCGGTGGACGCCAGCACCTGCCCTCGCGTCGGCGACGACTCGTCCGCGTCCAGGAGACGCACGTCCTTGGCGCCGGTGACCAACAGGCGCCCCGGGGACGCGGCGCCGACGCTGTCCGCGCCTTGCCGGTGGTTCATGCCCGTGGACGAGGGGATGGGCTCGCCGTCGGGGAGCAGGTAGCACCCGCGCTCCTCCAGCGCGTCGCGGGGGTTCGTTCGAAGGGAGGGAGGTCGCAGCGCTCCCTCTCGAGAGGGGTTCGCGGATCGATCCGCGTCCGCGGCGTCGGGATCCGCGTCGTCGTCGGGCTCGTCGTGCACGAAATCGACGTCGCCCTCGATCTCGAAGTGCATCGCGTCGTCGTCGAAGTCGCTGGGTTCGTCTTCGAACGCGTCGTCTTCGTCTTCCTCGTCATCTTCGATGAACTCCCCGTCGCTCGAATCCTCGGAAGCTTCGCTGAGCCAGGCGTACTCGGCTTCGTCATCGTCTTCATCGTCTTCATCGTCTTCATCCTCTTCCGCCGAATCCTCGTCACCGAGATCCTCCTCGTCGTCCTCCGCCGCGACCGTCTCCGCGGGGGGTTCAGCGTTGGGTTCACAGGGCACGTCGCCCTCGCCAGATCCGGCCGCGGCTTCGCCGCCGGCGCGCTCGCCCTCGCCGCGTGTCATGTCGCCGCGCTCCGAGTTCTCTGTCGGGGTCGCTCCCGTCTCGCGACGAAAAAGCAACCACGACGCGCACACGTCAGATTTTCGTGACTGGACAGCTGGATGATCGCGAACTTTTTTTTTTTGGCACCTCCTGCGAGTTTCATGCCGTCCGCGGTGTTAAAATCGTTCGTTCGTCTCGACGCCCTACGCAGTCGCTGAAAAGGATCACGAGCCCTTCCTGCCCTTCCCCCGCCCCCCACTCTCGAGCGCGGCGAGGTACGTCTCGTCGATGTCTCCGGAGACGTAGTCGCCGTCGAAGCACGACGCGTCGAAGCGCTCGATCTGCGAGTTCATCGACCGTCCCGCCTGGAGCATGTCCTCGACGGATTGGTAAATCAGCCCGTCGGCGCCCAGGTATTCGCACACCTCCGCCTCGGTGCGTTCGTGCGCCACGAACTCCTTCCGCGAGGGCATGTCCACGCCGTACACGTTCGGGTGCTTCACCGGGGGCGCGGCAGACGCCAGGTACACCTCCAGCGCGCCCGCGGCGCGGCACATCTGCACGATTTGGCTCATCGTCGTGCCGCGGACGATGGAGTCGTCGACGAGCAAAACCTTTTTGCCGTTGAACACGGAGCGCATCGCGTTGAGCTTGCGTCGGACGGAGAGCTCGCGCGTGCGCTGGTCGGGCATGATGAACGTCCGGCCGACGTACCGGTTCTTCACTAGACCCTCGCGGTACGGCAGGTCCAGTTCGCCCGCGATCTCGATCGCGCTCGGCCTCGATCCGTCCGGCACCGGCACGACGACGTCAATCTCCCACTCGCGCTTCTTGATGCGGCGCGCCAGCCTGCGGCCGAGCTCGAGCTGGAACTCGTACACGGAGATGGAGTTGAGCGTGGAGTCCGGGCGCGCGAGGTAGATGTACTCGAAGATGCACGGGCTGAGCTCGGCGTTGACGCACTGGCGGCTCACCATCTTGCCCTCCTCCGTGATCAGGATGGCCTCGCCGGGGTTCACGTCGCGCACGCGGGAAAACCCGAGGGGCCCGAACGCGCTGTCCTCGCTCGCCACGCACCACTCGTCCTTCTCCTCGTCCGCGGCGGCTTTCCTCTGGCCCAGCACGAGCGGCCGGATGCCGTTCGGGTCGCGGAACGCGAACAAACCCACCTGGTTCACCATCGTGATGCACGAGTACGCGCCTTTGACCTTCTTCATGGTGTTCGTGACGGCGTCGAAGACGATCTTGTCGACGTCGGCGTCGGGATGAGCTTGGAGTTCCTCGTTGACATCCTCGGCGAAGACGTTGAGCAAAACCTCCGAGTCGCTCGACGTCTTCATCATGCGCCCGCCGAGACGGTTCATCAGCTCGTCCGCGTTCGTCAAGTTGCCGTTGTGTATGAGGTAGATCCCGAGAGGCGAGTTCACGAAGAAAGGCTGCGCCTCAGTCGCGCTCAGACCGCCCGCGGTGGGGTACCGCACGTGCCCGAGACCGACGTTCCCGGCGAGCGAGTCGATGGACTTTTTGTCGAAGATGTTGGCGACGAGGCCGTTGTCCTTCTTCTCCATGAACCGCGTGCCGTCGAAGGTGACCATGCCCGCGGAGTCCTGTCCGCGATGCTGAAGCATCAAAAGGCCCTCGTACAGCTCCGCGGAAGCCGCGCCCTCCTGACGGTAAATGCCGATGATACCGCACATGCGCGCGGCGTACCTACGTTTGACGGAACAGCGTTCGGAAGCGTTCGGGGGTGAGTCAGCGTTCGACTACCCTACGGTCGACGGCTGACAGCGGAAAAAGTGCCGGCGGCGGTGGTCCCGTCGCCGCGCCCGCGTCGGTCGCCGGGGACAGAGGTCTCGTCCCGGCTATGCGTCGATCGGTAGATTGCGCGCGGCGTACCTGTGGGACACGCGCTTCGCCGCGGGCGCGGCGGTAGCGAGGCGGAGCCGGGACGCGGCGGCAGTCATCGAGCTCGCGCGCAGGTCTTCCGTGTTCGCGCCGAGCGCGTTGGCCCTGGAGACCGCGATGCGCGCGGGCGCGGCCGCGCGGCGGCGACCGGCGGCGTGCCGGGGGGTCGTGCCCACGGCGACGACCGGGGAACGGGCGAACACGGAGTGCATCTGACTCGTGCTTGGTCTGGCCTGTGCAGGGTCAAGATGAGGCGGCGGACGCGCGCAGCCGTGGCTTTCAAAACCTGCCGCTTTCATTGCCAACTGGCTCGGAAATTCCCAAAATCACAGACTCAAAGCGCCGGCGCCCCGCGCCACGGCGCAGACTCCAGAACGCGAAACGCGAGCCGAACGATGGCACGAAACGAGAGGAGAGCTCGGTGTTTTTTTACACGACGCGCGAGCGGAAGAGGCTGCCGCGTCGACGACGCTCGGTTCGTCGCGCTTCACTTGGTCTTGTTCCTGTCCCGCTTCCTGCGCTTCCTGTGCTTATGCTTGTTCATCTTTTTCACGCGCTTCAGCTTCACCGAGGCGGCCGCGAACCCCGAACCGGTTTCGGGGTTCGCGAACCCGGGGAGGAACGCCGCCGCCGCCCCGCGCGGCGGCGCCGCCGCGAAGGCGCGGAGGAAAAACAAGTCCGCGGCGTCCTCCGCCGCCGCCGGGGTTCGAACCGAGGACGGACCGTGTCCCGCGGTCCCATCCTCCAGCGCGATCGCGCGGATCGCCGCGCCCAGCGCGTTCGCCAGAACCGCGTCCTCATCCTCGCCGGAAAAGTCGCCGCCGTACTCCGGGTCCCGCGTGCGCGCCGACTCGGCCAAGCGCAACCGCGCCTGCAGCTCTCGCACGGTCAAGCCCCTCGGGGGCGCGGGATCGACGCGCCAGGGCTGGAAGGGCACGCGGCGTCGCGGCCACCGAGGCGCGGAAGGCGTCGCCCGGGTGTCGGCGAAACGCACGAGCGCGCTCGGCAAAACCCAGCCCGCGCGCTCGGATCCGTCGCCGGGAGAGACGCGGGGCGCCCACGCCTCGCGGAGCCCACCCCCGACGTCTCCGCCCCGCGCGCGATCGCGCGCGGGGGCCGCGACCGAATCCGACGCGGGCGCGGAGGCGAGCGCGGCAATCGGTGAGGCGATCGCGCGCGTCACCAGGTCACGCGCGACGTGTCTCGCGCGAGAGGCGAGCATCAAGCCTGGCTTGACAGGTGTGCCGTCCCTGCGCGCCTCCTGGAGTGACGGCGACGCGCGGGGCTATCTTTCTTCTCGGCAGTCGCGGGGCAAAACCACGCCCAAGGCCGGTCCGCGCGCGCGCCGTTGAAAAGCACGTCGGACGGAAAAGGAATTCCGGTCTTGCTCACTGCTACGCGCGCGCGGTGCGCCCCACCGCCGCGCGATGACGACCGCGACGGATGTCCCCGCGACGCCGCGCACCCCCCGCGCGATCACGCAACCGCGCGCGGAGACGGCGGGGAAGCTCGACCGACGCGACGCGCTCGGTGCCATGTTTCACGCGCTAGACGTAAACGGGGACGGCAGGGTGGACGTCGACGAGGCGGTGCACGCGGCGTGCGGGGTGTGCCCGACGATGACCGAGTCCGAGGTGGACGAGTGGTTCAAGTCCATGGACGTTTCCGACACCGGGTTCCTGGATGAGTCCGAGTACGTCGCGGGGATGATGAACGTCACCCGGGGCATGACCGAGGCGGAGTTCGCGACGAGCGCGCGGGACACCATCGCGCGGACCGCGAGAAAAGTCAAACATCCGAGGTACTACTTCCATCGGGACGACGCGAGGGGGTATCTGGGCGAGGAGCTGGTGCCTCTGCTGGAAAAAGGTCTGGACGCGTTGCTGCGTGAAGTGGAGTCCGAGCGCCTGCGCGTCGCGAGCGGCGCGGACTGGGACGAGGACGGGTACGTCCCGGACGAGTGGCGCCCGACGCGTCCGCTGCGGTTTCTCGGCGAGTGGCTTCGCGCCAACTCCGCGAAGGGCGTCGCGGAGCGCGCGGCGCGCGAGGCCGAGGAGGCGGCGGCGGAGGCGAAGCGGACGCGCGAGGCTGAGATGGCCGCGCGCGGAGGAAAGCCGCGACGCATGCACGAGCTGAGCCGCGAAGAAAAGCTCGAGATGTGTTTCGACGCGATGGACCGCAACGGCGACGGGGTCCTGACCTTCGACGAGATGCTGCGCGTGTGCCGGAAGATCGATCCCGGCCGCGGCCGCGAGGAGGCGGCGTCCATGGTCCAGTGGATGGACGTCAACTCGGACGGCCAGGTGGACAAGGCGGAGTACGAGACCGCGATGCTCGCCGTGATGGAGCACCTGGACGACGAGGTGTTCGACCTGGGCATCGAGCGGACCTTGACCGCGGTGACGTTCGCCAACGCCTCGCGCGCCGAGAAGCTGCGGATGGTTTTCGACAAGTGCGACGCCGACGCCGACGGGCGACTGGACCTCGACGAACTCCGGAGCCTGGCGAACGCGCTCATCGTGGGCGGGGACGAGCAGAAAGCGCGGCGGACGATGAAGTGGCTGGATGCGGACGGAGACGACGTCGTGACGTTCGAGGAGTTCGTCGCGCCCATGCTGGCGGCGACGGCTCCCGTCGACGACGACCGCTTCGACGCGGCGGTGCGACGCATCCTCGCCGCCGACGGCGACGCGGCCGAACCCGACGCCGCGGACGCGCTGCACGCGAAGCTCGCGGCGTACGTCGCGAGCCTGGAGACGCACGCGACGACGAAGCAGGTGTCCGTGCGCGACTTCGACGTCTTGCTGAAGGACAAAACGAAAAAGATCGGCATCGTCGACTGCCGCCCGGCGCGCGAACGCGCGGTGAGCGCGTTGGACGCGGCGTCGAGAGGCGCGGCGGCGGCGCGCACCTCCGTCGTCGTCGCGCTCGGCGACGTCGCGTTCGAAGACGCGGTGGACAACAACATCGCCGCGCTCGTCGATTCCGCGAGCGCCGAGCTCGCGGACGCGCTGGAAACGTGCGACGTGGTGGTGTGTTTCTCGGCGTTCGGCGCCGAGGCGGGCGCCGCGGCGCCGCTCGTCGCCGAGAAGGTCGGCGCGACGGATTGCCGGAACCTGTGCGGCGGAATCGTGGCGTGGTTCAACGCGGGGTTCGCGCTCGTGGACCCCAACACGGGCACGGCCTCGGAGGCGGTGCACCCCGGCTCGAAGACGCGCGCGGGGCTGGTGCGCCCGCGGCGCAACGCGTTCAAGTTCCCGAAGGAGGGAGAGGAGGGGGGCGCGGACGCGGAGTAGAACGCGCCCCGCGTTCGATATCACGTCGTGTTCGCCGAAACACGAAACGGCCGAGCGCCGTTTTGCCGCACGAAAAAAATCTTCGACGCTTCGAGAGGAGTCCGCGCTGACGTGTAAAGGAAGTCGTCTCCTCCAGTGCTTCGCGCGCGGTGCGCGCGCGTCCGCTTGCCATCGCCTTCTCGCGCCGCGCATGCGCGCCTTGATGTCCGGTCCCGACGCGGTCCGCCCGCGCGCCTCGGCGGGTCCGTCGGGCGGCGCTTCCAGACCGCCGACGCGCCCGTGGACCTCGCGGTCGCTGAAACACACGTCGGCGCTGGTGATGATCCCCCCTCGCGCGGCGTGGGACGCGGTGCAGGAGGTGCGGTGCGTGCGCGACAAGTCCTATTTGCGGTGGATGCCGCACGCGAACCTGCTGTATCCGTTCCTGGAGGACGACGCGTCCGGGGAGACTTTCGCGGAGGCCGCCGCGATCGCCGCGGACGCGCTGAAAGAGACGTCGCCGTTTCGGTGCTCGCTGCGCGCGTTCGCGTTTTTCGAGCACGCGCGCAGCAGCACGGTGTGGCTTCACCCCGCGGCGTGCCCGGGCGTGGACGAGGAGTGGGCGGCGAGGGCGGCAGAAGGCAAAGAAGGAAAGCAAGACACCGATGATGACGCGCTGACGTCGTGCGAGCTGGCGGAAGGGAACTCGCGGTCGCTCGAGCCGGGCCCGCCGGCGTGCCCGCCCGCCGCGCCCGGCTTGATGGCAGCGCAGACCGCGCTGGAGGGCGCGTTTCCGTTCGCGAACCACCTCTCTTCCGTCTCCGCCGCCGGGTTCGTGCCGCACGTCTCCGTCGGGCAGTGGCCCGACGCCGTGTCCGCGAGCGCGGCCGCGGCGAACCTACGCGCGAAATGGAGCCCGGTAGAGTTCGACGTGGACGCCGTGTTCCTGATCAGCAGGCCGAGCGACGGGTCGGGGCCGTTCCGAGTCCGCGCGCGCGTGCCGCTGGGGGGGGGGGGGCGGGGGGGTTCCCGGCGAACGCGACGCGCGAAACGGGGGACGAAAACGCGCGCGAAAACGAAACGGCTCCTTCGCGAAAGCCTCTCTCCGCGGCGGAGTGGTACCGCGAGCCGTACGCGCCGCCCGCGCCACCGCTCGGCGCGCGGTGCCTGGTGCCCGAGCCCGCGCGCGGGCGCCGCGCGCGGCGCGCGCGCGACAAAGACGGAGAGGCGAAGACGTAATAAACGCGAGAGACGCTCATAGAGACGCGGCTCATGACTACCGCTGACGTCACGAGACGTGTTCGCGTGTGTTCATATACGTCACAACCTGCCTCTATAGCTTATTTCACAATAACGAGCTCATGAGCGCGAACTTGTGTTTCGCGGCTCGGTGTCGTCGCGCGGGCGCGTCCACGGGTTCGCCGCCGTACGCGCGTCCGTATCCCGCGCCGTACGCCTCGCCGTACGCCGCGGCGCCGCCGCGCGGCCTCCCCCCGCGCCTCCCAAACGCCGCCGTCGCGAAGTGTGCGGCGAGCCCGGCGGGCCCGAACACGAACGCCAGCGCGAGCGTGTGCGCGAGCGCCCACCGCCCGCGCCGCGCCTTCATCGCCGCGTGCCTGGCGACGAACAGGTTGACGCACGCGAGGTGCATCCACGCCGAGGCGGCGACGGCGCGCCGCGACAGCAGGGTCGAGATGCCGGCGAGCGACGGGAAGAACTGCGGGTTGAAGCCCCCCGCGCGGAGGCCCGCCTCGAGGCTGCCGGGCATCATCAGGCTCAGCGTGTCCGGCGACCAGGACGCCACGAGCAGGAGCAGGTACGCGACGCAGGGGGGCGCCAGCGACGCGGGAGACGCCGTGAAACGCGCGCACCGCGCGAACCGGGCCGGGTCGCGCGCGCCCAGGTAGTACGCCACGAACGCGGCGGCCATGTACCCGAGGGAGACCGCGCACGCCACCTCGGGGAAGGAGGTGGCCGTCGAGGAGGCGACGCCGGCGGCAATAGCCGACGAGCCGCGCCCGCGGGTGGTTGGCGACGCGGATTCGAACGCGACCGTCGACGTAGCGGCCGGCCGAGGCGTGACGGCGGCGGGGGCGCGTGCGGTCGCGCGAGCGGCGCATCTCGTGGAAGCGTACACGGTGCGGGGGCGCGTGAGCGCCGCCGCGCGCGTCTCGAGCGGCACCGCGGCGCGCATGGCGTGTGACCGCGAGACCGAAACGCGTTTGCGTTTTACGCGCGAAAACCGCAGAATATTCTCAACCGTATCCGAGATTCCGAGTCACCGACCATTGACGAACGCGTCCCCGCGGGCGGTCGTCGAGGTCACGGCGGTCGAGCGCGGTCGGAAGTGGTATCCTCGACATGGTGTCGCCCGCGCTCGCGCGCGAGTTCCTTTCCCGCGTCTCGGCGCCGCGGTGCGCGCGCCCAGGCAGCGCGCTACGTGACGTGCGCCGTGGCGGGTGCCCTCGCTTCCGAGCGCGGTCGCATGCGCGCGTCGCCGAGGCACGCCACCGCGTGTGCGCGACGGGTCCGGACCCGCCGAAAGCCTCCTCCACGGACGCGGCGACGACGAACGCGTCTCGGGACGAGTCCGCGCGCATACAGCGCGACCTCGCGAGCAGGCTCCTCGCCGCGCAGACGGGATGGGTCTCCGCGAAGAAGAAACCGAAACGACCCGCCGATGACGCGCCGAGCGTCTCCGACAGCCTCTCCAACCTTGGTCCCCGGGCGTCGTCGGAGCCCGCAGCCGCGGCTTCGGCGATCCGCGAGGACGACGCGGACGACACGTCGACGTCGTTCCTGACCGGGGAAGGCGGCACCGTGCTCGACGAGGCGTGGGCGCGCGGCACGTGGCTCCTCGGGCTGCTGGTGCTGCAGTCGAGTTCGTCCGCGGTGCTCGAGCGGTACGGCGAGCTGGTCAGGGACCACGTCGAGATCACTCTGTTCCTGACCATGCTCGTGGGCGCGGGCGGCAATGCGGGCAATCAGTCCGCCATCTCCGTCATACGGGGGCTCGCCACCGGAACGATCGCGCCCACGTTTCAGTGCGCGCTGCAGACGATGTGGAGGCAAACGCGCGTCGGGCTGGCGCTCGCCTCGGCGTTGTCCGCCGGGGGGTTCGCGAGGGTTCTTTTGTCGCGCGGCGCGTTCGCGGACGCCGGTACGCCAGGTACGCTCGGTACGCTCGGGTCGCTCGAAGGACTTCTCGACGGCGGTCAAACAGACCCCGCGCTCGTCGCGGCGATCGGCATCGCGACGTCCCTGTTCGCCATCGTCACCGCGAGCACGCTCACGGGGTCCGCGCTCCCGTTCGCGCTCGCGGCGGCGGGGCAGGATCCCGCAAACGCCGGCACCGCGATACAGGTGTGCATGGACGTCGCGGGAGTGGTCATCACCTGCGTCGTGTGCAGCGCGGTGTTCGAGCACTTTGGAGCCGTCGCGGAGGTGGGGACAGCCGTGGGAGTCGGCGTGTTGGGCGTTTCGTAAAGCCGAGAGAGGAGTGTTATTTTAGGTCGCGCGACGCTGTGTGCCGTCGTCGAGGGCCAGCGTCGCGAACGCGAGAGTGAGTCCAGTGTGCGTGTTATTTGTCGCCTCCGTCGCGCCGTCTCGCGCGACTCGTCAGTACCCGTCGAGCCTGTCCTGCAGCTCCGCCGCCTCGTTGGCGCCCTCGACACCCTTGACGAACAGGAACGCCGCGAGCGGGAACCCCGTGCCGATGAACCAGTACAGGATGGGCTTGTACGCGAAGCTGTCCGGTCCGACGACGCCGAAGATGGGGTTGCCGTACGCCAGCTCGAAGCACGACCCGACGGAGGCGATGGTGACGATCGCGGCGAGGCCGAGGTACGCGGGCCAGGGCAGGCCGCCCTTCTCCATCGCCGCCTTCTTCTCCATCTCGCGGCGCTCCCACGGAGGCATCTCGTCCAGGTCGTCCACGGTCTTCGAGCTCGCTTCCTTCTCCTCCGCGCGCGCGAGCGTCGCCGCGCCGCGGCGGGGCGCAGCGAACGAGGAGCGGACGGCGCGGGCGGACGCGGGGGACGCGGCGCGCGCGACGCGGCGCGTGGAGGCGCGCGCGTCGGCCGCCACGAGGGGACGGACGGTCGCCGCCGCGGTCACGGAAAACATCTGGGGTGGCGGGGGGCGGGGGAGGTCGCGGGAGCGCGCCTCGGTGTATCCAGCTATCCAACCGTCGTTGAATCGACACGTGGGCCGACTCTCGCCGACTCTGCGGCACAGAGGCCACAGAATTTTAAGATTTCTCAGACTCAAAGGGCACGCGAGAGGTTTCTTCGTTCCGTCAACTTTTCATCAACGCGATTTCTCCTCGGCGCACACCTGGACCGCGCCGCGTCGAGTCGGGTGTCGACCGCGACTTTCTCCGAGACTCCGCGTCGCGCGCGACGCGTACCGCGCGAGACCGGCACCGGGGCGTCCCCGAGGAGCGCGCGCCGAAGCTTTCGACTTTCGTCCTTGTCCGAGCCTTGACGGCGATTTCGCCATGGCGAACGCGGTTCCAAAAATGCAACCGAGCAAGCGCATGCTCGCGGCGTACGACGACGCGATGACCACGCAGCGGTCGCTGCGCGCGACGCACAGGACGATCGTCGCCGAGCAGAGCGAAATCGCGCTCAAGAAGTTTCAGTCCGTCAAGGACCTGGGGGTGCGTCTCGTCGCGTGTCTCGGAATCTCGCGTAATCCCCGACGGTCGGCGATCGGGGGGAAGCGTTCGACGCGGAATCCTCCTTTCCGCGCTCCCAACGACCCGACAACTTTCTTTCCGAACGTTCCGACTGACACACCATGATGCTTCCCATCGATTTCCGATGGACAGGCGGTCTTATCGCGGCAGGACGTGGACGGCGACGGCACGCTGGATTACGCCGAGATATCCGGCGCCGTCGCGGATGAGGAAACCACCGAGTACCTTCGCGAACTCGGGATGAACGACGCGATGGCGCTGATGCAGCGCCTGGACGCCGGCGGTAGCGGCGTGATCGACGCCAAGGCGAGACGTGATTTCATCCGCGGGCTCGTCCCCGACTTGAAGGATGAGGTGAAGAGGCTCCGAGCCACCGGCGAATACGTCGCGTCCGGGGTGCTGCACAACCAGCGCAAAGACTTCATCGCGAGCTTGAAGGCGGATCACAAGAAAGAAGTCGTGTCGCTGCAGAAGATGTTCGAGAAGAACTACGAACGCGTGCGGAGCGCGGAGGAGACGTACTTCTCGAAGCGCGCGGGGGGGCTTCACGACGCGCTGGTCGCGCACTGGAACAAGCAAGAGCAGTACCTGGAGAGCGCCATCCAGAAGAAGATCGAGCTGTTCATGAGCACGAAGGAGACGACGCGGAACCCGACGGACCCGCGCACGCCCAAGTACACCAACGAGACGTTCGAGTTACGGGCGTTGTTGCGCAACCTGTCCGTGGCACGCAACCCGACGGCGTTCCAGCTGCGCGAGGGCGAGCGGCACAAGATCCGACTGCACGAGCTGGAGGACGAGGCCATCGCGAAACACGCGACGTACCAGCCGCGGTGGTTCAAGCAGCAGGCTGCCAAGTTGAAGAAGGACATCAAGCTGATGCGCCTGAAGTTCGCGCAGTGCAAACGCGAGAGCTTCGACCAGTACCGGAAGTACGCCGGGCAGGCGCGCGGGCTGCTGGACAGGAGGCACGCGGTGTACGACCAGCGGATCGAGCACGCGCACAAGATGGGCGTGCACGAAATGGTGCTGGAGGATCTGCGCCCGGTGCGGGCGCTCAAGATGCAGCCGGAGATACACTCGTACCGACCCTCCATGCAGCACCTGAACGAGGGCGGCGGCAACCTGGACCGTGTGGCGAATGGGCTGGGTGGATACCACCTGCGTGAGCTAGAACGCACGGGGGGGGCGCCACAGCACGTGCTGAGGGCATCCTCCTCGGGGCCGCCCGTGCAGATCGACCCGCGCACGAAACGGAGGAGGAACTGAATTGACGCGTTGTAACTGAAAGTAGTGACTGAGCGCTCCCTCATGATGACTGCTGCTAATACCTCTCCGGCACCGCCTCCACCGCCGATGGGTACTGCGGCAGCCCCCCGAACTTCTGCGGGGGCCAGTACTTGAAGCACGCCCTCCCCAGGATGTTCTTTTTCGGCAGCGGCCCCCAGACGTGCGAGTCGAAGGAGTTGTTCCGGTTATCCCCCATCACGAACACGTCGCCCGCCGGCACGGTCTGTTTCTCCATCACGTACTTCGCGGGCTCCAGCTTCAGCTCCGCGCCTCGGCTCGTCCCGTTCACGAAGAGCTCCCCTTGCCTCACCTCGACCTCGTCCCCCGCGACCGCGACGACGCGCTTGATGAACACCTCCTTTGCGAGCGCGGCGGAGGTCTTGGGCGTGTTCGGGGGGTGGAAGATGATCACGTCGCCCGGGATCGGGTCATGCTTGAACCGGTACGTGATCTTCTCCGCGATCAGGCGGTCGCCCACGTCGAACACGGGGTACATCGAGAGGCTCGGGATGAACCTCGGCTCGGCGATGGTCGCGCGGAACGCGAGCGACACCGCGAACGTGATGAGCACCGTCGCGACGTCCTCCCGGTTGAGGCGTAACCCTTCGGGAACCCATTCGGGCCAGTCGATGTCCATGTCATCCTCATCGTCGCCGCCGCCGCCGTCGCCGCCGCCGCCGGCGCTCGCGTCATCAGCGGGCACGGGGGGATCGCCAGAAGCCGCGCGCGAGCGAACCGCGAGCCGGAAGTGCGCGGAAGGCGACGAGCGCGCTGCGCGACGACGCGCGAAGTCGGCGGCGATCCTCGCGTCGGATCCTCCCGTCTTCGCGAGGATGAAGGAGACGCGGCCGGGGCGATCGCCGCGGCCGCCCGCGGCGAGACGCGCGGTCGCCCCCCGTGCGACCGCGCGCGGGGGAGAGACGACGCGGAGCGGCGACGCCGTGAGCGATGCCATCGTTGACGTGCGGGTGCGCGAACAGATAATGAAAGAGGCTATCCAAACTGCGGCAGTAAAAAGGGCACTCGACCCGGTGGCTTTCCGCTCGTCTGTCTCGGCACACCTTCAAACTTCGGCGCGCGCGCGGCGTGGCGCCGCGGGGGAGGCGCGTCGCGCGCGAGCATGACCGAGGTGATATGCCTCGGCGACAGCGACGACGACGTCGCCGCGCCGGCGGCGGCTTCGCGTCCCTCCTCCAGCGCTGCCGTGCCCCCCCCCGCTCCACCGCCTGTCAGATCTGATATCGCGCGGGGTGCCCAGCCGCGCGCCATCAGCGACGACGGCTTCGGCACCTCCTCCTCCGACGACGAGGGCATCTTCACGGACCACACTGCGAACCGCCGCGCCGCGAAGAAACGCCGCGTGGCTGCGCCGCGGTCGCCGGTGCCGCCGCGCGACAAAAGCTCCGCCGGTCCTCCGCGGACCCGCGCTCCGCGCGCGGCGCCGGGTTCCGTGCGCGATGGCGCGCCATCCGAGCCGAAGTCGCCGTCGGCGCGCGCGCGCGCCGCGCGCGACGCGGCACGCGACGAGAAGGCTCGCGCCGCGGAGGAGACCCGCAGGCGCAAAGCTCTCTCGAAGGAGCTCGCGCGCCAGGCGAAGGAACGGGAGAAGGTGGCCAAGGCGAACGCGAAGCACCGCGCGGCGCTGCTGGGGGGCAAGCACAAGCTTCGGCAGATCACCGCTTTGTTTTCGTCCGACCTGGCCGGCGACGATCTCGGTCGCGCGCTCGCCGACGCCTTCACGATGGGCGTCGTGGACGACGGCGCCGGCCGCTCGGTCGTGCCCCTGTTCCACGCCGCCGCACGGGAAGGTTCCGCGTCGACGCCGCTGCCGCGGTCCGTCACGTGGCGGTACCACGCGCCGGCGGCGGGCCCCGTCGGGGACGACGGCGCCTTTCCGGGGGACGACGGCGTCGGAGCGACGTCCATCGCCTCCGCGGAGTACACGCTGGTGCACTTCACGGGCGCGGCGTTCGCGGCGGCGTGCGCGGCGGACCACGACGCGCGCGTGCACGAAAACGACGCCTCAAAAAACGGCGGTTTGTTCCCGGACGAGCTCCCCGAACGCGGGCTGGAGCGGCTCCTGGCGACGGCGAGGAAGAAGCTCCCGGGCCACACGCTCGGTTTGTTGTTGGAGGGCGTCCGCCGCGAGTGCGCCAACAGAGAGCGCCGCGAGTTCCGCGCCCCGAGCTCGGCGCCCGGAAGCGAGGCCCGGCGCACGTTCTCGCGCGCGATCGTGGAGGACGCGATCGCGCGCCTGCACGTGAGCGACCGGGGCGTGCGCGTGACCTGCGTCCCCGACCGCGGCGCCTCCGTGCGGCACGTGGTGGGCGTGACGACGGCGCTGGCGAAGCGCCCCTTCGAGCGGGAAATCGGACCGATGGACGTCCTCGCGCACGCCAAAAGCAAGAGCGTCACGCCCACCGCCGCGCGCGCGCTCGAGGCGGCCGCGGCGGGGGGCAGTCGCGGGGCGGGGGTGGGGAGCGACGGCGTCGCCGACGGCGTCGCCGACTCCGTCGGCGACGCGAGCGCGAGCGGTTTTTCCGCGGGTCCGTCCCGCGCGCCGAGCGGGTCCTCGCGCGCGGGCAGAAGGCCCAAGACGTGCGCGGAGACGTGGTGCGCGGCGCTGATGTGCGTCGATGGGTGCGCGGAGAGCTCGGCGTTGGCGATATGTCGCGCGTTTCCCACGATGGCGTCGTTGATGCGCGAGTACGCCCGAACGGACCTCGCGGAGCGCGCGAAGCGGGACCGGCTGGCGAACCTCACCAGGGAGATCGCGAGCGAGACGCAGACGCGGGGCCGCCGCGTCGGGCCCGCGCTCTCGGCGCGCGTGTACGCCATCTTGCGCCCGCGCGGCGCGAACGACGCGGGGGACGAAATCGTGGGTGTGGGGGGGTGAAGCGTTCGACGACGAAACGTGGTGACACCGGGGAGCTCTTACTAGCTAGGGTGGCGCGGTAGTATCTCCGCCGGAATCTCTAGTAGCTACCGATACGCGTGACGACGAGAGCTTGTGGAAACAAAAAGAATCCCTTCGCGTCGCGGTCCGCGCCGTCGTTTCGCTCGACGCGCTTCGCGTCGCGCCCGCTCACGCCTTGAGCGCCTCTTCCACGGGCACGGGCTCGTTCGACACCTGGATGGTGCACCCCGGCTTCGGGCCGTACTTGGCCCAGTACCCCGCGGAGAGCTTCGCGCCGTTCGCCTCGAGGAACGCGGCGGGAACGGGCACGCCCGTGGGCTGCGCCGAGCAGTAGGGGCGCGCGCCCGGCTTGGCGAGGTACTGCTGGTGGTAGTCCTCGGCGAAGTAGTACGCGCAGTTGTCCCCCGGCCCGTTGATTTCCGTCGTGATTTCGCTCCGCGGGTGCCCCGCCGCCTTCAGCGCCTCCGCGTACACCTCCGCGCTCGCCTTGGCAGTCTCGAGCTGCTTCGCCGTGGAGCAGTAGATGCCGGAGCGGTACTGGGTGCCCGCGTCGTTGCCCTGGCGGTTGCCCTGCGTGGGGTCGTGGCAGGTCCAGTGCATTGCGAGGAGGTCCGCGAAGGACACCACCGCAGGGTCCCAGGCCACCTGCACGGCCTCGGTGTGGCCGGTGCGCCCGGAGCACGTCTCCTCGTACGTGGGGTTCTGCGTGAACCCGCCGACGTAGCCGACGGAGGTGGAGAAGACCCCGGGCACGCGCCAGAACATCTTCTCCGTGCCCCAGAAGCAGCCGGTGGCGAACACGCACGTCTCCAGGTTGTCCGGGAAGGTCTTGATGGAGTTCCCGAGCACGAAGTGCTTATCCGACACGCGCATCTCCTCCTGGCGGCCGGGAAGCGCGTCCGACTCGGTGACCATGCCGGGCTTGTTTCCGCCGAGCATCGCGAGCAGCTGCTCCATCAGATCTTCGTCCTTGCCGGCGCTGGCGACGGTGGACGTGCGGAGGGGCGCGCGGAGGGGCGAGCGGAGGGGCTTCGAGCCGGGCGAGGCGCGGCGGAGGGGGGTGGCACGGGGGGCGACGATGGCGGAGACCTTGGCGGCGACGGCGAACATGTTCGCGCGTGGAAGTGACGACCAGCGACGATTGGATAGACGTGACGTAAGTCCGGCGCGCCGTTCACGCCAACTGGCACCGGCTCCTCAGAGAAATTTTGCGCCCCCCGCGAGCACGGCGTGCTGCGGCGCGCGCACGCTTGGAAAGACGTTTTGCCCTCTTTTCGCTCTGTGGCGTCCGAGCTCCCTCGTCACAGGGAGCGTCGCGGACACCCGGCTTCCCGTCGCGGCTCGCGATGTTCGACGACGCGCACGTGATGTGCGCCTTGGGCGGCTTCTTGGTGCTGGCGCACGCGTGTTACGCGGTCATCTCGTACAGAGACGAGCTGAAGATCGCGGGGGACGAGTTCGAGGGCGTTCCCGTGCAGGTCGCGGTGGAGTGCGCGATCGGGGCGGCCATGTGCGCGTGGGGCGCGCTCGGGTTCGCGGGGGAGTTCATGCCCATCGCCGCGCAGCCGCGGGAGCTCCCGCCGGATAACCTGGAGAAGATGGGCGACTTCGTCACGTTCAACCACCGGGGCACGGCGCGGAGGCGGAAGCGGGCGTGATGGCGATCGAACGACCGATGCGCGGCGACGCGACTTTTAGGGACGCTCTGTCTCTCGCCGCCGGTGTTCGCGCGACGGCGTGTGATCATACCTTCCCGATACCCGCTCTACGAACGAAACGACACGCCCTGACGCCGCGTCTCGTCAGAACGTGTTCACGTCGAAGGGAAACGACGTCGACGACGGCGCGTCCCCCGCGCGACGCGCCAGCACCACCGTCGGCGTCGCCAGCCGCGACCACCGCGGCCCGACGGTGGTCTCCGCGTGGCAATACGGCCGCTCCCACACCGCGAGCTCGGCGGAGGGCGACGCGGACGGGAACCCGTCGGAGGGCACTTCCACGCACAACGTGCCGTCGAGCATCCGCGAGCGTCTTGACGAAGACCGCGAGCCCGACCGAGGCAGGCTCGCGTCTTCCCCCGAGGTCGCGACCCGTGGACACCGCCGCGCGAGCGCGACGACGAAGAGCGACGCCGCGTCGCTCTCCGCCGGCGTGCCTCGCGTCCACCCGTCGGCGGTGTTTTCGAACGCGCCGTCGTCGATCGCGAGCACGCCCAGTTTCCTCGCCGGGTCGACCACCGCGATGTTCGCGTACACCGCGTTCCCGGTCGCCGCGTGGTTCACGCCGACGACGTACGCCGCGGCGGCGTCGTCGGGCAGGCGGAACCTCGGACCGTTGACGTACGTCGTGTCGCGGTTATCGCCGCCGCAGTTCCACGAGACGTCCACGCACCGTTGGCCGTTGTCGAACAGAACCTGCGCCTGGGTCTCGAGCGTCTGCGTGACGAACGTCCCCGGAACGTCGAACCACGCGCCTTTCGCGGCGTCGGGTCGCTGGGCGTCGAGCGCGCCGTCGAGCGCGCCGTCGACGCCCCTGCCGCCGGCGAGGAAAAACGCCGCCACGCGGTCGGCGACGAGCGCGACGGAGGACGCCAACGCGCGTTCGTCGAAGGTTCGCCGCGGAATGAGCGACGCGCGGGGAAACGGCGCCGGGAAGACGGGCGCTCGTTTGGGGGTCAAGCGCGCGACCACGAACGGTGGGCTGGACGCGTATGTCGCCCAGTCCGCGGCGTCGCGAGGCACGGCGTGTCGTATCATCAGCGCGCGCGTCTTGAACCCGGTCTGGCGGCTCAAGCCGTATGCGTTCGCCGCGCCCGCCGCCGCCGCGAGCGCGGCGGAACCTCCCGCGCCGTTCGCGAAAATCGCGAAGACGTCCATCGCGTCGCGCAACGTGCGCCTGTGCCCCCCGAACGCCGCCGCGAAGGTGGCGTTCCAGCAGGCGACATCGCGAAGCACGCCGAGCGTCCCGTCCTCGGTCGCCGGGACGCGACCGGCGCTCGTGCCGAGCCGAGAGAATCGCGCGACGCCGGCGCCGTCGTCGCCGCCGACGGCGAGCGTGTCCCCCGCGGACGCGAAGAGCGTCCGGACGATCCCCCCGTCGTACGACTTGTACACGTACGGCGTGATCCCGAAGTACTTCGCGGGGGGGGGCGTGCACCCCACCAGCAGAACCACCTCGTCCTCGCGGAGCCGCCACTCGCACGAGACGCGCGCGCCGCCGGAGCCGTCGGGGAGCACGCGGGCCTCGGTCGGCTTCGCCAGCCCCAGCGCAGGATTATCCGGCGACGCGGCGGCTTCGGGGGAGTCGCGCGCGAACGCGCGCGCGCCGATGAGCGCCGTGAACGAGGAGGACAAGGAAGCTTCTCGCGTGGACGAGGAACGGGCTTCCGTCGCTTCCGGGCTTTCCGACGTGAGGGCGACGCGCGGCGCGGACGCGGAGAACGCGGAGGGCGCGTCGCGAGAGTGGCGCGTCGAGCGGAAAAAGCCGTCGGACGTCCCCGTCTCGTCCGAGACGTTTCGCGCCGCGGCGGTGTCGTAGGACGACGCCCGCGGTCTTCGCGCGGACGTCGCCGATGAGCTTCTCGCCGAGCTTCTCGCCTCCTCCGACTCGGCCGCGCGCGCGGCCGCGCGACTCTCGCGTAAGATGCCGCGCGGGTCATCAGTCACGGGCTGGAGGCGCGAGGGAGGTCAGCGGGGTGTCGTTCGTTTTCCCGAGACGAAACGTTCGGCCGAGGCGAAGCGCGCGCCGCGACGAGGCGAGAGCGCCTCGTGACGCACCAGCATCGCGCACCCGTACGTGCTCGACGGGTTGGCGTGCGAGCAGTCACGGCAGTCCGGATCTATGTCCGCGTGGCTGAACACCCACATCGCGCCTCTCTGGACGTCGAACCCGTTCGCTTCGAACGCGGCCTCCAAGACGTCCGCCGTGCGCGCGCGCGCCTCGAAGGACGCCAGGGGACACCCCGCCTCCGAGGCGAGCGCGCGAGGCGCGCGGAGGGCGACGAGCGCGAGGCAGGCGAAGCGAAGGCGTCTCGTCATCCTCCGAACGCGGCGCACCAGGGCGCCCGCGCGCGCGAGAGTGTGCGGCCGAGAGGTGGCGTCTCGCGCTCGCGGCGAAGAAGCGCTCGTTTTCGTCGCGTTCGTGTTTTGGCAGTTCGGTGTTTTTATGAAGAAAAAATCCGCGCCTCACGCTCGCTCGCCGCGCGCGCGCGTCCGCTCGGCGGACGCGCGCCGCCCGCCTCGTCCCTTCTTTCGGGGACGCGTTCGCTCCGTCCGCTCCGCCCGCTCAGTCGAGGTCGTCCGCCGCCGGCTTGGGCGCCTCCTCCGCGCCTTCCGCGTCCATGGGCTCCGACGCCGAGGGCTCCGCCTCGGGCGCCGACTCGGGCGTCGCCTCCGGCGCGGGCGGCGGCGGCGCAGGCTTGGGCCGCGCCAGGATGGGCTGCGCGAACCTCTTGAGCGCCTCTTCCTTTTTGGCGATGTCCGCCGAGAGCAGCACGGGGTCCGCGGACTTCGCCTGGCCGCTCTGCAGCTGCTGCTTCTCCGCGAGCCAGTCCGTGGCCTTCTTGGCCTCGGCCGCGACGGACTCGAGCTCCGCGGCGTCAATGTGCGCGTGCGCGGCGTCGGGCGCGGCGTGCGCGGCGATTTGCGCGGCGGTGGCCGAGAGCGCCGCGGCGGCCGCCGGCCGCGCCTGCTCCTCCGCCGCGCGCAGCTCGATGGGGTCGCCGAGCGCCTTGAGCTCCGCGAGCTTCGCGACGTACACGCCCTTGGTCTCGTCCTCGCCCTCGTCGTACAGCCAGTCCTCCGTGTCGTTGAGGAGCTTCCCGAACTGTTCCGCCGCCGCCGGCTCGGCGAAGGGCGCCAGCGCGTCGGAAACCTTGGAGCGCATCGAGTACACGTACTCCTCGACGGCGTTCTTGCGCTCCTTGGTCTCCTCCATCACGCGGTCCTGCAGCGCCATGTCGTACTCCTCCTGCACGAACTGTTCCAGGACTTGAGTGGGCAAACCACCCACCACGCTGGAGACGGGGACGTCCGTGCGGATGGTCTTCTTGACCATCTTGGTGGTCTCCATGGGCTCGCCCTCGGGGGGCTCCTCGCCCTCTGCGGGCGCCGGCGCCGGCACCGTCACCTCCTCCTCTATTTCTTCGACAGCCTGCGCGGATTCCACGGAGACCAGCCCGTTGAGGTTGAGGCGAATCGCCACCTTGAGCTTGGTCTTGCCCTCAGGTTCCTTGCACGCGGGCACGGGGCCGATCTCGAACGCGCCGATGTTCACCTCCGCGTTGGGCGGGAGCAGCGTCGGCGTGGTGTACTTGGCCTGCACGCCGAAGGTCTCGTTGCGGAAAAACGTGATCGTCTTGAGCGACGGCACGGCGTTGTTGCGCTCGAAGAGCTCCGTGTCTTTGGCCTCGCCCTCCTCGGTGTTCCAGCAGATGGCCACGGGGTAGGGGAAGGAGTCCACCACCTCGAAGTCACGCACCTTGAACTGGGGGGAGAGCATCGCGCCCTGCAGCGCGCAGCCGCGCGCCACGCACTCCGAGGCGTTGAGCGTGCGCGAGCACGTCATGCCGAAAAACGCCTCGAGCTGCGCGGGGATGAAGGGCATGCGCGAGGCGTTCCCGACGAGTTCCACCGCCTTGATGTCCGCGGGGGTCATACCCGCCTCCGCCATGGCGCTCTGCACGGGCGTCATCATGCGCTCGAGCAGGTCCTTGGAGAGCTCCTCCATCTTCTCGCGGGTCATGCTGGAACGCACATCCTGGTCGTCCATCAGGCACTCGATCGAGAGCGGCGCCTCCGGGTTGGAGGAGAGGATCTTCTTCATCTTCTCCACGGCGACGCGCAGGCGCAGGGACGCGCGCGCGTTGGTCTTGATGTCGATCTTCTTCGTCTCCTTGAACTCCGCGCAGAAGTGGTCGAACATCGCCTGGTCGAACGCGTTGCCGCCGAGGTTGCGGTCGAACGCGGTGGCGAGCACCTTCAAGCCGGCTTTGGTGAAGCGGACCACGCACACCTGCAGCGCGGAGTTCCCGACGTCCACAAACACCACGTTGTGCGGGTCGTCCCCGAACTCGGCCGTCTTGAAGATGCCGTACGCCAGCGCCGTGGCGGTGGTCTCGTGCATCAAACGCATGGTGTTGAGCCCGGCGATGTGGCACGCGTCCAGCATGGCGCGGCGCTGAGGATCAGTGAAGAACAGCGGCACGGACACCACGGCGTCCGTGACCTTCGCGCCGTGGTCCGCCTCGGCGATGGTCTTCAGGTCGCTTAGGACCATCGCGACGAGACGCTCGGGGGTGAAGCTCTTCTTCTCGCCCATGTACTGCACGGTGATCATGATTTCGTCGTTTGGGCCCGCGCTCGTGGGGAACAGGAACGTCGGCAGGATCGCCTGCACCTCGGGGTCCGAGTACCGCAGGCCGATCAGCTTCTTGAGATGCATGATCGTGTTCTTAGGCTGCATGTTGATCTTGTCCGCCGCGGCGCACCCGATGAAGCGCTGGAGGTTCGCGCGAGGACAGAAGCAGAGCGGTCGAGCGGAGAGGAGACAGAGAGGCGGGCGGTCAGCGTTTCGCGCGCGAACGCGGCGGACGCGGCGCGCGCTCGCGTTTCCGGATCTAAAAAGCCTGACGCGACGTGCCGCGTCTCCTCGCGTCCCCGCGAGGCGGGGAAGGCCGTGGAAGGCGCGCGCGGGCCCCGACGGGACGCGGCGGCCCGACGGCGGCGCGTGGAGCGCCACACTTCTCGAACAGTCGTCGCGCGACGCGCACGCGCGTCACGAACACCCGAACGACCGCGAGCGTTTCGATCACCGCGGGCGGACACGCTCGCGTCCTCGCGCGACGGCGGCAGAAGGCCTTCGAAGGCCCTCGCGACGATTCGAGATCTGACCGTCGTCGTTCGACTCGCGCGGGTGTGCGTACCTGCTTAACCCCGAAGTTGACCATGGACGGGGTCTCGCGCTTGGACTCCGTGTTCAGCACGACATCGATACCCTTGCGGCGCGCCAGGGCGACGACATTGTTGGAGTTGCCGAAGTCCAGGCCGACGACAGACATCTTGCTTTTTCTCGACGGCGGGTGGTGGACTGCAGGAACGCTCTGCTTTTCCTTCGAGGCGAGCGCGGGACGATCGCGCGACTCTCGGTGCTAGTGCGACGTGGGCACGAGGAGCGCACGACGTGCGGGGTCGAACGGGACGTGAAGTCGCGTCGGGACCGTGAAAGTGGTGCTCCGCGGGCGAAGGCGCGCGTTTATCCGCGGACGGACGCTTCTCCAGCCGGGCGATCGGAAAGACCGCCGCCTCTCGAGCTTCTCTCCCGCCTGATTCTGAGGCGCAGGTGGGAGGTCCCGATGGAAAAAAAAGATCCGACCGACCACCAAGACGAGACGAAAAAAAAGGCCGACCGACCGGGCGTGTCGGCCGCTCGCCAAGCGACGGAAACATTCAGCGACACGTCCCGGGGCGCCACTTGTACCTGCGAGCGTTCACGCACGTGAGGTGCGCCCCACTTCGAGCGCTCCGACTTCCCCCCCCCGCGCGCGCTGACCGCGAGCGGGCGTCGCCGGAACCGATCGCGCGGATCCCGCCGCGCCGCGACGCCGCGCCCCGCGCCCCGATGACGTAGTCACGAATCGCGCTTCGACTCCGTCTGAACGTCACTTTTCCCCCGCCTCGCCTCAAAACAGGTCTCGCCCTTGCGTCAGCCAGCGTTCCGATGGCCTCGATGGCGTCCGCCGGAGGTATCCAAGGTACGCGCCCGCGCCGCTTTCGGTCACACCACGGATCGGCCCGGATCGGCCCGCAGCCCCCGCGCGTCGCGACGCGAAAAACCCTCACCAAATATCGTCGCGAGGCGCTTCGTCCGTTCGCGGCTCTCTCCGGACGCGGCCGCGTGAGGAATACCGCACCTTTTTCTCAACGTCGATCTTCTGTCTGACCTCCGCGCGCCTCTCGACGATCCGCGACCGCAGCCTTCGTCGGATTCAAGCCCGTGTCCGGCGCTCGCCGGTCGAACCGCGTGCGCGCCTCCGTGGCTCGCCGCCAGCTGACCGTCGCGGTGGCGACCCCCCAGAAGACGGGCAAGCAGGAGCCCAAGCGCTCGAAGGTGGAGATCATCAAGGAGAACTCGGATTTCCTGCGCCACCCCCTCATCGAGCAGCTCGCCACCGAGGACACGTTCATCTCCGAGGACGCCGCGCAGCTGTACAAGTTCCACGGCGGGTACCAGCAGGATGATCGCGAGAAGCGCAGCTTCGGCGCGGGAAAGTTCTACCAGTTCATGATGCGCACCAAGCAGCCCGCGGGCACGGTGCCGAACAAGCTCTACCTCATCATGGACGACCTGGCGGACTCGCACGGCAACGGCACGCTGCGCCTGACGACGCGCCAGACGTACCAGCTGCACGGCATTTTGAAGACGGACCTCAAAGCCACGTTCCGCGCTGTCATCAAGAACATGGGCAGCACCCTCGGTGCCTGCGGTGACATCAACCGCAACGTCATGGCTGCGCCCGCGCCGTACAACGGCATCAAGCCCGAGTACGCCATCGCGCAGGAGCTGGCGAAGGACATTGGCGACCTTCTCGCGCCGCAGTCGGGGGCGTACTACGACGTCTGGCTCGACGGCGAACAGGTGTTGACGGTGGAGAAACCCGAAGTGGTCGAAGCGAGGAACGATAACCGCTTCGGCACCAACTTCGTGGGCTCGCCCGAGCCCATCTACGGCGATCTGTTCTTGCCGCGCAAGTTCAAGATTGGCGTCACCGTGCCGGGCGATAACCACATCGATTTCCTGACCAACGACATCGGCATCTGCGTCGTGATGAAGGACGGCGCGCACGTCGGGTACAACATCTACGCTGGCGGTGGCATGGGCCGCTCGCACCGCAACAACGATACCTTCGCGCGCCTCGCGACGCCGCTCGGGTACGTGGACAAAGCCGACATTTTCTACGCCGTCAAGGCGATTGCCGTCGCGCAGCGCGATTACGGCCGCCGCGACGACCGCAAGCAGTCGCGACTGAAGTACCTCGTCGAGAGCTGGGGCGTCGAGAAGTTCAAGCAGGTCGTCGAGCAGTACATGGGCAAGCAGTTTCAGCCGCTCGCGGAGCTCCCGCCGTTCACCATGCCCACCTACCACGGCTGGAACGAACAAGGCGACGGCAAGCTCTGGTACGGCGTGCACGTGGTGAACGGGCGCCTGCGGGGCGACGCAAAGAAGGCGCTTCGCGCCGTCATCGAGCGCTACGAGCTCCCCGTTCGGCTCACCGCGAACCAAGATCTGCTGCTCACGGACATCGACCCTGCGTGGAAGTCCGACATCGTCGAGACGCTCCGCGCGGGCGGCGTCGCGGATCCCTCCGAGCTGGACGCCGTCGACGCGCTCTCCATCGCGTGCCCGGCGCTGCCGCTGTGCGGCCTCGCCATCACCGAAGCCGAGCGCGGCTTGCCCGACATCAACAAAAGGCTCCGCGCGACGATGACCAAAGTGGGCCTCCCCGCGGACGAGTCCGTGCTGATTCGCATGACTGGCTGCCCCAACGGGTGCGCGCGCCCGTACATGGCTGAGCTCGGGTTCGTGGGTGACGGTCCGTCGTCGTACCAGATCTGGCTGGGCGGCACGGCTAACCTCCTCACGCTGGCGCGCCCGTTTGCAGACAAAGTGAAAGAAGCGGAGGTGGAGACGTTTTTCGAACCCGTGTTTTACGCGTTCAAAACCGGCCGCAACGCCGGCGAGCGGTTCGGGGACTGGGTCAACCGCGTCGGCTTCGACGTCATCAAGACGGCGCAGGTGGAGTAC
>MDSV01144722.1_pt1 | contig 25143 bp, 16 predicted proteins | sample 810851 | NCBI WGS metagenome assembly MDSV01 (sample SAMN05326640, study PRJNA326480) | marine metagenome | isolation source: seawater | place: Atlantic Ocean: North East | collected 2012
CGAACGCGTCGCCGGCGTCGGCTTTCGAAACCGTCCCGGGGCGACGAAGCGCGCGAATCGCTTCCGTTACGTTCGCCGCCGCGGGGCACCACGCGACATGCATCCTCGGCGCGCTGGGCGTCGGTCTCGTCGACCACTCGCCGGAGGCCACCTCGGCGTTCGCGTTCGGGCGGGAGGCCCCCAGCACTTCGCGCGCGCGGCAGCGGAGTCTCGGGGTCGGGCCCGGCGGCGCGGGCGCGGCGACTCGCGCCGCGTACCCCGCGGCGGGCCCCTCGGGCGGCGGCGGCGTCGTCTTCGTCTCGGGCTCCGATTTCGTCTCCGGCGCGTGCGACTTCGGGTTCGGGTTCGGGGACCGCAGAGTGGGGTACGCGGAAACCGCGGGCGCGCTCGTGAGCTCGGCGCTGGTCGCCTGCGAGGCGCCCGCGCTGTCTTCGCCGGGCGGCGCGGCGTCGACGCGCGTCCGCGTCCTCGACGCGGCGGGCGCGGCGGCGTACCGGTACCTTCCCGACGTCTCGCCGGGGTACGCCGCGAAGGGCGCAGCGTGGTCGGTCGAGGCGGCGCCCTCGACCGGCCCTTCGCGGGGGGGTACCACGGTCACCCTGTCGCGTCTCACCGGGAACAAGCATCGTCCCGTTCCTTCGCGGTCGGGACCGCGGGAGGGACCCGCGGGACCCGCGAAGGCGAGCGCCGGGTTCGAAGCGCTCTCCGGCGCGGCGGGCGCGGGGGGCTGCCGTTTCGGCCCCGTCGCCGTCGCCGCGCGAGACACCGAGGCGGACGGCGACGGCGCCGCGGGAGACGCCGTCGGCGCGATGTCCTGCGTAGCGCCGGCGGGGCGGCCCGGCCGCGTCGCGGTGGCGGTGGTGGACTCTGCGCCGGGCGCGGCGTGCGATTCGGGCGGCTACGCCGCCGCCGGCGGCGCGTGGCGAAGGCACCGGCTGGACGACTGGGACTAGGACGGAGCGGAGGCGCGACGCGACGGACGAGTCGCGCGTGTCGCGGAAAACACGTAGGTACGCGTATCATGTTTACGAAGGTACGGTAGTCTGTAGTCTAGCTAGCTGTCTGTCGGACCCGGGTTCGGGACGAAGCCGGCCGAACGTTTCGCGTCGAGACGCGTTCCGTCGCCCGCCTCGCGGCGCGTCTCAAAAATCAACTCCCGCAATCTATCGACGGCATCCCGTCCTCGCCCTCGCCGATCACGCACTCGCCCGGGTCGAGGCCCATCTTCTTCTCCTCCTCCGCGAAGTCGAACGCCATCGTGCGGTACGAGGGGCCCAGCTCGGGGTCCTCCTCGGGACCGGGCGGGCACCGAAACGCGAGCGCGTTGTCGTCGTCGCGCACGACGTCGCAGTGCGGATCGCACAAAAACGCCGCGCTCGCGCGTAGCGGAGGCGCGGTCTCGACGTCGCCGTTTCGCTCGCCTCGGCTCTGCGTCCCGCCGCGCTTCGGACCGCCCTCTGCGAATGTCACCACCGACGACCGTCTCCGCGTGTCCGTGCGGCCGAACGAAGAGCGTCTCGCGCTGGAGGCCCGGAAAGACAGCCGCGGACACCGCGTGGAAGCCGCCGTCGAGGCGCTCGCGGTCGCTGCCATCGCGGAAAAGCGCCGCGAAGATATTTTTCACGACCTCCGAACGATTCCCGAGCCCGCGTCCGATGGCGAGGCGACTGCGACGACGCGTGCGAAGATCCGGGCCGAGGGTCGCGAAGCCTTCGCAACACGTAGTGGACGCCGCGTCACCACCCTGACACTGCGCTTCGGGCTGTGCTGCGCTCGACGGAAGCCTGGGGGTTGACGAACGATAGTCTGCGCTGAAAAAGTGCCTCGGTCCGAACGAATCTCAGATGAGCAGGCCGCAACTTTTCGCGCTCGGGTGCCGATGTTTTTTAGCCGAGATCCCGACCTCCGCTCGCGGTCGGCTTGGTGCTGGTCAGTGTGGATTAGCGCCGACGATGGCGACGGCGCGTGTGACGTGCGCGGCACGGCTCTCCAGCGGCGCGTTCGCGTCCGGGTCGCGCGGAGGCCGCGGGGGCAAGCCCAGAGGCGGCGGGACCCGGGACGAGCGGCGCGGCCGCCAAAAGCGAGGCGACCAAAGGCAAGCGGCGGACAGACGCGGCGCATCGAAGAGCTTCATCATCTTACCCGCGGATGGTGCCTTCGCCTCGACCGAGGACGGCGGGGGCGGCTGGACGCTGTGGCAGGAGTCCGAGGCTGGCTCCGTGCTCGTGGGCACGCGCCGCGCGCGGCGCCGAAGGCAGCAGATGAGCGACCACTGGCGCAAGATCATGAGCCTGGGCGGGGTGGAGGGCGCTGAGCCGGAGGACGTGTCCCGCCGCCTGGACGCCGCGCTCGCCGCGCTCGAGCGCGAGCGCGAGAACATCGCCAAGTACCTGCACGAGCTCGAGCGCTCCAACAAGGGTGCGGACGTGATGGCGACGGAGGTGAAGCGCCTGAAGATCCAGAAGCTGCGCCTGAAGGATGACGCCGCGCGCGTGCGCAAGGCGATGCGGTTCGCGGCGGAGGCGCGCGAGCTCGGCGAGGGGTCCTTTGGGCGCGTCTTCTTGGGCCGAGACGCCGAAGGCGGCGGCGACGTCGCCGTCAAGGTGGAGGATGTGCGCCACGCCGAAGCCCAAGGCGAGGGCTCCATCGACGAGTGCCAGATGGAAAGCATGGCGCGCGCGGACGCGTCCTTCGACGACTTACGCATTCACGAAAACGCCGGCATCGTCACGCCGCTGCGGCTGGAGCGCGAGATGCTCGCGCGCGTGGCGCGCCGCAGCGGCCCGGCGGGGTTTCCGCGCGTGCACCACTTCGGCAGGCAGCGCGTGTTCGGGCGCGAGAGCCGTGTGCTGGTGATGGACCTGCTGGGGCCCTCGCTGGAGGAGATGTCCTGGGCGGTGAGCGCGGGCGGGCCGCTCAGCGCCGCCACCACGCTCATGATCGCCGACCAGGCCCTGGCGCGGCTGGCGGCGTGCCACCGCGCCGGCGTCGTGCACCGCGACGTCAAGCCCGACAACTTGCTGCTCGGGCACCCGGCGCGGGGTGCGGGTGCGAATCGCGCGCTGCACCTGGTGGACTTCGGCCTCGCCGCGCTCGGGCCGAGCGCGGCGGACGACGCGGCGTCTTCCGAGCTTTACAACGCCGACGACACTTCGGGGACGAACGAGACGCGAATGACGACGAACCGACCCGAAACCGTCGCGGGCGCCGGGACGCCGGCGTTTTCCGCCGCCGCCGCCGACGCGGGCCGCCCGCCGACGTACGCGGACGACCTGGAGGCGCTCGTGTTCACGGTGGCGTACCTGCGCGCGGGGACGTTCTCGTGGTGCCCTATGTCTTTGCGAGGGGACGTCAAAGCGGTCGCGAAGTACAAGGCCGACGCCGCCGCGAAGGACCTGGCGACGAACGAGGCGGACCGAAAGTGGATGGGCGCGCTGCTGACGCACGCGCGCGCCACGAAATTCGGCGCCACCTTCGACTTGGCTTTGTGCCGCGGGATCGTGCGCCGGGCGTTCGCGCAAATCTCGGGAGGCAAGCGCATGCGGGACACGCCGTTCGACTGGGAACAGGCGGGGGTCACGGCTGTGCCCGCGGAGAGGAAGTAGGAAGCGGCGAGCGAGGAAGGGAGCGTCGTCGCGACGGTTTTTTTAACGACACCATCACGGAAACGCGCGTTCCGTTTCGACGGACGTTTCGTTTCGCGGGCGCTTCAACGCGCGCGCGCGTTCTTTTCGGTGTCGTGAGCCGCGCCAAAAGCGGAACACCCGAGTGCGCCTCGGAGGTGCGTCTTCCGTGCGCATCCCGCGTCCGTCTCGGTGTCTCCCTTCGGCGCTCTCGCCCGGAGGGGACCCATGGGGAGGCGGTACCTCGCGGACCCGGCGCTGGCGACGCACGACCCTCTGACGCACGAGCCCGCTCGCCGCGGCGCGTCGGACCGAAATCGGTACGTGACGTCCCCGGCGGTCCCCCCGGGGTACGCGGACTACGCCCCGGGGGGCGCGAAGCACGTCCCCCCTCCCCCGCTGGGGCACCACGCGTTGACCGCCCGGTTCCAGGACGCCGAGTGCCTTGCCGGCGGACGCCCCGCGGGCGCATCCCGGGAGGAGATCGCCCCCAAGACCGCGCACTGGGCCAAGGAGACGGCGTACCAGATCTACGCCGACTCGGAGACGCTGGACGGCTCGCTGAGCGCGGCGGCGGAGGCGCGCCGCCGGTCACGCGGGACCACCGAGTCGTCGCGGCGGTTCGCCGCGCCTCCGCTCAGCCACGAGCCGCGCGTCTCGCTGCCGCGGCGCCACCCCTCGGACGCCTCCGTACTCATCGAGCACCGCGACGGCGACTTCCCGGGCGCGTACGCGCCGGCGTCGGAGGACGTCGGAGAGCACTTCGCGCCGGAGCGCTCCGCGGAGCGCCGCGAAGCGCCGGAGACGCGGCGCCCGTTCCCGCCGCCGCGAAGCGTCGTGCGCATCGGCGCGGACGGGCCGCCGGTGAGCTCGATCGCGTCCGCGACCACCGACCACTACGCGACAGGCTTCCGCGGAGGAGAGGATTCCGCGCGCGTCGTCTCCGGCGCCGGCGCGCCGAACGCGCCGAGGCCCGGGTACGACGTCATCACGGGCGCGCCGGCGCCGCGCGCGCCGATTGTCTCCGGGGACGCGTCGACCGAAGCGAACCGGGTCCGCGCGAAGAACGGGGACCCGCTTCTGCGCATGCGTCCCATGAGACCGCCGGGCTCAGACCCGGCGGCGTACGATATCGTGACGGGCGCGGCGCGAGCCGCGACGGATGCCTCGGCGTACGAGCGCCCGGGCGCGGCGCGAACGAACCCGGGTCTGGCGGCGACGCGCGCGGGGTCGAGGCGAGGGTTCGTCGAGCGCGGAGACGGCGATCCCGCGGTTCGGGCTGGGTCACTCGGGGGGGCAGTAGACACGACGCCCTGGTGATTCCCGCGCGACGCACGCCGGGGCGCGTTTCAGGTGGTCCATACGCGTACAATACGAGTCGTACGTAGAGTCAGAGTCCGCGACGGACGTCGCGTCGCGGCGCCGCGCGACGTAGTTTCTAAAAATCGTCGGCGTCTTCGATCTCCTCCGCCTCGTCCTCGTCTTCGTCCCCGGATGCCGCCGCGCGGTCCACGACGTGGGGGTCAGCCCCCCCCGAGCCCGGTTCCCCCGGCCTCGGCGCGCACCGCGCCCCGGGGGGGAGGCCCCCGACCCCCCCGGCCGTCGCCGGGTCCTCGCCGACGCGCACCCAGCGCGCGGGCAGGTACGGCACCCGCGCGGCGCCCTCCGCCCCCGCCCCCGCGATGACGCGCAGCATGGGGAGCGTCTCGGCGGCGGCGGCGGCGCGGTCCGAGCCGACGGAGAAGTCCCCGCCGGCCGCGGCCGCGACCACCGCGCGCACTTCCCGCAGGTTCGCCACGGCCGCGCGGTGCGCCTTGGCGCTCTGCGGGCCCTTGAACGCGCGGAACCCGCGCAGCGACGGGCGCGACGGGTGCGGGGCGAAGAGCAAGCCGCGCGTCGCCACCGAGCCCGCCGCGAGCTCGCCCACGGCGCCGGGGTCGGCGGGCGCGCCGTCTCCGTCCGCGAGCGCGTGCGCGTTGCCGTCTGCGGACCCGACACCGGAGGACCCGAGCCCGAACCCGAACCCCGCGATCGCGAGCGAGCGCCCCGCGGAGGCGAACCACGCGGCGTCCGACAGGTACGCCGCCCCCGCCGCCGCGTCCTCCGCCGCGTCGTCGCGCAAACCCTCCGCGAAGTTCTCGAACAGAAACGCCGCCGCGCGGTCGGCGCTGAACCGCGCGCGCGCCAGGATCGTCTCGGGGGTTACGTATTTCGTGCGCCCGCGCGCGAACGTCGCGTGCAGCGGGAACGCGGGAACCGCGGACCCGAACCACAGCGCGCCGTCTGCGCCGCGCGCGGGCTTCCCGGAGGAGAACGGCGCGGAACGGCGCGCGGAAGCCGTCGCGGGGTCCGCGTCGTCTTCGGGACCGGGACCGGGACCGGGACTCGGACCCGACCCGCGCGGGTCCGCGCGGTCCGCTCGACGCGCCGCCGGCGACGTGGGAACCGGACGGACCGGGAGGGAGCCGTTCTCGTGCGTCGTCTTCGCGTCCGCTTCGTCCTCGCGCGCAGTGAGAAGATCCCTCTTGTTGTACAGGATCTTACCGAGCGCGTGGAACACGGACAAACCTCGATCCCGACGCGCGCCGTCCGCGGCGGCGGCGTCGGGCGGATCCGGGTTCGAAGCGGCGTCGTCGCCGCCGCGCGGCGCCGCGGCTGGCGCCTTGCGCTTCCTGCTTCTGGGCCTGCCCCTCTCCTCCGCGCGCGCGCGCCCGCCCTCGGTCCCGCTGCGCCCGGCGGCGAACATCTGCAGGCTCGCGAGCGCGCAGCGCACGTCCCCCTCCGCGGCGGCGGCTATGGCGGCCAGTCCGGCGTCGTCCACGTCCACCCGCTCCGCCGCCGCCACGGCGGCGAGCGCCTTGACGAGCTTCGGCGCCGTCGCCGGGTTGAAGGCGACCGTCGCGGCGCCGGCAGCTTCCATCGCCGCTGCGATGCTCCGCGCGGTGAGTCCAGTACCGGGTGTTTTCCTGTTGCTGCCGCCCGCGCCGCCCCCGCCCCCGCCCCCGCCCCCGCCCCCGGCCGGGTTTGAACCCAGGCCGCCGACGCCGCCGGCGTCCTCCTCCGAAACCGCGACAACCGCTGGGACGCGCGACTCGCGCGCCAGGCGCGCCAGCAGGTTGAGCGCGCGCCGGTGCTGGTCCTCGCCGCCGCCGACGGGCAGGTCCTCCACTAACAGCACGGGCTGTTTGTCTCGTTCGGTTCCGCGTTCGTGATCAGTAGTCTCGCCGAGACCTCGATTCGTCGTCGAAGCCGTCGCGGGGAGAGGTGCGGAGCTCCTCGCGACGCTGCGAACGGCGAGCGGCGCGTAGCGCGACGCTCTCTGCACGAACGCGGCGAAGTCGTCGAGCTTGGACGAGTACGCCGGCGCGGCACTCGCGTTGGTGCCCCAGTCGGCGCCTCCGTGCGCGTGCTTGTGCTCCTCCCACAGCGTGGGCACGGGCGCGCGCCATTCGTGCACGCCCCGGCGGAACTCGCGCGCCACGAGGCGTATTGCCGCGCTCTTGCCGCTCCCCGGCGGGCCCACCACGAGCAGAACGCGCGGTGTCGTGGAAAGTCGCCGCGGCGCGTCCCAACCCGCGAACCACTCGCGAAGGACGTCCAGCTTCTTCTTCGCCACCACGATCGTGGCCTCGGACGTGGGGGCGTGTTTTGTCGCCCACAGCTCGAGGGACGGGTCGCGCGCCGAACCGAGCGGCCCAGGCTCCGCGCGCGGTCTCGGCGCCGGGGGCGGCATCGATTCCGTGTCGCTCAGATCCACCGAAACGTTCGCAGGTGCCGAGGGCGGGTCCGCGCGGCGCAGGAGGTTCATGATGTTACCCGCGCCAGGCGCCGCGGGCGCAGCCTTCTTACGAGGACTGCGCCGCTTGGGGGGCGTGCCGCCCGACCCCCCCGACGGCGCCATGACGGGTACCCACGCCTCGCGCGCGGTCGGCTGTGACGAATTCGCCGAAAGGCGTGCGAAAAACAACACGGCGCCGAAAAGCGCGAGAAAAAATCACCCTTTCGTTCTTCCGAGAAGGAAGGTCTCTTCACGACGCATCGCGCGCCGGGGGCGTCTCGCGCGGCGGCGGTCGAGAGGCGGGTCCTCGTCGATGGACGTGTTTTGCCGCTGCGGCGGGTGCCACGGGTGCTCGGGGGTCCGCAACCCCCTCGGGGGCACGTGCAGCAAAGAGCCTCAGCGATACAAAATAAAAGGCAAATCGGGGAAGCCCGACCGCGAGGGCTTCCGCGCGTACTGCAAGCCCTGCCTGCGGAAGCAGGAGAAGGCTCGCGCGGCGCGGTCGCGCGCGGCCGAGCTCGGCGTTGTCCCTGCGGGGTCGCCCGCGGCGCGCGCGGCCGGGCACGACCACGTGGCCGGTAACCGCCCTCGCATCGTGCTGTTCGGGGACTCCATCACCGAGCAGAGTTTCGGCGAGGGCGGGTTCGGCGCGGCGTTGGCGGACCGCTACCGCCGGCACGCGGATGTCCTTCTGCGCGGGTACTCCGGGTACAACTCCAGGGATGCCGTGGCGCTCTTGAAGCACGTCTTCCCGCTGGACGATCCGACCCCCCCGGTGCTGGTCACCGTCTGCTTCGGCGCGAACGACGCGGTGAAGGAGACGAGCTCCATGGCCGACGTGCAGGGGTGCCCGCTGGCCGAGTACGCCGAGAACCTGCGGGCCATCCTGACGCACCTAGGGCGGCTGGACCCCCCCCCGCGCGTGCTGGTCATGACCCCGCCCCCGGTGGACGCGCGCGCGTGGAAGCGCACGTGCGACGCGAACGCGTACCACGACGACCCGACGCCAGACCGGGAGCTGAACCGCACGGGGCGCTACGCGCACGCCGCGCTCGGCGTCGCGCGCGCGTTTTCGTCGAAAGCGCGCGGGGGCGAAAACAGAGAACCGTTCGACGTCGCCGGGCTGAACCTGTTCGACAAGCTCGCCGGGGTGGAGCGCTGGGAAGAGACGTTTCTTTCGGACGGACTGCACCTCTCCCCCGCGGGATACGAGCTCGTGACCGCGCTGATGGTGGACGCGCTGGAGCGCACGCTGGGCCTCGAGGCGGACGAGAACCCGTCGGATTTCCCATCGTTTCTCGCCGTCGACCACCGCGCGCCGAGCGCCAGCGTCGACGCGTTCGTCGCCAAGAAGATGCGCGCCGCGCGGGGGGAAGAGTTCGAGATGTGACGCCCGAGGCACCGATCGCGTTCGATTTCGTATCCGGCGCGCGCGTGTGTACTGTACCACCGCTGGGAATCACGCGACGTCCGCGCGAAGAAGAGCGCGATGACTCCGTTTTACGAAAACCGAGGCTTAATTTTTGCTCACCACAGCGAAGAAGCGTTCGGTCCTCGCGCCCTGTTCCCAGAACCGGTCGAAGTACGACTGTTCGTGCACGAGGTGACCCGTGCCCTCGCCGGGAACGCCGCGATACAGACGCACGCCTTCGATGTTCTCGAAGGGGGCGTCGGCGTCCGCGGACGCGCTCGCGTCGTCGCGTTCCTCGGCGCGCGCCCGAGCCGCCTCCGCGGAGAAGAGCGGCTCGCCAGCCTTCGCCGGGTCGTCCCCCCGCTCCGGGTCGTACGTCAGCTCCGCCAGCGTCCTCGCGAGGTCGCGCATGTACCGGTGGTTGTCGCTGAAGAGCGTGAGCCCCGCCCCCGCGGCGAGCGCGCGATGCGTCCTCCGGAAGAACTCGGGCGTCAACAGATGGAACTCGTTCACGGCGGCGGCGTCCCCCGAGTGGTGCGGCGGCTCCGGGAAGTTGACGAACGCGTGCGACACCGACCCCGGGCGCACGTGCTTGCGCAGGACGGATGCGGCGTCGCCGCCCATGGCGCACAGGTTCGGCGCCCCCTCGCACACGGCGCGGCTGAAGATGGAGTACACGCGGTCGTGCCGGAGCTCGAGCGCGACCCAGTCCGACGCGGGGTCGGCGAGAGCCTGCGCCACCGCCCAGTCGCCGTTCCCGGCGCAAATCTCCAACTTCACCGGCCGCGCCCGGCCGAGCGCTCCCGGCGCCGTCCCCTCGGACGACCGCCGCTCTTTTTTCCCCGTGTCCTTCTTGTCCTTCTTGTCCTTCTTGTCCTTCTTTTCCTTCTTGTCCTTCTTTTCAAACGCGCCCGCCGCGGGAACGGGCTCGGCTCGGCCCGGCTCTTTCGTCTCGGGGTTCCGCGAGAAGAGCGCCGCGAAGTCCACGCGGCCGTCGTCATCGAGCGCGCCGCGCAGGCGCGCCTTCGCCGACGCCGCGGTGACCTTCGCACTCACCGCGCACGCGCGTTCGAGCCCGTACGCGTCGCACAGGCGCCTGTGAAGCGCGGACACCAGCGCGTCCACGTCGGGAGGGTCGTCCGTTTCCGCGCCCGGCTTCTCGACGCGGCTGTCGAACACCAGCGCGCGAGTCAGGTACTCCGCGACGTCGGGTTTTTCCTGCGCGCCCTTCCTGACGCGTTTCAGGAACCCGCCCACGCGCTTGAGCTCCAGGCGAAGCTCCGCGCGGGTCGTCCTCTTATACGTCGCCGTCGCGGAGGAGTCTGCCAGCGCGCCCGCGAGCGTCGCCGCCTTGATGTCCACGTTCGGCGGGTCCCGCGCCCGCGCCTCCTCCGCACCCGCGTCGCCTCCGCCGGCGCCCGGTTCGCCCAGCTTCGACGCGAGCGCCTCCGCCTCGTCGAGCGCGTCGTTGGCCCTCTCGATGGCCAGCCTGGCCTGTTCCGCGTCGTCCAGCAGCGCGGCGCAGTGCGCGAGGTTGACGTGCATGGACGCGACCGCGTCCGCGGTCTCGACGTCCGCCCGCTGCGTCTTCCCCGGGTCGTGGAAGAAGGCGCACGCCGCGCCGCGGTCGCAGCCGCCGGCGTTCCAAAACTGACACGGCGCCGCCGACGCGTCGCCGCCGCCGGCGACCCGGGCGCTCCGGTCCGCGGCTGCGCGCGCCGCCGCGTCTGCGATGACGCCTTTCAAGTCGCCGGCGCTCAGGCTCTGCGACAGCAGGCGCGCCACCAGCTTGTACGTCGCGTCGTCGGGCACCACGGAGGTCCAGCACGGCGTCACCGCGGGTCCGCTCCCCTTTATTTTTCGGTACGCCTCCCAGGCGCGCGGCGCGTCGCCGGCGCGCTGACACACCCGCAGGAACGTGTTCACGGCTCGCGCATCAAGCGTGATGGGCGGCTTGCGCTTGGGCATCTCGTCCATGAGCGCCTCCGCCTTGTGCACGTCCCCGGAGAGCATGTGCCCCTTGAGCATGGTGGTGTACACCACCACGTTCGGAGACATCCCGGGCACGGCGTTCATGCGGCGCAGAATCTCCTCCGCGCCGCGCATGTCGCCCGAGTTGACGTAGGCGTTCAGCAGGCTGGCGTACGTATAGCTCGTGGGGATCAGGCGCTCGTGTTTCACGAGCCGCCGGAAGTGGTTCACGGCTTTGCCCAACTGCTTGTGCTGCGCCGCCGCCGCGATTTGCCGCGTAATGGCCTCCGCGCGGCTCCGTCGCTGTTCCTTCGCCGCCTCGGGCAGACGCGCCTCCTTCGACCGCATCCACTTCTCGACGTCCGGGACCGTGGAGACGTCCGTGCGCTCGTCGTCGCGCCAGGGCGGCGGAGGCGGACGGTCGCGAGGGGGCTTGGCGTATCCTCCAGGGGGGGGAGGGAAGCCTTCTGGGGCGACCGCACCCGAACCGCCGCGCGAAGCGGCGTTTCCGGCGTTCCCGTCGGGTCCGCTCCATCCGTCGTCGGCGGTCGCGTCCGCGCCACCGCCGCCGTCTCCGTTCCCATCACGACGGCCGAGCCCGCCTCCGTCCTCCTCGCCTTCGTCCACAAACCGTTCGGGGTTCTGCTCCTTAAACGCGCGCTCGCGAGCCGCTCGGTCCGCGGCCTTCTGTTTCTTCCGACGCTCCGCCTCGGCCAGCACCGCCGCTTCCTTGCCGCCGCCGCCCTCCTCCGCCGCGGCGATTTTGGCCTGGATCCAAGGTCGCTTCTTGCCCTTGCCCATGGTCACCGAGCGCGGCCGACGGCCTCGACGCGAATCCGAGAGAAGGAATCGAGTCGCGACTTCCCGTCCGGGCCCTCGGTCGTCCGCGCGCACCGCAGTGAGGCGTACGCCGGAGGTGAGCGAGACACGGACCTCGCCAAGGCGACTTCTCCGGCATCTGGCGGAGGAGGACGACCCGAATTTTGGACGGTCCACACGTCGGCCCAGTCACAGAGCGCCAGCTCACCGGCAGTGTTTCGATAGCCCCGGAAGTGCCAGTCCCGCGTGCACGGTTGTTCCGCCGTCACCTTCAGTCGCAGTCGCGCGCTCGTTCACGCGCGTCGAACACGGACACGCATCCCGCGCCGTCTTCCGCCGCGCCTGGTCCGCACCAGCCCCTCGCGGTCCCGTCCGACACGAGACACACCCCGATAAAATGAGCACCCTTGCAGCCATCGCCGCGCCGTTCGCCGGCGAAGCCGTGGCCGCGCGCCGCCGCGCGCCTACGCACGCGCGCGCCGCCCGCTCCACGCGCTGCGCCGCATCTGAGGAGGTGCGTTCGCAACCCACCATCCCTTCGCGTCTCTTTCCTCCTCTCAGTCCACCTCCGCGTGCACCTCACCCGGCGGACCACGTCATCCGACACATCACGCACGCGCTGACGATCGCCATCTTCTCGCGAACGCGCGAATGTACAAACAGCGCGCCGCCACTCCGTCCGCCACACTTTCCCGGCGCGGGCTGGGTGCCGCGGCCGCCGCGCTTGCGCTGGGCGTTTCGTCCGCGCCCGCGCCCGCGCTGGCGGTGCAGGGTATGATCGCAGGTCGCGTCCCAGGCTTGGCTCCGGCGGACGAGAACGGCGTTCGGCGGTACACGCGGCCCGAGGGCAAGTCTGGCGGGCACGGCGTGGGGTGGACGGAGATCACCCCGTACACGTTCGACGTGTACGAGGGCTGGGAAGAGATTCCCGTGTCCATCGCGGACCCCGGCGGAACGGAGATAGACGTGCGGTTCAACAGCGACGCGGACGGCGGGCTGAAGATTGTGCTCGCGCCGGTGCTCCGCTTCGCGGACGTGCAGGAAGGCACCAACCCGACCATCGAGGAGCTCATCCCGTTTGAGCGGTTTATGGCCGGCTTCGGGCCGGAGCTGACGCAGAACCCGGTGGACGACGACATGATCGTGGACAAGTTTGTAGACACGCGCGACGGTCTGACGTACTACAACTTCGAGCTCAAAGACCACACGCTCGTCGCGGCGACGGTGTGGAAGAAACGCGTCAACATCATCTGCCTTCGCGCCCCATCGCGGCAGTGGCGCACCAGCGCGGACAAGTTGCGGAACACCATGAAGTCCTTCAAGGTGCTCACCGCGCAGGCGTGAAGTCGTGAAGTCGTCAGGGGCGAGGCTGCGAAGGGCCCTGCTTTCGTGCGCGCCAGTCGGGTGAGACGGCGTAAGAAAAGTACTGTATCCATTCCCGAACGTCTCGACATTCTCTCGGCGCCGCGCGCGTCTCTTACATCAATTGTACGTCACCATCCCGCGCCCCTCGACGGACGGCAAGTACGCCTTGGCGTCGCGGATGCCCTTCTTCTTGGCCACCTTCCCGACGAGCTTTCGCACGCGCTGCTGGTCCGCGTTCTGCGTCCTCGCCTTGATCTCCGCGGGGTCCATGGTCAGCTTGGGGGGCACCTTGTAGTCGAGCGACTCGGGCTCGGGCACAACCGCGTGGTAGCGGTACCCCGCCTCGCCGTACTTTGGCCCGTCGCGCATCTTAGCCGTCAGGTCCTGGTCCTCCGTCGCCGCGGCATTGTTGAAATTTTTGCGCTTCTTTTTCTTCGGCCGGTCCTCCTCCACCTCCACCTCTTGCCGCAGGTCGCGGTACTGGCTCGAGAGCTCGTACACCGGCCGGCTCCACTTCTCCACCAGATCCTTGCACTTCTTCCGGTTGGCGGGGGTCTCCTCCGGGAGCCCGCTGAGGAACATGATCATGCGCCCCAAGCCCGAGCGCTTCAGCTCCTCCTTCCTGTCCGTGAGGTCCGTCTCAATGGGCAGCGAACGCACGGCGTCGATCACCGCGGTGCGCACCGTGGTGTTGGGCAGGTTGTGGTCGGGAAGCAGCGCGAGCCACTGCGCCAGAACCTTGAGCAAACCGTGACGCAAGAACACCTCGTGCAGATCAACTTCCTTGAGCTTCGCGGTCATCTCCTTGAGCATGCGCAGCTTGTGCACCGCGGGGCGCCCGGCGGTGATTGACTCACGGTCCTGCTCCGTCGCCACCTCCATGCGCGCCAGGAAGTTGAGCACCTCGGAGGTGATGGCGGCTTCGCTCTGGCGCGCGCGACCACCGCGGCCGCCCTTGCTGCCGAACAGCTTCTCGAGCTCGTCGTCATCCTCCTCCGCCTCGGACGCCACCGGGGACGCCTCGTCGTCGCTGCCGTATCGGTCCTCGGGCGCCACGTCCGTGTCGTCGATGAACGCGTCGTCCGTGGCGTCGCGCTGGGGTTCCGTGTCGTCCTCGTCGTCGCCCACGAGCTTGTCCCACACGCCCTTCTCCCGCGCGGAGATGTCCTTGGATTTGCCGCCCTTTTCCTTGCGGCCGCGCCTGGCCTTCGCCTTCGCCGCCTTCTTCTTCGCGAGCTTCGAGCGCACCGTCTCAATTTCATCGTCCGTGTCCGTCTCGTCGTCGTCGCTCGGCGCCGCCTTCGCGGGGGGAGGCGCGGGCTGGTCGTCGTCGGAATCGTCGTCGTCCCCGAAAAGCTCGTTCATGATCGCCGCCTTCTTCTCCGCCGCGGGTTTGGTCTCCGTCGCCGCCACCTCGCGGGTGGGGGAGTCTTCGTCGTCGTCCACCACAGGCATCGTACGGGAGAGAAGAGTGTCCAAGTGATCTTCCCCGCGCGTGCGCGTGTGGCGAGGGGAACGCGAGGGGCTCGCCCCGAGATCGGCGGTCGGAATCGGCCGCGCTTCGGCCTCGGAGCGCTTTGAGCCGCTGCCATTATGTATAATTGCGTGACTGTTTGCACGGGTGAGATGTTTTGCCGCGAAACAAGAACATTTTTACACGGTCGCGATCTCTTCGCGCCATCACCAACAACCGCGCGCAGGCCACGCGCACGATGTCGAGAGACGCGTCGTCTCCCATGTACGACGCCGAGCGGTACACACGCGCGACTGTTGGGGAGTCCCCCAGCCTACTGGCGAACAACCTCACCGCGGGCCCGTCCACTCTGGCGTACGTGCACGACACGCAGGCTGTGATGGTGCCTACGGAGCGTCTGCTCGCGGGCGCGCGCACGGAGAAGCTGCCCATGCTGACGAAAAGCGGGAACCGCACCGCGACCCAGGTCAAGTCGGTCACCCTGGGCGCGTCTTCGTTCTTCGTGCTCTGCACGATCGAGGGCGTGCACTTCTTCGACGAGCACGGGTACGAGCGCGTGCACTACCACGGCTTCGCCGAAAACCAACACGCGGGCCTCGAGCGCGACGGGTCCGTGGTCGTCGACGGAGGCGGCGTCGCGCGGATGTGTGGACGCGGCGTGTGCAGTTCGTGTTCGCGGGACGGCAGGGCGCAGGTGCTCGTCGGCACCTCCACAGGGGACGTGATGGTGTTCGAGTTCGACGGCGAGTCGTTCCGCAAAACGGAACACGACGTCTCGATCGAGCCCGGTCGTCGCGTTCCCGTCGCCGACGTCGCCACCGAGGTGGATTCGCGGCGCGGCGCGTTTCCCCCCGATTGCGCGCTGCGCGTGGAAGAACAGTGCGCGGCGGTGAGCGCGAACGACTCCGGGGTGATCGTCGCGTGGGACGTGTTCACCTCCGATCGGCTTGAGCGGAGCTTCGCGATCCAGCGGCCGGGCCCGATCGTCTCGCTCGCGATCCGAAACGGCGTCGCGGCGGCGGCGGAGAGCGGCGGCGCGGTGTGCTTCGTCTCGCTGAAAACGAAGCGCGTCTTTTGCGAGCTCCAGGCGCACGCGCGGTTCCTGAGCGCGATGGCGATGCATCCCGCGCGCGACGTCGTGGCTACCGTCGCCGAGGACGGCACGATCGCCGTCTGGGGTCTGCCGACGGAGCTCAGCGGCGATGGTCTCGACCACGACGCCGCCGCGATCGTGAGGCGCAACCCGACGCCGCGGTTCGCCGCGCGGTGGCCGGACGGCGCGTTGACGGGCGTCGCGTTTTGCGGCGACGGAGACGACGCGCTCGCCGTCTGCGCGTACGACGAGACGGACGTCGTGGCGTGGCAGTAGCGGCGGTAATCGCGGTGATATTCTCAGTCTTCAGTAGCTCACGCGTGGACGCCCCGTGCACGCTCTCTACACGCCGCTCGCGGAGTTGTCTCCCTTCTTCTCCAGCCTCTTCCCGACCATGCCCGCCATCTGCTGGTAAAAGCGCGCGACTTTCGGGTTGCCGGCGTGTTTGGCCATGTTTTTGGGATCGCGCGCGACATCCTCCACCGCCGCCATGACCTCAGGGTCATCGAACCCGGCCATCAGCGCCTGGTTCCCCATCACCTCGTCCACAGTCTCCTTATCCGGCTTCAGCGTCTCCAGGAGCTCCTTCTTCATCTTCGCGGCGCTCTCGCTGCCCTCCACCTCGACGCGCATGAAGTCGGGGATCGCCGCGCCGCCCGCCACCGAGCTCTTCTTGCCCTTCAGGAAAACCATCTCCGGCTCGTCGGGCTTCGCAGCCGCGCGCTTAGGCCGAGGCGCGTCGAAGAACCCCTTCTTCATCCCCGCGGCAGGCGAAGACTTCCTTGTCGCAGTCGCCGGCGGCTTCACGACGGTTCCCGAGCCCGAAGATGCCGACGACGCGCGCGCCGCGCCGGTCGACGCGGACCCGCTCGGTGCGCTCGAAGCAGCACGCGCGGCGTTGACACGCTCGGCGACTCTTCGTCGCAAGTTCAACGCCTCCAGCTGCGCGGCGGCGCTCTCCAGAGGCGGGGGCTCGTCGTCGCTGTCGGAGTCACTCGCGCCCGCAGGAGCAGCCGCCGCAGGAGCCTCCACCCGCGCGGAGGGCTCATCCTCGATCTCCTCGAGGACCGCCATCCTCGCGCGATCGCAAGTGGCGGAGAAGCGGCTCGCTGTCGTTTCGGTCGTCTGGCTGTCTGGTCGAGCGATTTCGTTTTTTTTCCACGCCGTCGTCGAAAAAGCCCGTGGTGCTGACTCGACTCGAGGCGCGCTCGCCTCCACCCGCACGCGCGCCTCGCAGACGCACACGACGCCTCGAGCGTGTCGTGGTCGCGTCTGTGGACTGGGCTCGTGCATGTCCTCGGCGCCGCGCGTGTGGACCCCCCCCCGCGCGCACCTCCGACGCGCACCGAGCCCGAAGTCGACGCTTCGGCGGTCGCGATCGAGCGCCGAGCGGGGCTCGCGCTTCGGGTTCCAGGAACCGTCGGCGTCCACGACGACGCGCCGAACGGCGACACGAAACGCCGCCATGCCCGCGCGTGACCCTCCGATCGCGTTCGAGGCGAAGGGCGAATGGTACGACGGCGAGATCCGCCGGTTCGTCCGGCTGGACAACGCGAATCCGCCCCCCGAACGAGGCATCCTGTTCGTGGGCTCGTCCATCTTCCGCGAGTGGCGCGAGGCGCGCGACTTCGCGGCGGACCTCGCGCCGCTGCCGGCGGTGAACCGCGCGTTCGGGGGCTCGACCGCGCGGGACCAGCTCGAGGAGGACATCATGCGCGCGATCGTCTTCCCGCACGACCCGCGCGTCCTGGTGTACTACTGCGGGAGCAACGACTTGAACGAGGGCGCGTCCCCGCGCGCCATCCGCGACGCCTTCGCGGCGTGGAGCGCCGAGGTTCTCGCGTCTGACGCGTCGCGCGCGCCGTCTCGCCCGCGCGGGGCCACGCAGATCGTCTTCGTCTCCATCAACCGCGCCCCGCAGAAGGCGCCGCTGTGGACAGTGCTTGACGAGACGAACGCGCTCATAAAGGCGTATTGCGAGGCGAACGCTGCGACGCATGCATACGCGGACGTGAACCCCGCGCTGTTCGAGGACGGCGCGCAGATGACCGTCCCGAAAGTAAAACTGTTCCGCGACGACGGGCTGCACTTCGACCCGCGCCCGGAAGCGCGCGCGTACGAGGCGTGGGTGCCGACGGTGCGCGACGCCGTGTTCAGGGCGTGGGACCGGGCCGTCGAGGCGGAGGAGCGAGGCGGGACGAGCGCGGAGAGTGGGACCCGGAACGAGCGCGGGGACGCGGGGGAGTGGGACCCGTACCTGCCGCCGCGATCGCGGCGATGACGACGAGACGCGCCGACGTTACACGTATCGACGGCGAAATTTTCGCGTCAGCCCAGGCACCACGACGTCGATCGCCGACGTCTCCCTCCGACACTCGCCACCCCGCGCACGCCGCGCTTCGGAACTCCCGTCTCCTCGCGTCCGCAGCGCGCTGAAGATGGCCGCCGCCGCGCACGCCTCGCGTCGATCGGGCAGGTTCCTGCTCGACGCACTCGCCACCGCGTCGCGGTCGGCGATCGGGACCCGTCGTTTCGGGGCCCGCGCGGGCGTGGATCGCGTCGCGCTGGGTGCGATCGCGGGCGCGCGCGGCGTGTCCTCCAGCGCCCCCTCTCAGCGGGCGGCCAAGGACAAGGCCGCGGAGCTCGCGATGATCAAGGACCTGCGCGAGAAGACCGGCGCGCCGCTGATGGACGTGAAGAAGGCCCTGAGCGCGGCGTCGTTCGACCTGGAGGCGGCGTACGCCGAGCTGCGCACGCGCGGGCTCGCCGCGGCTTCGAAGAAAGCCGGCCGCCTCGCCGCCGAGGGTTTGGTCGGCGTCTCCGTCTCCACCTGCGGCCAGCGCGCCGCGATCGTGGAGGTCAATGCGGAGACGGATTTCGTGAGCAGGAACGAGCAGTTCCTGCGGCTCGTCGCGGACGTCTCGAACGCCGCCGTCGCCGCGACGGGCGCCGCCGACGCCGACGGCTACGTCGACGCGGGCGCGCTCGAGAACCTGGCCATGCCTGACGGCGCTTTCAGCCCCGGCGCGACGGTGGGGGAGGCCGCCGCCGCGACCGCCGCGAGCGTGCGCGAGAACATCAAAGTGCGCCGCGCGTACGTCATGACCGCCAGCGGCGCCGGCGAGGTGCTCGGCCACTACGTGCACGGCGCGGTGGCCGGCGCCGCCGTCGCCGGAAGGCAAGCCGGGTTGGCGCGCGTCTCGACTCGCGACGGCGGGGACGTCGACCCCGAGAAGGCGCGGGCCGTCGCGAACAAGGTGGCCATGCACGCGGTGGCGGTGGCGCCCCGGTTTCTGGACCCGGAGAGCATTCCCGAAAGCGTCGTCTCGGGGGAGATGGCCATCCTGCGCGCGCAGATCGAGGGATCCGGCAAGCCGGCGAGCGTGGCGGAGAAGATCGTCTCGGGGAAGATGCGCAAGTTCCACGAGGAGACGTGCTTGACGAAGCAGAAGTTCGTGATGGACGACGCGAAGACGGTGGAGACGTTCGTGGACGGCGAGTCGAACGGGTTGGTGGTCTCGCGATTCGCGCGGCTCAAGGTGGGCGAGGGCATCGAGGTGCAGACCAAGGACTTCGCCGCCGAGGTGGCGGCGACGGTGGCGGATACCGCCGCGTAGACAAACGCGCGTAGACAAACGCGGGCGCTTCGCGAGACGGCGGTCGACGTCGTCGCTCGTCTCGTTTCCTCACACATTCTTTCTGTTGACGTCGTTTCGTCGTGTACGTTCGCCCCAGCGTTGTCCCGCACGACGAAGACGAACTGTGCTCGGGGTGACCGATCCCGCGCGCGGCTCGAGCGACGCAAACCCGCGTCCCCGGAAAGAAGTACCGAAGCTACTTTCGCTCATCCCGTGGGCACAAACACGCGGAACGACTCGGCGATGGTCTTGAAATCCGCCTCGCGCGTTTTCCACTGCGTCTCCGGCACCTGCGCGACCAGCGTGTACAGCCTGCCCCCGAACTCAGCGAACACCGCGACGTTGTGCCTGTACCAGGTGTCCGTGCGGATGGTGTACTCGAACGTGTAGTACTTGGTGCCCGAGCCGGCGGCGCGCGTGTACGCGTCGTACAGCTCGGCAGTCTTGCCGGTGCCCGGCCGCGCCAGCACGTTGGCCAGGAGCCATTCGGCTTGGTTCCGCGCGTCGCCGAAGCGGTCCAGCCGGAAGCCCCCAGGTGGCGACCGCGAGACGATCACCGAGACGTTCTCCTCGCCTGTGCCGCCCATAGGCCCGAAGGCACTCTGCGGCTCCTGCACCGCCTGCCCGAAGATCATGGGCGGCTTCGCGGACAGCGCGCCCGGGTCGAGCGACGTCGCGCTTGCTTGCCGGTCGGCGTTCCGCGCCGCCATGGTCGCGTCGCCGAGGTAGTCCTCGGGGTACACGAACTCGTACCCCTTCTCCGGGTTGTAGCACCGCTTCAGCCCGTTCACGGGGTAGATGATGTCAAGGCGCAGCGACGCCGCGGCGTCGGGGAAGTCCCCGAGCAGAGCGCCCGTGATCCCCAGGAAGTTCCCGCCCAGCGCGAGGCCCGCGGTGGCGAGCGTCCCCAGGAACACGCGCCGGGGGGAGGGGGGCGCGATGGCCTGCGAGTCCGCGTACATGTTCGGGCCGCCGTACGCCGAGCCGGGGGGGGGAGACGACGTCGAGGTCTCGGGGGGCTCGTCCTCGTCGGACGCGAGGGCCACCACCGAGGCCCGAGTGGACGACGCTCCCGCGCGATCGGTGGGAGCGCGGAGAGGCGCGCTCCGGGCGCGCGCGTTCGCGCGCGTCGCGCCGCGCGCGTCGCGTCGTGAGACGCGCATCGCGCCGACGCCGACGCCGACGCGCATCGAAGTAACGTGCGCGGACATCACCGCGACTCCCGGAAGCACGTCGGGCGCGCCGGTGCTGTGCCGGGACGAGGAGAACTCGGCACTCGTTGTGCGAAAGACACCAGTCGCGGGCGTGACGTGGCACACTATATTTCTCCATCGTTTCTCCGAGACTCGGCGCCACATACGTGCGCGCGAGGCACCATGCCCCTCATGAACGCAATCGCCCGACCTGGGCTGACCCCTACACGAGTTCCCTCGAGCGGGCGCATCAACATCAACTCGAAGCGCTCTATCGGGCCCGTCGCCGCGCACACTTCGTCGAACCAAGACAACTGCACGTCATCCGTAACCTTCAAGTCCATCGCCGCAGCGACCGCGGTGGGCGCCCTCCTGACTCTGGCCACCGCCGGGGGCGCGAGGGCCGCGCCCTCCGCGTTCGTCGGTGAGTATGCCGACCCCAAGCACCCCGGGTGCTTGCGCTCCATCTCCGGCGAGGGGTCCGTGCTCGACGTGACGGGCACCGACGGCACCCCCGGGTGCGCGAACGGGGAGAAGCAGAAGCCCTGGAGCCTGAAGGGCGAAATCGTCAAAATCCCCAGCAAAGAAACTGAGATCCTCATCGACTTCTCCCCCAAGGGAGGGCCCAAGAACCTGCTCGGCAAGCTCACCCCCGAGGGCGGCATTCTGTTCCCCGACGGCAACACCTGGTCCAAGAAGCAGTGAGACGCGCGCGTCGACGAGCGCGCGGGTGACGGGGGAGGGGGAGAAGCGCCGACGGAATAGGGCCAAAACGAAATACAGTTACGCGTAGTCCGCGTCGTGAGCCGTCGTCACATCCTCGACGCCGTTTTCGCGGGCGGCCGGACGTCCACCACCACCTTCCCCATGGACGTCCCCCCCTGGAGATGCGCCACCGCGCGAGAAACAGCCTCCAGTCCCTTGAACGACGTCGGGTCGATCTCTATTCGCATCTTCCCGGACCGCACCAGCTCGAACAGACCGGCGAGGTGTCTTCGGAAGTGCCGGGCGTGTTGCGGCAGAAAGAACCCGCGCACGCTCGCGCTTTTCCACAGGAGCTTTTCGGGCAGCCCCTTGTACACGGAGGGCGTCCACGCCTCGGACGCGTCGTCCCCCCCCGACGTGTACTGGGACATCATGCCGATCACGATCAGCACGCCGTGCGGCGCCAGCGCGTCCACCGCGGTCTCGAACATCTCGCCTCCCACCGACTCGTACACCAAGTCGACGCCGCCGGAGTACTCCGACCGCAGCACATCCTTCAGGCGCTCCGTCTTGTAGTTCACGACGCGGTCGACGCCCAGGCCGGCGAGCATGCGCGCCTTCTTCTCGCCGCCGCAGGTGGCGACGACGTGGTGCCCCGCCAGCTTCGCGAGCTGCACCGCGACCTGCCCCGTCCCGCCGGCGGCGGCGGTGACCAGCACGGTCCGGCGCCGCTCCGGCGGCGACGGGCGGGCGTTCGCGCCGGCGAACGCCGAGATGCCCCCGAGCCGCTCCATGGCGATGGACGCGGTGAGCCCGGAGGTGAGCAGCGCCGTCGCGGCGGGCGACGCCTCTGGCACGGGAACGACGAGCTTGGCGGGCGCGACGGCGTACTCACTGAAGCCGCCGTAGGTGGTGGTGGCCACGGGCTGGCCCGGGATTAGATCGGGGTGCGCCTCCGCCACCCCCGGTCCGAGCGCGGCCACCACCCCCACGCTCTCGAACCCGGCGTCAAACGGTAACAGCGCCGCGGCTTTCTTCGCGCCGCCGAAGTACCGCCCGGCGGTGAAGTTCACGTCGGACGCGTTCACGCCGGTCCACCGGCGCTCGATCAGCACCTCGCCGCGCTTCGGCACCGGCGTCGGCGCGGAGACCACGCGCGTCGCGGCCGCGAAGTCGGAGCTGAGCCGGTGCACGACCACGCGCCGGGACGCGTCGGGGACGGGCGAGGGCGACGGATGACGCCGCCGACCAGACGTCGGCGGCGCGCGCGCGCGAGGCGTCTCTCCTCGCGGCTTTTCGTTTTCGAAAAGCCCGTCGACGCGCAGCGGTTTCCAGAACTTGGGGTTGGGCGTCGGGACGTACGCGGCGACCCCTCCGTTCGCGTTCATCACCGCGAGCGCCTGGCCCGCCGGTCTGTGCTCCCCATCGTCCCGCACGAGCTCCATCGCCGCCGCCACGACGTCCTCCACGCGCAGCAGGCGCCCCCCGGTTTGCGCCAGCAGCGCGTCGGCGCGCCGCGCGCCGAGCGCCTCGAACTGCGCGCTGACCAGCGCGGTGTCCGTGAACTGCGGACACAGCGCGTTCACGCGCACGCCCTTCGTGGCGTGCAAGTGCTCGAGGCTCCGCGAAAACAGCACGACCGCGGCTTTGGTGGCGGAGTACACGGGCGCCTGGGGCATGGGGAAGACGCCCCCCGCCGACGCGACGTTGATGACGGACGTCGTTCGCGTCGCGTCGTTCGGCGCGGCGGACTTCGTCTCCACCATGGCGTCCACCGCGAGCCTCGTGCCCTGCACGACCGCTTTCAGGTTCACGTTCACGACCTGTCTCCAGTCGGCGCGCTCGCCGATGCCGGCGTTGTTGAAACAGGCGTGCAGGCTGCCGAAGCGGCTCACGTGCGCGGCAAACGCCGAGGCCAGCGCGCCGGCGTCGCCCACGTCCGCGACGTGCGCGAGCGCGACGCAGCTCGGGTTCGCGCGGGACACGAGCGCGCGCGTCTCCGCGAGGCCCTCCGGAGAGATGTCCACTAGAGTCAAGCCGGAGGCGCCCTCGCGCGCCAGGCGCACGCACAGCCCGCGGCCGATTCCCTGAGAGGAGGGAGGAGGCGTCAGTGTCTGACGTCGCGCCTCGGTGTATCGACAAGATGGACGATCGACGAGATGGCACGCCGACCCGCCGCGACCTCGGGCGGGGAGCGAGGACCGATGGGCGGCCGGAGACCCGTGTCGCGTTCATTCAGAGTGTTCGTAGAGGGCGTACCGATCCCGCGCCGGTGACGAGCGCTGTTTTCCCCTGGAACAGCATCGCGGCCTTGCGCGCCTCGCGTGCCGGTACTTCTGGCAGCCCCAAACGTGCTGGCCGCTCGAGAAAAGGTGTCGGGGAAACTCGCAAGCGTGCAGCCGAAAATCTGCTTCGCATGGGTATTTAGTCAGGCCCTAAATCCTGCTTGCGTGGCGAGCGGTCTTTGTGGATAGGACAAACTCCGCGGTGCGGCGGTGCCGCGACACTCCGAGACGCGGGTCGACCCCCGCCCGTTGTTCCGCCGTCGCCGACGCTCATCCGTCGCGACCTTCACCGCTCACCCGGTCGAGCGACACCACTCGTTCGGATCGACCGCCTCACGGCCGCAGTCCCAGAGGCGCATCGCTCGCCGCCGCACTTCCTTTTCGCACACGAAAGCACACGATGCCGCACGGCAACGCGCAAGGCGCGGCGCAGGCTGCTAACTTAGCCGAACAGCAGGAGCGCTCTAAGGTTGGAATGCGCTCCGGGAGCAAGACCCCCGCGAGCAAGAGCAAGGGTCAGTTCAACGGGTACGGCGGCGACGCACCTCTGCAGACGTCCGAAGCGAAGCAGTCCACCACCGTGCGCGCTGGGGCGAACGGCAAGCGCCCCACCCCTCCGCTGCACCCGTGGCTAGACTACCCCCCCAACTTCAAGCGCGACTTGAAACAGAAGTCCGCGTTCCTGGGGAAGGTGTTCTCGCCGCTGGTCATGTTCGACCCCCTGCCCCCGGAGCTCAAGTACACCTTGACCAGAAACTTTGGATTCTTCACCAAGATCTTCACCTTGCCGTTCGACAAGGACGGCGTGAAGACCGTGCAGGAGAGCGTCGGGCTCAAGTAGAGGAGAAAACCCGGGTTCGCGTTGTTCGGTGGGGGGGCCAGATACGATCACAGCGCGCGTGGTGGTGTAAGGCGCTTACCTATTCATGACAGACTCGCTTACCTATTCATGACAGACTGTCGTATCCTGCGCGCGACGTCACGAAGCCGCGGCGGCGCGCCGCCGCCTACCACCGCCCCGCCATCATCCCGGCCACCCCAACCAGACTGGCGACGAGCGTCCCGAACGACGCGGCGATGCGCTTGTCCTCGTAGTACTCCACGCCGTTCTTCCCGACGCGCGTCAGCAATTCCCTCGTCGTGGCGTTGGGTTCGACGCCCGCCTCGACCATGTCCTGGTAGATGTCCACGGCGGTTTCGTACGCGGCGCACGCGTCGGCGGCGCGCACGCACTCGTTCCACACGTGCACGGTGGGATCGATTCCGTGCTTGTTCTTCATGAACCGCTTGATCTCCATGCACGTCGCGAGATCGCCCCGGGTGGCGGGCGCGAGCATCAGGCCCACGAACGTGTAGTCATCGGGTTTCAAGCCGGCGTCCACCATCTCCTTGAACGAGATGTTCGCCTCGTCCTCCCGGTCGCCGCGGCCGTACGCGGCGACGAGCACGCTGAACGTCACGGACGACGGCGTCACGCCGTCCTCGCGCATGCGCGCCAGGAGCTTCTCCGCCTCGCGCCACTCGCCCGCCTTGCCGCACGCGCTCATGGCGACGTTGTAGTGCGTCTCGGGAACCGCGCCCACCTCGCGCAGCTGCTGCAGCAGGGAGACCGCGCGGCGCCACTCGCCGCACTTCTCGTACGCCGAAAGCATGGCGGTGTGCGTGACGGTGGTAGGCGCCAGGCTCTTCCCGGACCGCGTCATGAGCACGTAGAGCTCCTCCGCCTTCTGCCACATGTCGCACTCGCCGTACGCCTTGATCGCGGCCGTGCACGTGTACGTGGTGCGC
>MDSV01050606.1_pt1 | contig 25135 bp, 17 predicted proteins | sample 810851 | NCBI WGS metagenome assembly MDSV01 (sample SAMN05326640, study PRJNA326480) | marine metagenome | isolation source: seawater | place: Atlantic Ocean: North East | collected 2012
CTACCCAAGGCTATTTCTTTAGCCATAACCCAGCTGTGAAGGAGACAAGGGTGGTTTACTAAGAAAGGAGCCATGCCAAGCCCTGTTGAATTCCCAATCCCAAGGAAACGCTTCAAATTGTTAGCGAGTTTAACTTCTTTTCCCGTACCTAGTTTTTTTGCACAGTGTTCAACAAGGAGAAAAGTGAATTCTCTAATTAAAAAGACCGTAAGCATTTCGACTTGGAATGGCCCTTCCAAACCAGGTTGGTTTAAAATTATACCTCGGTCTGCTATCCCAAATTTACCGTTACCATAAACAGCAGTGGTCCGCATCAAATATCCGGTTTTGAGTAGTTTTCTCGAATGTGGTTGTTGGCCTGATGCTAGTTGCTCCAATACATGGTTAAAAAGTCTGACAGATTTATTTGCTCTAGAAAGAGTTAGAACATTCGCATCAAAGCGGCCTGCTTCTTGGGTGGTGACTTGTTTCTCTAGCGTGCGTACCTGGTTCTCGCTTGGCACGCCATTGAATAAACAGAAACTGGCATCCCACTTGGTTGCAATAACCCTGTCAGTTCTTTCGTCGGGATTCAATGCTTGAGTGTATCCAATTAGGGAATAAGGCTTATTAGCAATGGACAAGGAAAGCACCATGGTTCCATGTCCTAACTGATCCAAGTCTTTACTTAAGATTTTTAATTTTGGTCGCTCCTGAATTAACCGTCTGATCAAAATTCGCATAAAACTTAATCTAGAAGGAAAAGACGATCCTAATCTGCTTAATGTCATTATTTTGCTTGGCGAACGGATTTTTGGCACCTGTATGCCGCAGGCGGATTTTTTCCCGGGGGAAATACAATCTATGTGTTCTAATTTAGTTGTCTTTAGAATCGAAGTTTTCATCATAAAACCTTAACCAATTCATTCCCATTATTTTTTCAATTTCAACGGTATTAAAACCCACTTTCTGGAGTCCCTGTTTAATATTGGGAAAATCTTGAATTCTACTAAACCAATCAGGTTGTTTTGGAAAACCTGAATTATTTGCAGAACCTTCACCAAAGTCTCTATCTTTTGACCATGTACCATTTCTCATCCACTCGACAACACTGTTAGGTTGCCCTTGGCAAATGTCTGATCCTATTCCTAAACAATCAATACCATACCGATTTGCTGATTCAGCAATCATTTGTGAAAAACTTTCTAGGGTACATTCACTGCCATTTTGCAAGTGATGAGGGTATAGAGAAAAACCTATCATGCCTTTGGCTGATGTTATCGCTTTTATTAGATCGTTTGATTTGTTTCTCTTTGATGGATGCCACCAGTTGGGATTGGCATGGCTTACCACTATTGGCCTGGTGGAGTACTCAAGTGCATCAAAGCAAGACCTTTCCGAAGTGTGACTGACATCAACTACTAGTCCAACGCGGTTCATTTCTCTTATAGCTTGACGTCCAAAACGAGTCACTCCAGAATCCTGAGCTTCATAGCAGCCGGTTGCTAGTAAAGATTGATTGTTGTAGCTGAGCTGCATGAACCTGCCACCTAGCTGATGAAGCACTTCTATTAAACCAATATGATCTTCCATTGCTGAACAATTTTGAAATCCAAATATAATAGCTGTTTTTCCAGATTGATGAGCTTGGCGAACATCATGCCCCGTCTGTCCAATCATCAGCCGATTTGGATGGTTTTCGATATGCCGATTCCAAGTGATAATATTTTCAATAGTTTGCCGAAAGCTTTCGTGGTAACAAATCGTCACATGAACAGCCGCTAGGTTTGCAACTTTCATTTCTTCAAAAAGTGTCGAAGACCAATTGGCGTATTGAAGGTTATCTATATATAAGGGTTTGCTAGACATCAGACTATTTCTTTGTTTTTCTCACTATTACATTTTGCTATTTAAACAACAAGAGTCTGGTTTGTGATTGACTTTATGCCCCTATATATTTTATCTAACTGCATGTTTTAAATAGCATATATTGATATACTTAGGAGGTAAAATTATTGGACCTGAAAAAATTTTACATTAATGGGCAGTTTGTAGAACCTGCTTCCTTCGAACTTTTTGATATAATAAATCCAGCCACTGAAGAGAGCATAGGAAAAGTTGCACTCGGGTCACCTGAGGATGTTGACATTGCAGTTTCCGCTGCAAAAAATGCCTTTAAAAAGACAGCTCTTTTGTCAAAACAGGAAAGGTTGGATCTTCTTGAGACTATCCGTGAAAACTATAAAAAACGATATAACGACATAGCGGCAGCTATTAGAACCGAGATGGGTGCACCTGTTAAATTAGCTGAAGCAGGACAGACAGCAACTGGATTAGGCCATTTGAAAACTGCTATACAGGTCTTGGCAGGGCATGAATTTGAATATGAGCATGGAGATTACATCATTAGAGAAGAACCTATTGGCGTCTGTGGTTTAATCACTCCATGGAACTGGCCTATAAACCAAATAGTCTCCAAAATGGCCCCTGCCTTTGCAGCAGGTTGTACCGTTGTGCTTAAACCTAGCGAGATTGCGCCGCTTTCTGCAATGATCATAGCAGAAATTATTCACGAATCAGGGCTGCCGGCAGGAATGTTTAATTTAATAAATGGAAGCGGTCCTGTTGTAGGTGAGGCAATGTCTGCACATAATGATATTGACATGATGTCCTTCACCGGGTCGACCCGTGGGGGAATCGCTGTAGCTTCCGCTTCAGCAAAAAGTGTGAAAAGAGTATCTCAAGAACTAGGAGGTAAATCCCCCAATATAATTCTTGATGATGATGATTTTGAGGCTTCAATTTCGAAAGGGGTGATACACGTAATGAGCAATTCTGGTCAATCATGTAATGCTCCTACTAGGATGCTAGTTCCTAAGGACCGACATGATGAGGCTTTAGAAATAGCTAAAACTATAACCACCGATATTGTTGTGGGAGATCCGATTAATATGACTTCGGATCTAGGCCCATTGGTAAATGAAGTTCAATATCAAAAAGTACAAAACCTCATTAATACAGGGGTAAATGAGGGCGCTCAATTAGTGATTGGCGGTACAGGAAAGCCAGATGGTTTAAGCAAAGGATTTTATGTGAAGCCAACAGTTTTTGGTCATGTGAACAATGAAATGACTATAGCAAGAGAAGAAATTTTTGGTCCTGTTTTGTCCATTATCTCTTATAACAGCTTAGAAGAGGCTATCGTTATAGCTAACGACACGGACTATGGTTTAGCAGCCTATGTCACTGGAAAGGACACTGATAAAGCACTGCAGTTAGCAAGAGGATTGAGAGCAGGGCAGGTAAGCATAAATTACGGCTCCAGTGGTCCCGCTGCACCTTTTGGTGGCTTTAAGCAATCTGGTAATGGGAGAGAAAAAGCCGAATGGGGGTTGGGCGAATTTCTAGAAGTGAAGGCCATAATGGGAAAGTAAAAATGACTTTCCTTAAGGCACTAAATTTTTGAACATCAAATATTAAGAATACGCAAATATTGCAGCATTTTGTAAACTTTTTGAACTATTTTTTAATTGGCTTCTAACTATTTTTACCCAAAGAATTGGGAGATTTTAAGATGGTTGAATTAGCTGTTTTTGTAAGGTTTTGACTTAACTTTTGTGTTATTTCCATTATTGGGAGATAAGTGGAGCTCTTTTGCACATTTCTTGCATTGATATTTACTCAACTAGTTGTGGGTTAAGATGATGGATGCAGAAGATACGAAAGAGAGAATTCGCCAGCTACGGCAGAAGGTGGGATCAGACCCTACGAGTTTTACTCCAGGCCAAGCTTTTAGTCCGCTAACAGAAGAAAGACTAAAGGCCGTTAAAGGTTGGCAATCTGTCAAGGTAAGTGAAAAACTTGAATCTATTACTCCAAATAATTCTGTGGATAAAATTTATCCCATTACCTCTGATGACATAGAGGAAGAATTTGAAAATCGGTATCAGGAAAATCTTGCGAATAAGGACCAAAAACCTTTAGCTAAATCACGACCACAGATTGATGAGTTACAGTTGCTGGGAGAGATAGATCTCCGAATGAGTAATAATTCTAAGGAATTCATTAAGTTTTTTGATGAGAAAGTTAGAAAAATAAAAGAGGACATTGTATCTACTGAAAGTTTTGACAAATTTAAGGAAGAGTTGGAGGGAAGTGTTAACAAAAACAGTGTTCACTTAATAGAAACTCTCGAAAATAAAGTGAGAGAGGTAGAGACTGCTTTATTAGAAAAAAATTCGATTTTAGCTGAACATTTTTCAATTCAATTGCAAGATCTGACTGAAAATGCCCAGACTGAAATAGGGAAGGCCTTTCAGCAGTCATCTGTTCTCCAAGCTATACTGCCAGATAAAATGGCTGAAATTGAAAATAAGATCTGGTCTGAATTCACTGGCAAAATAAATAATTTAACAGCCGAAATTTCAGGCTTGAAAGACTCTCTTTCATTAAGAAATGAAGTAATAGGGTCTGAATTGAGTGCTCAGATAGATGATTTGGGGAATAAATTAGTAATAGAAAACCAAAGAAACGAAGAAGCCAGGGGATGGATCAAGAGATCATTAGATGAAAAAATTGACTCGAGTTTGGATGGATTGCAAGCTGATATGGTGGAAAATTTATCTAGTATTGAAGGAGATTTAGAGAACACTAAAACCTCATTTGCTGTCAGAAATAATGAAGCAGAATCGGAGTTTAAATCTAAGGTAGAAAATTTAGATAACAAAGTTGGTGCGCTAGTGAAATCTGCTCAAACCAATTTTGAAACACAGTTCCAAAAGCTTGAACGTGATGTAGTGAACTTGAAAGCAAACTTGGCATTGCAAAATGAAACCATTAAATCGAATTTGAATGGTGAGTTCCAAAAATTGGAAAGCGAAGTAAGCGATATTAGGGATTCATTTTCATTGCGAAGTGAAGCTATGTTGTCTGAATTGAGTCTACAAATTGATGATATAAAACAGATGGTTGATTTGACTGCGGAAAATGCTCAGAAAGAAGATGAGTCTATGCGAGTTCATTTTGATGAACAGGTGGGGTCAATGGCATTGATTGCCCAAACTACTTCGACAGAGAAATATGGTGAGTTAAGAACTGAATTGGGAAACCTTAGAGATCTTTTTGCATTACGCAGTGAAGCGATGTCGTCTGAAATTGGTCTTCGTATTGATGATTTGGTAGCTAGTACAGATTTAAATATTAAGAAACTTCAAAAAGAAAACGAGTCAGTTAAAGGTTATTTTGAAAAAAATATAGGTACCACAGAATTGGCTCTTCAGAGTTCCTTAGAGCAACGAATGCAAGTTTTGAAAGAGGAGATAAAACAATCTCAGGATTCATTAAGCAAACAATTGGAGACTGAGCGTTTTGAATTAAGGGCACAGATTGAAGGCATAGAACGGCAAGTAGGTATAAATGCAGTTCAAGCGAACGAAAACAATCAGAATCTCAAAAATGCGGTAGAGGATCAAATAAGTTCAAAAATTGTTACGATAGAATCTTCATTGAATGAAAAAACTAAAGATATTGGTGGGAAGATAACCAACTCAATTAGTGTTTTAGAGGAAAAAATTGATAAAATTGCTTTAGATTTAGGGTATCAAGTTAAAGAGTTAGAGGAGAAAATAGCATTAGATGCTAAAAAGGGCCGTGATGAGAAAGCAGACCTTAAGTACTCTTTTAATTGCATAGAAGAGTTCGTAAAATCTCATCTAGAGAAACTGGAATCTCAATTCAATAAGTTAGATAAGGATTTCGTTGATAATCTAAAAATCATGAAAGTGGATTTGTCGGAATCTGAACGAAGGTCACTGGGGATGATCAAGGATAAATATCGCACATTAAAAGGTGTGGTTTGGGAGCAATTAGGATTATTAAAAAAGAGTGATGTAAAGTTTGATGAGAAGATAGGAAAAATCGAAAAGAGAATAATTAGTTTTGATTCGTTAAGCTCTAAAATGAGTGATAAACTGAGAACTGAGCATGGCCTAATCAAGAAATATCTCAAGAAGGAATTAGACAAATTGTCGACCTCGTTAAAGTGCGTTAACGATAAAATCTTATCCGAATCAGAATTGCAGGAGCTTTTTCAAAATTATACTCTGAATGTCAATATAAGTAGAAATAGTCATTTATTATCAAAGACTAAAAGAGAGTTTGAAAAGAAAAATTTCCTTAAAAAAATTTCTGTAGGAAATAAAATCCCAAAGAGTGTGGCTATAGCGGTTTTACTAGGGTCTATATTAATATACTTTAAAACCTTTAGTATATTTTAAAAATTTTATTTAAAAACTGTTTTGCTTATGCTGGCAGTTAGGTTTTTGGGGGAGATTCAAGAATTGGTTGCACACGAATTTTGTGTTTGGGCCACGAGGACGACTGCAAGAAATTACCCTAAGGAATTAATTTTAAATAATCTTTAACTCTGAAATATTCTTGTTCAATTTTCCAGTTAAAGTATTAAGTTAGGTGCGTGTGGTTTGAAATGAATCACTGAGAAATTATTTGGATCAAAATATTTTGAAACGTCAATAAAAATATTTATATTTATTTAAAATATTTTTGTTGACCTTCAGGCCCAAAAAGCTTCAATTGGTATCCTACCAAATTTCCTGCCACTAGATGTGGTGTATCTCCTGAATTTAATGCAGGCTAGTGAGTGTTTATAAAAAGAACATCACAGAGGCAGGTTTTGGTAACCGATCGAGTAGGTAAAGATATAGGGGAAGTATTAAATGAAAATAACCAGGCATTACACCAAAGACACTAAAGACGCTTATTCAACCATTAATTTCCGAACTACTTCCTCTGAAATTAGGAATCCGGATGGATCTTTGGTTTTTTCGCAAACAGGAGTTGAAGTTCCAGAGAGTTGGAGTCAAGTAGCAGCTGATGTACTTGCTCAGAAATATTTCCGTAAGGCGGGGATACCCACTGCTCTAAAGAGAGTACCAGAAAAAGGGGTTCCTAGTTTTTTATGGAGATCAGTTTTCGATGATGGTTCAAGTTCTACGCAAAAAAAGAAAACTAGTTATAGGGGTGAAAATTCGTGCAAAGAAGTATTTAACCGAATGGTTGGAGCATGGACTTATTGGGGCTGGAAAGGTGGATACTTTGATAGTGAAAAAGATGCGAAAGCTTACTATGATGAAATGCGATTTATGCTTGCCACTCAACAAGGTGCACCAAATTCTCCACAGTGGTTTAACACTGGTCTCCATTGGGCTTACGGAATTGATGGGCCCAGTCAGGGCCATTACTATGTAGACCACAAAACCGGTAAAATGGTTAAGTCAAATTCTGCTTATGAACACCCCCAGCCACATGCTTGCTTTATTCAGTCTGTGCAGGATAATTTGGTTAATGAAAATGGCATAATGGATCTATGGACTAGAGAAGCAAGGTTATTTAAATATGGATCTGGAACAGGAACAAATTTTTCAAATTTAAGAGGATTAAATGAACCTTTAGCAGGTGGTGGCTATTCCTCAGGAATGATGTCTTTTCTAAAAATTGGTGATAGAGCAGCTGGTGCAATAAAATCAGGTGGAACGACTAGGAGAGCTGCTAAAATGGTCATATGTGATATGGACCATCCAGATATAGAAGAGTTTATAAATTGGAAAGTGGTGGAAGAGCAAAAGGTAGCAGCATTAGTGGCAGGCTCTAAGTTACATGAGAAAAAATTAAATAATATCTTTCATGCAATAAGAAATTGGGATGGAGCTGAAGAAACCTCATACAGCCCTAAGAAAAATAGAGGATTATATTTAGCTATCAAAGACGCTAAAGAATCAATGATACCGGATAGTTATATTCAGAGAGTCTTGCAGTATGCAAAACAGGGTTACGCCTCTATAGAATTTCCAACATATGATGTAGATTGGGATTCTGATGCATATCTCACGGTATCAGGCCAAAATTCCAATAATTCGGTTAGAGTGACAGATAGATTTTTGAAAGCAGTAAAATCTAATCAAACTTGGAATCTAGTCAATCGGACCAATGGCGATATCGCAAAAACAGTTCAAGCAGAAGAATTATGGGAACAAGTGGGGCATGCAGCGTGGGCCTGTGCCGATCCGGGAATACAGTTTCATGATACAATCAACTCATGGCATACGTGTCCTCAGGATGGGGACATACGGGGCTCAAATCCATGCTCAGAGTACATGTTTTTAGATGATACAGCGTGTAATTTGGCTTCAATGAATCTGTTGGCTTTTCTAAAGGATGGAAAATTTAACGCTAATGCTTTTTGTCACTCTACCCGGTTGTGGACAATTACTTTAGAAATATCAGTTCTTATGGCACAATTTCCTGCCAGGGAGATTGCGTTGCGCTCTTATAAATACAGGACCCTTGGTTTAGGTTATGCAAATATAGGTGGTCTATTCATGAATTTGGGACTTGGTTATGATAGTCTTGAGGCCAGAGCCCTCTGTGGTGCCATAACAGCAATTATGACTGGGGTAGCATACAAAACATCAACTGAAATGGCGAAGGAATTGGGGTCATTTCCAGGGTATGAGAGAAATAAAAAAGATATGTTGCGCGTTATGCGCAACCATAGGAGAGCGGCAAATGGAGAGGTTGCTGGGTATGAGAAATTGCAAGTTAAACCTATTCCTCATGATATAAAGAATTGTCCGGATACTGATCTTTCTCAATTGGCAAAAAAGACTTGGGATAAAGTATTGCAATTGGGCGAAAAGGTAGGTTTTAGAAATGCTCAAGTTAGCGTAATTGCACCAACCGGTACAATAGGTTTGATTATGGATTGTGATACCACCGGTATTGAGCCTGATTTTGCTTTAGTAAAATTTAAAAAATTGGCAGGAGGCGGTTATTTTAAGATAATAAATCAGTCTGTGCCATCGGCTCTAAGTGGATTAGGTTATTCGTCTAAACAGACCAAAGAAATAATTGCCTTTGCAGTTGGCCATGGAACCCTTAAGGATGCTCCTCACATTAATCATTCGTCCTTAGTTGGGCATGGTTTTGGAAAAGATGAACTAGAAAAGATAGAGTCGGCCCTTCCAGGTTGTTTTGATATAAGGTATGTTTTTAATCAATGGACGTTAGGTGAAGAGTTTTGCAAGCAGACATTAGGTATACCAGAAACAAAACTAGGAGATCCATCTTTCAACCTATTAAAGCATTTAGGCTTTAAGTCTGAAGAAATAGAGAGAGCTAATATTCATGCGTGTGGGACGATGACTGTTGAGGGTGCCCCGGGCCTCTCTAAGGAGCATTATCCCGTTTTTGATTGTGCAAATCCATGTGGCAAAACGGGTACCAGGTTTTTATCTGTGAAAAGTCATATATATATGATGGCTGCAGCTCAGAGTTTTATATCAGGTGCCATATCAAAAACAATTAATATGCCGTCTACTGCTAGTGTGGAGGACTGTAAGCAAGCATATGAACTGAGTTGGTCATTAGGCGTTAAAGCAAATGCATTATATCGCGACGGTTCTAAGTTATCTCAGCCACTTTCTTCAGCTTTGATAGAAGAAGAAGTGGATAGTAGTGAGTTAAATGAAAATAAGGACGAATCCAAAGTAGCGATGGTAGCTGAGAAGATTGCAGAAAAGGTAATAATTAGAGAAATTACACAGCAAAGAAATAAGCTACCTGAGAGAAGGAAAGGCTATACCCAGAAAGCTATCGTTGGGGGACATAAAGTATATCTTCGTACTGGTGAATACTCTGATGGTAATCTTGGAGAAATTTTTATCGATATGCATAAAGAGGGCGCAGCCTTTAGAGCTATGATGAACAATTTTGCAATAGCAGTCTCAGTCGGATTACAATACGGTGTTCCGTTAGATGAATTTGTGGAAGCGTTTACATTTACCCGATTTGAACCTGCGGGAATGGTTCAAGGTAATGATAGTATAAAAAATGCGACATCAATAATCGATTATATTTTTAGAGAGCTAGCAATCTCTTATTTAGACAGGACAGATCTTGCTCACGTTAAGCCTTTAGGTGAAGTGTTTGATGAATTGGGGGGGGCTCAACCACAATTTTCTGCTGATAATGATTCAAATGACTCAATATCAAAAACAAATCGATCAGGAGAAAACCTGGAAATGATCAAGAAAGTATCATCAACAGGGTATCTGAGGAAAAGACTCCCAAGAGAATTGACGTCTACCCCAACTCAGGCTGATTTGCTAACCGATAATCAACATGCTATGTTTGATAGTCAGGACAGTGAGAAAATTAAAGAGACCGATATTTCTTCAACCGAACAACCTAATATTGGTGAGCGTAAACAACAGGATAAAGTGGATCAGAGAAAAATAGCTAAGCTGCAAGGTTATGAAGGAGATCCTTGTAATGAGTGTGGAAGTTTTACACTTGTAAGGAATGGCACCTGTTTGAAATGTAATAACTGCGGCAGCACTACAGGTTGCAGCTAGTCAGTTAAACTACAAAATGGAATAGTGATTTGTTCTGTTATATGTAAATTAGTTTCCACCCCCCCTGGCCAGGGCAGCAACGCCAGTTCTAGCTATCTCCTTTAAGCCTAAGGGCACCATTAAATCAGCAAAAGCATCTATTTTTTCAGGCGTTCCAGTAAGTTCAAATGTAAAGCTTGCCAAAGTACTATCTACTACTTTAGCTCGAAAAACATCTGCTAATCTTAAGGATTCCACTCGTTTTTCACCTTTTGCAAAAACTTTAAATAGTGCCAGCTCTCGTTCCACTGATTTACCTTCAACGGTCAGATCGTGCACGTCATGTACTGGTATCATTCGTGATAACTGAGCCTTGATTTGCTCTATGACTGATGGAGTTCCAGATGTAACAATTGTTATTCTTGATAGATTTCCAGTGTGATCAACTTCGGCCACCGTAAGGCTGTCGATATTGTACCCTCTACCAGAAAATAGACCTATGACTCTAGCAAGTACTCCAGATTCATTGTCCACAAGGATAGCAAGCGTGTGGCGTTCTGGTTTGTCGTTCTTAGGGTCTCTCAAATTGTAGGCACTTTTACGAGAGATGCCCTTTTTCAGGGACAATTTTTGCAACTTAAACTCTCTTTCTATACCAAAACAGCTCCAGATTTCTCTATCTCGTTTTCAGGTTGATTAGCATCTAATATCATTTCGTTATGTGCTTTCCCAGACGGTATCATAGGAAAACAATTTTCGTGTTTTTCGACAACACAGTCAAAAATAACTGGACCGTCATATTGAATCATCTCCATAATACTTTCTTCTAACTCATCTGGTTTTTCACAGCGAATTCCTTTGATTCCATAGGCTTCAGCCAGTTTCACGAAATCAGGCAAGGCATCTGACCAACTATGAGAATATCTTCCGCCATGTAGCAGTTCTTGCCATTGTCTAACCATGCCTAATCGCTTGTTGTTGATTATGAACTGTTTTACTGGCAGTTTATACTGAACGGTAGTACCTAATTCTTGCATGTTCATTAACCAACTTGCTTCACCGGCAACATTGATTACGAGTGATTTAGGGTGAGCTATTTGAACACCAATTGATGCAGGAAAACCATATCCCATTGTGCCCAGTCCGCCAGATGTCATCCACCTGCGCGGTTCTTCAAAACCCATAAATTGGGCTGCCCACATTTGATGTTGGCCCACTTCTGTAGTCACATATCGATCCATCTTTTTAGTAAGTTTTTCCAAAGTCTGGAGCGCATATTGAGGTTTAATTACTTTCGTAGAATTGTTGAAATTTAGGCAGTCAATTTGCTTCCAGCCCTCAATTTCTTTCCACCAAGATTTAAGATCTTTAGTATTGCGCTTAGACCCTCTTTCTTTCCATAATTTGAGAAATTTTTCAATACTAACCTCTATATCTCCAACAATTCCAATATCGACTAGTATATTCTTATTTATGGATGATGGATCTATGTCGACATGAACCTTTATTGAGTTTGGACTAAATTCATCAGTTTTACCTGTTATTCTGTCGTCGAACCGAGCTCCTATGCAAAACATAAAATCACAGTCATGCATTGCCATATTTGCTTCATATGTACCATGCATCCCTAGCATCCCAAGCCAGTTTTTCCCAGATGCAGGATAACATCCAAGCCCCATTAGTGTAGAAGTTATTGGAAAATTGCTTTCAGCTATGAGTTTTCGTATCAGGTTTGAAGCCTGATCACCAGAGTTAACCACGCCACCTCCTGTATATAAGATAGGTTTTTTTGAATTTTCAAAAGCTTCCACAGCCATTAATAGCAATTGATCGCTTGGCATTGTTTGGGGAGCATATCTGTTATTGGGGTGTTTTTTTCTTTTTTGATATTTACCAGATGCAAATTGTACATCTTTGGGTATATCCACAAGTACTGGTCCAGGTCTACCAGTCATAGAAACATGAAACGCTTCATGAATTATTTCTGCTAATATGTCAGTATCTTTCACAAGCCAGTTATGCTTTGTACAGGGCCGTGTAATTCCAACTGTATCAGCCTCTTGGAATGCATCATTACCAATCATAAAGGTAGGTACTTGGCCTGTTAATACAACGATTGGTATACTGTCCATGAGAGCATCAGTCAAACCAGTAACAGCATTGGTAGCACCTGGTCCCGACGTAACTAGAACCACACCTGGTTTCCCTGTTGATCTGGCATAGCCTTCTGCAGCGTGCACTGCTCCTTGTTCGTGACGCACTAAAACGTGCTTAATCTTAGTTTGGTTAAATATTTCATCGTAAATAGGTAGAACTGCTCCACCTGGATATCCAAAAATAGTGTCCACGCCTTGATCTATCAAAGCATTTACCACTATTTGCGCCCCTGATGTGATTTTTGGGGGATTAACTTCTTTTGGCATTGGTTTCTTTCTTTAGAAAATACTATTTTGTAACTCGTGATTAAAATAAGCGTCAGAAAGCATTTTGTAAACTCATAGATTAGAGCTTAATTCTGATAGCCCAAATGTCAATAATGGTTCTAAATTCTATGGACTATCGATCATTTATTTAAATCACTCGTGATAAAATCACTAATCTGGGAGATTCTATTGCTGAGCCTTCACATTACCTCTAATATTAACAAAATATTGAATATTGAGCAATTTAATCTATCTTTGTAGGTTCATAATCAGCCATAAGGGCAGTTTATACTTTATTTACTAATGTTATTAATGTATAGCGAAACTCTTGGTAATATGGCCAAGTAAATTTAATAGGGGAGAATTTAAATGGATAGAAGAAAATTTATTACAAAAGCTGGCTTAGGCGCTGCTGGTGCAGCAGGTGCTGTCTCACTCGCTAGTCCATCTATTGCCCAAGAGCGGATTGAAATGGCAATAGTAGCAACGTGGGGACGAGATTTTCCAGGACTAGGAACTGGGGCTCAAAGGTATGCTCAAAAGATCCAAGATTTGTCGGGTGGTCGCATCCAGGTTAGCTATTATGCTGCAAATGAGAGGGTAGGAGCTTTTGATAGTTTTGACGAAGTTGCCTCAGGAAATGCTCAAGGTTATCATGCTGCAGACTATTACTGGAAAGGAAGACATCCAGGCTGGGCTTATTTTACAGCTGTTCCTTTTGGCATGACATATGATGAAATAAATGCCTGGATCCGATACGGTGGTGGTCAAGAGTTGTGGGACGAATTGGCTGGTGAGTTTGGATTAAAATCAATTATGTGTGGTAATACTGGAACCCAGGCAGGTGGTTGGTTCAATAAAGAGATAAACTCTCCCGACGATTTTAACGGCCTGAAAATGCGTATACCTGGCCTTGGTGGCGATGTCATTGGTAAACTCGGAGGATCGCCTGTTACTGTTCCTGGAGGTCAAATTTATGAAAATCTAGTTTCAGGAGCTATAGATGCTACGGAGTGGGTTGGTGCTTGGAACGACGAAATCATGAAATTTTATGAAGCTGCAAAGTTTTATTATACCGCAGGAATGCATGAGCCTGGATCAATGATAGCGGCTGGCTTTAATGCAAAATGGTGGTCTGATTTGTCAGATGGTGACAAAGCCATAATTGAAGCTGCGGCAACCGCCGAGAATGAAATGATGATGAGTGAATATAATGGCAAATCTGGCGCAGCATTTGCGAGGCTTACAAATGATCATGGTGTAAAGGTTCGAGCTTTTAATGATGATGTTTGGGACGCTATGGCAGAAGCAGCAGACGAGGTTTTTGAGGAAGCAAGAGCTCACTCCGACCTAGCAAATAGAATACATGAAAGCTTTGAAGCAGGATTGAAAGATATAGGTGGTTGGCTTGGAACTACGACTGGAGAATATTTGAATCAGCGTAACCGAATCCGCGGTATCTAATCTCAAACACAAAAGATACAAAATGCAGAGCCATTATAATGATAATGGCTCTGCAAATTAAATATGACCGGAGTTTGTCAAAATGAAGACTAACCGGATTATGGACTTTTTGCATTATAGTGCTCTAGTCAGTGCGTTTATTGGTGCTGCCTACATTGTTAATAACTTCTTGACTTATATATTTGATTTACCAGGGCTATTTGGCACCTTGGCTGTGCTAGGTTTTGGTGTTTTTGAAAGTAGAAGCCAAGGATATGATGCAGTCTTCATTATTTTAGGATTAATCCAAACTATTTCTTTTTTACTACCTTTTTTTGCTCCAGTTTTGATATTACGGAGGCGGGATGGAGTCCGAGATTCAGTATTATTAAATAGTTGTTCTGAGGTTGTAGTCTCCTTCGCGTTTTGGTCAGTAATGCTAATTGGTATTGCTGATGCTGCGATCTCTTTTGTCAGAATTGAAGGCCTTTTACCTAACATAGTGGGTGATGATTTGGCGTTATCACTTGGAAAGCCAGCTTTAAGAGGCGCTTATGTACACATTCCACTATTATTGGTTGGAATGTTAATAGCTCTGTATCGAAGAGGCGCCGATTTTATTTGGTTGGCGTTGTTAATTGTTTTTGGTGAATTGCTAATCGTTATAACACGATTTATTTTTTCTTATGAGCAGGCATTTATGGGGGATCTAGTACGGTTTTGGTATGCTGGACTTTTCTTGTTTTCCAGTGCTTATACTCTAGTTCACGAAGGACATGTGCGAGTAGATGTTCTATATGCTAACTTTTCAGAAAAAGGAAAGGCTTACACTAATATTGGTGGATCTATCCTTCTTGGAATTCCACTTTGCTGGGTCATACTCATTAGAGGTTGTTGGCACGAGACATCTCCATTTAATTTGGCTCTTCTTAATTTTGAAGTCACACAACAAGGTTTTGGAATGTACGTAAAATATTTAATGTCAGGCTTTTTGGTAATCTTCGCATTATCAATGTTGTTTCAATTTTCCAGTTACATTGTCCGATATATTAATATACTTGAGCGTAAAGAAGAAAATACAATTCATGGTTGAAACTAGGCGATAGGTATATATGGAGCTTTATTTTTTAATACTTTTGTTCATACTTATGATGACAGCTCTAGGTCTTGGGTTTCCTGTAGCCTTTGCATTGCCAGGGTCTGCAATACTAAGTATTGGCCTTGCGGCAATTACTGGCCTAGTATTTTTTGGCGATGTGAAAGCCTTTTTTGCCCAAGATGGCCCTGTCGAATGGCTTTCTGCAGGAGTGATGAATTTCAGAGCTATTTATTATGACTTTGAAAGGGATACTTTAATAGCAATCCCACTATTTATCTTCATGGGCATCATGTTACAACGCTCGCGTATTGCCGAAGATTTACTAATGACCATGGCAGGCTTGTTTGGCCCAGTACCGGGAGGTTTGGGTATCTCGGTAGTTTTTGTTGGAGCTTTGTTAGCGGCAACAACCGGTATTGTCGGAGCAACAGTGGTAGCAATGGGGTTAATTTCTTTACCCTCAATGATGAGGAATAAATATTCTCCTTCATTAGCCACAGGTACTATATGTGCTTCTGGAACATTGGGTCAAATAATCCCTCCCTCAATCGTTCTTATTATTTTGGCAGATCAACTTGGATCTGCATCCGATCAAGCTTCAGCGATGCGTCAATCACTGTACAAAACTGCGACGGGTGAATTTACTATGCCGTCGGCTTTAGATGTGACCTCGACTTCGGCTGGGGACATGTTTTTGGGAGCGTTCTTGCCGGGAATCGTTTTAGTTCTGGTTTATTTCGCCTATATTTTTATAACTGCTTTAATAAGACCATCAATGGCTCCGGCTGTACCTAATCCTCTCGGTTTTAATAAGCAATTTCTCTACAAAGTTCTTTTTTCGTTATTCCCCCCATTGGTATTGATATTTCTGGTATTGGGATCGATAATTATGGGTATAGCTACAGTAAATCAAGCTGGTGCAATTGGTGCAGTTGGCGCTACTATAATGGCTGGATATAAGCTTTGCGAAGATAAAAAGGGAGCCCTATTTCCAGCTGCTCTTGCCATTTTATCGATAATAGCACTCTTGCTACTCATAAATTATTTTGACCTCAATGTAAAAAATTTGGCGGTAACTCAGAACCATCAGGCAGTTTTACTTGCTGTAGCTGCTTCAATTTTATTGATTGTAGCAATAGCATGGTCAACATGGCGCACCTTTGTTGTTGATAATACGCTAAAAGAGGTAATGATTGAGACATCAAAAACAACCTCAATGGTGTTTATCATCCTATTGGGTGCAGCAATGCTCACGGCAGCGTTTCGCGGATTTGGAGGCGAAGAATATGTTAAAGATTTTCTCCAAAGTTTGCCTGGAGGTTTTTGGTCGCAATTTATAGTTGTGATGGTAGTAATTTTTTTATTAGGTTTTTTCCTTGATTTCATTGAAATAGCTGTCGTTGTTGTCCCAATTGTTGCCCCAATTCTACTAGCTGATCCTGGTGCAAACATAACAGCGGTTTGGTTAGGTGTTATGATTGGGGTTAATATCCAAACTAGCTTTCTTACCCCTCCGTTTGGTTTTGCACTGTTTTATCTTAGGGGTGTTGCTCCTAAGGCTATCAAAACTATTGCTATTTATAAAGGTGTAGTTCCATTTATAATATTGCAGCTAGTGGCATTAGGTATTGTTGGTGCATTTCCTACCCTAGTTAATTATCTTCCAAATCGGTTTTACTTGTCTTCTTTCAATGCTCCACCCCCAATGAATCCAAGATTAGAGTCTTGTGTCGAAAGCTACCTTGAAGAAACTTTAATTAATGATGAGGAAGCAATTACCCTTTCGATCAATAATTTAAAGAAACTTGATATAAGTATATTACCGACAAAAGTTACTTCAAAAATTGATGATACACATGAGGTGGCCTTAACAGTTTTTACAAAGCTTAGTGATGTGATTGAAACCCAAAAAGTACTTGCAGAAGCTACAAAATCCTATGCACAAACTCATAGTGAAGTGCGAATTATCCAAAGGGAAATCAGAAAAATTGATAGTCGTATAAAAAACTTGAAAAGAGAAAACCAAATTACTGATGACCAAAACACCAAGAATCATATTAGTGAGGAGATTGATGAGAGCCTTTTAAAGAAAAAAGAGCTATCCCGTACAATACCTTCAGATTGGGAAAAAGTTTCCACAGAATACCAGAAAAAACTTAAGTCATTGACAACAGCGCAACGTAAGTATCGGAGAGCTATGGATGATGCTCATGATGGAGTAAAAGATACCATAGTTACGATATCATCAGGTTCTGGTTTTGCTAAATTTCAAAAGCATTTCAATGAATTCACCGGTAGGCTTGGAAGCATGAATAATGAAAAAAAACAGGAAGCTTTAAAAGAAGTGTCAAAGAACCTAAACACTATTCCTGGCGGTAGTGGGGTGAAGTCTCTACTTAATAAAGCTCGTAAGGAATTTAAGAAGGATAATGATGTTAAGGCAAATGACTATGTTGAAAAAGCCAGGTTATTGTTAGATGAAGAAATTTCTTGGAGGAAAGAAGCTGTCAAAACTGTTTTACCTATATTAATATCTTTCCAAAAAGATACTGCAGCAAACATAGGATTAAGAGGGCAGGATAGATTGCCGGCTTTCCTAGTGCCCCGTATATCAAGATGCCGATCTGTTCATCAAGATATTTCATTATATTTTTAGCAAGAATTTAGCTTAACTTTTACAAAATGAATTCGAATTCGATGCGGTAAGGAGTGAAAAGCGATACTCCCATGAACTAAATTGGTTCAAAGATCTATAAAAGGTCGACTTTTTTTTATTTTTTTTCAAAGAGGAGGAGATATTAGTTAGGATCTGTTGTGAACCTAGGTAGTTGAATTATTGTCTCTATACCAGTTGAGTTCTCTTGTATTTCAGGTAATTGGTAACCTGTATTGAGATCAAAGACCTCTATTTCTTTTTCAATTAAATTAGTCCACTTATTTAGGTGGTAAACTTCAGCTGGTTTATAATCAGCCTTATAGCCCATTTTTTCATTGTGTCTAATCCAATAACCAAGATATAGGTAATTTAGATTTAATTCCTTAGCTAATTTAATATGGTCAAGTATCATAAACCGTCCTAAGCTTAGGGATTGGTATGCTGGATCATAAAAAGAGTATACCATTGAGAGACCATCGGCGGTTACATCTGTTAGGCAAACAGCTAACAGCTTATCTGCCATTACTTCATCATTAATTCTGTATTCAAATACTGTGGTGTGAACATTGGTTTCTTCAATCATTGCTGAAAATTCCAAAGCATCCATCTCGCTCATCCCGCCATTCAGATGTCTTGCAGTCAAGTAAGCTTTAAACACGGAGAATTGCTCATCCGTCGCCTCGGGATCTTTTTCTAGGCGTTTAATGCAATTATTTTTCGATAGCACGCGCCGCTGTGACTTGGAAGGTTTGAAGTCTTTGACCTTTACCCTGAGAGATAAGCATGCAGAGCAATTGGTGCATAAAGGTTTATAAAGAACTTTTTGAGACCTCCTGAATCCTTGAAGAGACAGGTCATCATTTAGTTGCTCTGAATTCCTCCCATATAATGCAGTAAATAGCTTGCGCTCAGCTTTACCTTTTATATAGGGACATTTTTGAGGTGCTGTTACATAAAATTGTGGGGTCCTGGGAGGGTTGTGATGCATATTTATACTTCTTTTTTGTTGATCACCGAGGGGTATTCGTAAACCGTAAAATTCCTTAAATTCTTTCACTTGTAATATTATTTACCTGTATAGTAAATATCGACAAATTCTGAAAAAACTTTAGTGTGCCAAGGGAAAAAATGATAATTAAATCTATCTATAGTTCTCCAATTAGATTTATGTCATATGGTGTTTTCTGATATATTTCGTTTATCCAGTTTCCAAAAAAAATGTGAGCATTACTACGCCAACGATTCTTAGGTTTTAGATTGGTGTTATTTTTATCAAAATAATCTATTGGAATTGAAGATGAGACAGAGGATTTTAAATCTCTCTGATATTCTTCATTTAGTGAATTAGTTTCATATTCGATATGATTTAACATGAACAATATATTTTTTTTACTTTCCTCAATTAGGCAAGGTCCCATATTAGAAGATGCTAATAACAAATCTAACTCAGGGAATTTGTTTATGTCTTCAGTTTTAATTTTGGTCCAACGGCTGACTGGTATAATAATTTCATCTGAAATTCCTCGAAGATAAGGCGAGTTGGGAAATAGATTATCTTGATGGAAACAACCAAACGCTTTTGTCTTTAGTGGAAACTTTTTAATTCCAAAACGATAGTATAGCATTGCCATTGCACCCCAGCAGACACTTAAAACTGAATGCACATTATCTGAAGTCCATGCAAAAATTTCGCACAGTTCCTTCCAATATTTAACATCTTCATATTGTAGTTTTTCTATAGGCGCTCCAGTAATAATAATTCCATCAAACTTTTTATGTTTGATTTCATCAAATGATTTATAAAATTTGCTTAAGTATTCTGGGGTAGTATTCTTGGGAGTATGTTTTGTGATGCGCATTAGTGTCAATCTGACTTGCAGTGGCGTTGACCCAATCAATCTAGCAAACTGGCGTTCCGTTTTTTCTTTTTCAGGCATTAAATTCAATAAACCTATTTCAAGGGGGCGAATATCCTGCCTTTCGGCAGTATCATCAGATATTACTACCACCCCTTCTTTATCCAAAATTTCATAAGCAGGTAAGTTTTGTGGTAATCTTATTGGCAAGGTTTTCAACCTTTTTTGTTATTATTTGCGAGATTGGATGAAATTAGATCTATAAAGTCTTCTTCATCTCTAACTTTAGACACTTCATCCGCCATTAAAGTTATACCCCAATTTTGTGCAATTTTATCATAAATAGGTGCTCGATGCTCTAGAAGATCTTCGAAGCAGAATAAGGCAAATTTCTCAGGTTCAACTTTGCGGTCTGGGACTTTATTCAATTTCTTATAACTTTTCCATTTTTCACGGAGAAAGGTTTCATTGTAATAAATTGGTTTAGGATCTTTGGTAAATCGTTTTACAAGTTCTTGATTATGATTTGTTGTACCTTTTATTAATAAAATTAAAGTATTACTCGAAAGATGGTTCAATACGGGATCTGACGGGTTTAAAGGATCGACTATTTCACATATTGAACCTGAAGTATCACAGACAAAATTATTATAACCATAAATCTTAATTGATTTTTCAATAAACTTTTTTGTATCTAACAGGGAAAAAATTTCAGCTTCTCTGTGTTGTTGTTGACGTTTTATGTAAAGTTCTAATTCCATTCCTCCCAAATTCTTATTTCCAGGGGAGCCAAGGTAACTTGATAAGGGGGAGAGATCATTAAAAGTCAAATTAGATGAAATATAAATGCTATCTGACAACAATAGCTCTCTCAGAAAAGTATTTTTCATAGCTTCTCGCTTAAAGTTATCAACAATATGTTCGCCTAAATAACGGGTGCCTATCCTATAATCCACGGAATAATGAAACCATTGAAATTTTGATTGCAGAATATTTGAAAGGCGAGTTTTACCAAGGCCAGACATGCCTAACAGAGAAACTCTCTTACTAGAGCTTTTTAGCCAATCCTTTTTATTTTGATATATCAATTTTTGTGCCCAGACTAAACTTATTTAAACGTCGTAATTATTGCTTAAACTATTGACATAGAAACAATCTTAAAGCCTCATCGATATCAGAAAATGTAAAAACTAGCTAGAAAAATTCTTCCCAGTCAATTTGTGTAGAGCATCTTCAATCAAGTGTTTTAAGTTTTCTCGTTCCTTTGGTGTCAAGAAGGAACCTACTTCTACTTCTTTTCCATTCCCTCTTAAGGTTAAATAATTTTCTATCGGTCCATTTTTATAATAATTTACCTGGATCCAAAAAGGATTGGCTGACCAACTTCTTGTTCTTCCGGCAGGATCTGCTCTTTGTAAAATGATTTTTTTTGGGAATATTTCTAATTTTTCTTTGAGTCTTCCATCTCGGAAATTTCTTTCACCAAAAAGATAAAGCAAAGAAATAGAAATGAGGGAAAAGGGAAGAATAGCAAACATTAGCTCCAATTTTAAAAAAAGAAGAGGTGGCAGTAAAAGCGTTAAAGCCGTTAATAACGTTATGAAATGAAAGTTTTCCCTTGTGCAAGATCTATGGGGCCAAATTGTTAGGGATAATATAGCCTTATCTGTTCTATTGTTAATTTTAAAGCCCGTCTTAATTGGAAAGTCTCCGAGGAAAAATATGAATTAATGCTGTTGGGCTTTATCCCATTGGTCACGTGTTGGAAGAGTTTCAAAGGTATGCTCTGGTGGTGGATTAGGTAGTGTCCACTCTAGTGTGTCGGCATGTGTGCCCCAATAAGCATTCTCTTTTATCTTCTTTCCCCATAAAATAGTATAAAATATTATTCCAAAAAATAGTAGAAAAGATCCGAAAGATAGAAATGCTCCTAGTGAAGAAATGTAATTCCAGAGTGCAAACTGCTCAGGGTAGTCAATGTATCTACGTGGCATTCCTTGTCTCCCTAAGAAATGCTGAGGAAAAAAAGTTATGTTTGAACCAATGAACATAAGCCAAAAGTGGAGCTTACCTGCCCATTCAGGGTACTGGCGTCCAGACATTTTTCCAATCCAATAATATATTCCAGCAAAGATGCAGAACACCGCACCTAGTGACATTACATAGTGAAAGTGGGCAACCACATAGTATGTGTCATGATATGCTCTATCCACACCTGCTTGAGCAAGGACAATGCCTGTTACACCACCAACCGTAAAAAGAAAAAGAAATCCTAGGCACCAAAGCATGGGTGTTTTGAATTCAATTGAGCCTCCCCACATTGTAGCTATCCATGAAAATATTTTTATACCTGTCGGAACCGCTATTACCATAGTGGCTAACATGAAATAGGCTTGTTGTGTAACGGACATCCCTACTGTGTACATATGGTGAGCCCACACGACAAAGCCTAGTGCCCCTATTGCAATCATTGCATAGATCATAGGCAAGTATCCAAAAATTGGTTTTTTGGAGAATGTAGAAATAATGTGGCTAACTATGCCAAATCCTGGAACTATGATCATATATACCTCTGGGTGACCAAAAAACCATAATAAGTGCTGGTAGAGCACAGGATCTCCGCCTCCTGCGGCATCAAAAAACGCAGTTCCAAAATTTCTATCAGTCAGGAGCATAGTTATGGCTCCTGCCAGTACTGGTAGCGACAGTAAAATAAGGAAGGCAGTTACCAAAATTGACCATGGGAAAAGTGGGGTTTTATGCAAGGTCATTCCTGGAGCTCTCATATTTAGGAAAGTTGTTATCATATTTATTGCACTTAAAATTGACGATGCTCCTGATAGATGAACCGCAAAGATAGCCAAGTCCATGGACATCCCCATTTCAGAAGTGGAGAGAGGAGCATAAAGAACCCAGCCTACGCCGGACCCAAGTTGTCCATTTCCACCAGGTACAATTAGTGATAATGTAGCGAGCGATGCGCCTGCCACAAAAAGCCAGTATGAAAGGTTGTTCATTCTTGGAAAGGCCATATCTGGTGCCCCTATCATGAGAGGCATAAAGTAATTACCAAACCCACCAAAAAGAGCGGGAATAACTACGAAGAACATCATTAGGATACCATGACCTGTAATGAGTACATTCCAGAGATGCCCATTGGGCTGACCATCAATAGTCATAAACTGAACCCCAGGTTCCATAAGCTCCAGTCGCATGTAAACCGTAAAGGCCACAGAGATGAAGCCAAAAAAGGCAGCTGTTACAATATAAAGTATCCCAATGTCTTTATGATTTGTTGACATGAACCACCTGGTGAAAAAATTTGGCATTTTGTGTTCATGAGTTAGGTCGGTATTGGCTTCTGCCATATTTTCCTCCACTAGGGTATTGCAGCATTTACTTAGGATATAATTTAATTCTTACTATATTTCAATATCTTCAGTAACCATATGTGGCATCCTGCCTCAATCCAAGTAATTTCATACATTGATGACAATAAAAATTTTAAGGTGGATAGGTTTTTAGTAATTTATTAAAATTAGATTTAAGAGACTTATCAAAATCAGCCATACTTGTTTCTACCCCTTGATCTAAAACAGAAGTAACTTTGGCATTCTTGATACCACAGGGTATAATTCCCTCAAAATTTTGTATATTGGGAGCGATATTTATAGCTACGCCGTGAAATGCAATTTTACGGCGTACTCTCACACCTATGGAAGCAATTTTATATTGATCAAGATGATAACTCGATTTGGATGTAGAAATCTTGTAGGTCCATACACCTATAGCCTTTTCCCAGCGATGAGAGGTTATATTAAAGTCTTTAAGCGTTTTTATAACTAGATCCTCCAAGAAGTGCACATATTTTCGGATATCATAATCAAATCTACCTAACTTAATCATGACATAGACAATTCTTTGTCCAGGTCCATGATATGTGAATTGACCGCCGCGGTTCGTGGTAATCACTGGAAATCTTTTTGGATCTTTTAGGTCTCTAAAGTTCGCAGAAGTTCCTGCAGTATAAATATCAGGATGTTCCAAGAGCCAGATAGCTTCATTTTTTTTGTCGGCTATTATGTCTTCCACCCGGGATTCCATTCTTTTTAGTGCTTCCTGATAATCAATCAGGCCTTTGCTAATAATCCAGTCTAGAGGTTTCTTTAAATTACTCATTAGAGATGAAATTTCTGAATTTAAAATTAGTTTAAATTATTTTATAACTGAATAACTGTTAATCGTTAATATGAAAATACTTTAATAGCTCGCTATTGAATCTTCGATAAAAAAAGTTACCTTTTACTTATTGCGGCTGTGGCGGAATCGGTAGACGCGCAGCGTTGAGGTCGCTGTGGGATAAAACCCGTGGAAGTTCAAGTCTTCTCAGCCGCACCACACTTATCTATAACACATTGATATGTAAGCATTTTTGGTGATGCAGATCAGTGGTGTGAAAGAATATGAGAAAGAAAAGTGTGGCTACTCACGTGATGAAACGTGAGAATGTTTTTTATTATGTAAGACATGTTCCTAAAGATCTAATTGATCATTATAGCGTGCAAAGACTGTGCTTCAGTTTGAAAACAAAATGTGAATCTTTAGCTAATCGTTCCTCTAGATCAATAACTCAACGATTAGATGATTACTGGTATAGGGTCAGATTCACTAAACTGGATGTACCTATCGGTAATTCAATCTCTTCAAACCAGGTAGATACTCAAGTTTCTATCAAAGTGCTGGATGCACTTGAACTATATCTAAGATTAAAGGGTAGGGATCGTGATAAGGCCTTTCATCGTACAGCCAGAAGAAACATCAAGTATGTAATTAAAGCTATTGGTAATAAGAACATTAGAGATATTTCTAGTTCTGATGGTGCTAAGTTCAGGGATTGGTTAATTAAGAAGGGTATGGCCATTAATACAGTAAAAAGGGTGTTTTCATCTGTTAGATGAATCATTAATATTGCTATTAGTGAAGAAGGTTTAGATTGCATCAATGGTTTTGCAAAAACTTATTTCCCTAAAGATGAGAAACCAAACATAAGAAAACCTATTCCTATTGGTGCAATAAAGCAGATCCAACAGATCTTTTACCAAAAATCTTATAATCTATGACTTAAAATTAAAGCACCTTTAAACCTTTTCTGTTTCAAGGTGCTTTAACTAAAAATGTATTATTCAGGTAATAATACTTTGTTAATTACATGAATGACTCCGTTATCGGCCTCAATATCTGCAGTTATAACTTGAGCATCATTTACAAAA
>MDSV01248422.1_pt1 | contig 25134 bp, 27 predicted proteins | sample 810851 | NCBI WGS metagenome assembly MDSV01 (sample SAMN05326640, study PRJNA326480) | marine metagenome | isolation source: seawater | place: Atlantic Ocean: North East | collected 2012
CTCTCCTTTTTTACAAAAAATTATTTGGCATATTGAAAATTTCATAATATTAATCATTCACAAACTTATCTATGGTACTTACATATGAATCTAAATTACTTTGATGAAACTAAGCTTAGTAAAGAAATCATAAAATTTGAAGAAAAATCAAAAAAAATTTTTACTGAAACAAATGATACTAAAATTTGCTGGAGAGTTTGGGGCGCTGGAAAACCTGTAATTTTTTTGCACGGAGGTTATGGAAGCTGGAAACATTGGATAAAACAAATTTATTTTTTTTCTAAAAGTTATACTTTGTTTATCCCAGATATGCCTGGGTTTGGAGATTCTGATGATCTAAATAGACCGCATACCCCAGAAAAAATTGCAAAGAATCTAATGGATGGTTTTTTAAAAATCAATCCAATTACTAATCAAAAATTAAATATTGTTGGCTTTTCATTTGGAGGGTTGATAGCTGGACATTTATCTTATCATTTTACAAAATCAAATATTTTTCCTGAAAAAATTGTACTAATTGGACCTGGAGGTTTAGGTGCCAAGAGAGGACCAATGGAAGAAATGGTTAGAAGAACATCAGACATGTCTAACTATCAAGTCCTAGAAGCTCACAAAAAAAATCTTGGTATTTTAATGTTTGCAAATTCATCAAATATAGATGATTTGTCATTATACATTCAATTACAAAACACTAAACAACATAGAACTAAGAGTAGGCCTATATCCGCTACAGACACCTTGACAATAATTTTGTCAAAACAAAAAGTTCCACTATTTGTTCTTTGGGGAGAAAAAGATTCAACAGTGGGACCTTACTTAGAAGATAGGATGATTATATTAAGGAAAGTTAATCCAAATGTTAGATTTCATGTTGAGATAAATGCGGGTCATTGGATTATGTATGAAAAACCAGAAAGATTTAACGAAGTTTTGATTAATATTTTAAATTAATTACTTTAAATGAAATCCGTTATTTTGTAACCAATTTCTAAACTCTAATCTTTCAGGAACAGATGATTGTCTTGCTATATTTTCTGACCATAATCCCTTTTTGGCTGGCCCATATTTATCGACATGCCTTTGTTTTGAGATTGGTATTGGGTTATCTTTAAAAACTAATTTATCGTAGTTATCAACTTGTTCTAAAACCTGTTTATCAGAGTATTTATTTTTATGTAGCACTATGGTTCTTGGTAGCCTTAAGGAAATTTTCTTTTTTTCATTAGGCCAACCAACTGATAAACCTGCTATTGGGAAAACACCCTCAGGTAACTCACATATTTTTTTTATTTCATCCATATGATTTCTTATCATACTAATTGGACATACTCCTAAACCCCATGACTCGGCAGCAAAAATAAGTGATTGCATACTTAAAGCCGAATCTATAACTGCATTCATGAAATAATCCATATTATTATTTTTGTATGAATATCCCCTATGCTCAGTAATAATTTTATTTCTTCTGATATCTGCAAGAAATAAAAAAAACAATGGAGATTCCATTGCCCATTTAGTTTCACCCAGTAACAGTCCAATTTTCTTTTTAATTTTTTTATCTGAAATATTTAAAATTGAATATTGCTGAAGGTTCGATTTTGATGGCGCAGATTGCGCCGATGCAATTAATGTTTCAAAAATTTCAACTTTTACTTTTTTTTTAGAAAATTTTCTTATTGAGCCTCTGGAAATGATTTGACTCACAAATTTTGGAATCGTTTCTTTGAATTTTTTAGGACTACTCTCCCCATACCTCAAAATTAAAAGTTTTACTAATTCATTCATATTTATTTTTCTTTATTAATTATTTTTTTTTTAATGTTATGATATAAATAATATTTTTAAAAGAGACATTAATGTTAAATCTTGAAAATAAAATTGCGATTGTAACTGGATGTGGTTCAGAAGGAAATGGATGGGGAAATGGAAGAGCTATAGCAACATTATTATCAAGACAAGGAGCAAAAGTAATTGGAACTGATTTAAATATTGTTCATGCTAACAATACAAGAGATTATATCGTTCAAGAAGGTAATTTTTGTGAAACCCATGAAGTGAATATGACAATTGAATATGAAGTTAATAGTTTCTTTCAGAAAGTTATAGAAAAATATTCTACCGTAGACATATTAGTAAATAATGTTGGAAGATCTGAACCAGGTGATCCCGAAAAAATGACTTTTGAAACATGGCATGAACAATTCAATGTAAATATTGATGCAGCATTTTTATGTATAAAATGTTCATTGCCAATTATGAAAAGAAATCAATCTGGCTCTATTATCAATATTTCTTCTGTTGCAGGTTTAAGGTACATTGGTAAACCTCAGGTTGCTTATAGTGCCTCTAAAGCCGCTTTAATTCAGATGACAAAAACAACTGCTGTAATACATGCAGAAGATAATGTTCGTTTAAATTGTGTGATACCAGGTTTAATACATACGCCTTTAGTTAAAAGACTAGCAAAAAAATATTCTGATGGAAAATATGAAGAATTTGTTCATCACAGACACAATCAAGTTCCAATGAAAACCATGGGAGATTCTTTTGATGTTGCTAATGCTGTGTTATTTTTAGCATCTGATGAAGCAAAATATATAACAGGTACAGAAATAATTGTAGATGGAGGATTAACTTCAGTTACACCATAGCTGAAACTAATAAGTTTAAGTGGAATTTAAAATGGAAAAATATAATCAAATTCAAAATAGAACTTATGAATTACTTGCTCGTGGTTCAGTAAAAGACTTACCAAGTTTGATTGTTGATATTTTCCTTTTCATTTTAATTTTATTAAATGTTACTGCTGTTTGTTTAGAATCTGTAAGCTTTTTAAGAGAAAAATATTCAATTATATTTTATTATTTTGAGTTCGTTTCAGTAATAATTTTCTCTATTGAGTACATGTTAAGAGTTTGGTCTGCTAACAGTTTAAGAAATAAAGTATCAAAAACTGCTTTCAAAAAAAGATTGAGTTATATTTTTAGTTTTACTGGAATTATAGATTTAGCTGCTATACTTCCTTCTATTCTTCCTATTTTTTTTGGTGGATTAGATCTCAGATGGCTAAGGGTTTTAAGACTTTTAAGACTTTTAAAAATTTCAAATTATTCTTCGGCTTTGGAAGATTTTTTTTCAGCTATAAAAGAAGAATGGCAGTCATTTAGCGCTGCTTTGTATTTAATTGTCATCGCTTTATTTTTATCTAGCTCTCTAATGTATATTGCAGAACATGAAGCTCAACCAGATAATTTTAGCTCTATTCCAGAAACGATGTGGTGGGGTCTTATTACCCTTACTACAGTAGGCTATGGAGACGTATCACCAGTTACTCCACTTGGAAAAATCATTGGAGCTTTTACCGCTATTATGGGTGTCTGCACTGTAGCATTATTAACTGGTATAGTTGCAACTTCTTTTTCTAATCAAAGGACAAGAAAAACAGCATTGTTTGAAGCTGAGATAAATGAAGCTCTCAAAGATGGTTTTATTTCAGATGACGAAGCTAAAAAAATTGAAGAACTTAGAAAACAATTAAATTTATCAGAAGAACACTCTAAATCTCTAATTGGATTAATGTCAGAAAAAAAATAATTATTTAAAGAAACTTGAATCTTCTTTCATATTGTTTTGGAATATCTATCTCTACACCTAGAGTATTAGCAGCATCCCAAACCCATCTTGGGTTTGTTAAAAAAGCTCTACCCAAAGCAACCATATCTGATTGATTATCTCTCAAGATTTTTTCTGCAGCTTTTGGTTTAGTAATCATACCTACAGTCCTAGTTAAAATTTCAACATTACGTTTTATTTTTTCTGACAAATGAACTTGATAATGAGGCTTTAATGGAATACTGGGTCTAGGTGTATTCCCACCACTAGAAACACACACATAGTCACAACCCAATTTAAGCAGCTGTTTACAAAAGACTATACTATCTTCGATTGTAAAGCCATTAGCCTCCCATTCAGTGCCTGTTATTCGCATTCCTAGTGGAGTTTTTCCAGTAACTTTTTTTACTGCTTCAAATACTTCAAGAGGAAATAACATTCTATTTTCTAAACATCCACCATAATTATCTTTTCTAGTATTTGATATTGGAGACAAAAATTGATTTAAAAGATAGCCATGTGCTCCATGAACTTCTATAATATCGAAACCAATGCGCTTAGCTCTAACTGCAGCTCTAATAAAAGATTGCTTTACTCTATTCATATCACTATGCGTCATCTGTTTGGGTATATGCCATCCTTCATCAAATGGGATTTCAGATGGAGCACAAGTCTCCCAGTATTTTTCACTTTTACTTAAATAAGATCTTCCTTCCCATGGTTTTTGCGAAGAAGCCTTACGGCCAGCATGTCCCAATTGAATTCCAAATTTTACTAATGGATTAGAAAGTTTTTTTACTATTTGTAAATTTGACTTAATAGAAGATTCACAATCATCATTATATAAACCTAAGCAATGATGTGTAATTCTTCCAATTTCTTCTACAGCTGTGGACTCTAACATTACTAAACCGGAAGCACTCAAGCCCATTTGAATTAAATGCTGAAGATGCCATTCATTCATCAAACCTTTATTTGCTGAGTACTGACACATTGGAGATACTATGATTCTATTTGAAATTTGGCAATTACCAATAAGTAATGGTGAAAATAGCATATCTACTTGCCTTCATTAGCATTAAGCCAATTATTCACTAAACGTCTTGCTATAGAATCTTTCCTAGGCAATTTAAAACCCTCTAAAATTTCTGGATGTTTTAATTCTTTTAGATGTTCAAATTTAAACCAATGAGCATCTTCAATTTCATTATAATCTATATTCAATAAACGATTTTCTGCTTCTGCAAAAAAACCTAACATTAATGAAGCAGGAAAAGGCCAAGGTTGAGAATCAAAATATGAAATACTATTTACCCTCACTCCAACCTCCTCAAACACCTCTCTTTTAACTGCTTGTTCTAAACTTTCGCCTGGCTCAACAAACCCAGCCAATGTGCTATACATTTTTTCAGGAAAACGTGATGACCTAGCGAGTAAAATTTCATTTTTAAATGATATAAGAGTGATTATGGCAGGATCTGTTCTTGGGAAATGACTTATATTACAACTTTTTTCAAGACATTTTAATACAAATCCTGCCTCTTGTAATTTGTTTCTTGAGCCACAAACTCCACAAAATTCATTTTTTAAATGCCAAAATGTCATTCCTTTGGCTAAGGCAAGAAGAGAACTATCTAATTCACTTAGTTGACTTCCGAAAACTCTTAGTTCCTCACAAATAATTTCCTTTTTATTAATTTTAGAGGGTATAATCTTAACTTCATTAAAAAAGTTCATGGAAAAATAATAAAATCCATCAGCTTTACCAAGAAAAATTAAATGTTCTAAAATAATTTTTGAAAAAAGTGTCTCTATCTCTATTTTTGTTAAAATCAAAGCTTCAATATCTTTGTTTAATTTTACAAAAAAGCTTTTTGTATTCCAAACTGGAACAAATCTAGATTTCTTACTTACAATAATATCTCTTAAGAGAGCAGTATCAGTTCTTATTTCTGAACATCTATCAATTTCATTACTTGTATATAAAACTTTATTCATTCCATTTTTTTAAATATCTAATACTTTTATAACAATGATTCTCATAATTAAAAATTTTTATTTTAATAATTTATATTTTTTTAAAAAAAATTACTATATTTCAAAAGGTTAAAAAAAAATCTTGCAGTTTTATTTGTTCATAGCATTATAGAAATATGATAAAAATAAGTAGAATTTCATCTCCTTTAAAAGAAAAAATTAAAAACGTTGATATATGCTCTCAACTTGATGGAGATGGTTTATTTGAAGGTAAATACACAACAACTGGGACAGTACTTCTTAGAAATGGATTTTCTGGAAGTTTAAAAGCTGATCAAACTATAGTTGACTCAAATGGCAAGTTTGACGGAGAATTATCATGCTCTGAGTTGATCATATCTGGAACTGTTAAGGGTAAAATTAAAGCAGACAGTATTATCATAATGGAAACTGGCAAAATATCGGGTGAAATAAGCTACAAACAAATAGCTGTTTATGAAGGCGGTATTATAGATGTAGCTGGCATGAAACCATATAGCGAAAAAGATTCAGATAAAATAATAGAGATAACGAAAAAATCAATTAGTTAAATTTCTAAATCTTAATAACAAACTCTAATCCAGAATAATTACAAATATAAAGATTAGGCTTACTTTTTAAAAATCTTAAAATAATATCATTCAACTCTACATCTATCCCCTTAGAATGCATCCTTACAATTCTTGCCTTATTTGTTTTTTCTGTATCAGTACAGTAAACAGAAACGTTTTGATTTAAATACATTTTAAAATCCCCCTTAAGATTTTAAAGAATACTGCTTTAACATCTCAAAATCTATGATTGACAGAGTTAAGATGTTTGTTGATTCTAATTTTACCAATGGCGCTTTAGCATCAAAGAAAGCTTGTTTCCACCTTGATGCACATAAACACCAATGGTCTCCATTTTTAAGTCCTTGGAAACCATATTCTAAAATTGGAGTAGTTAAATCATTACCAACCGCTTTGCTGTAATCTAAAAATTCATTTGTCATAATTGAACACACTGTATGAATACCATAGTCATCAATACCAGTATTACAAAATCCATCCCTAAAAAAACCAGTAATATTCTTATTTTTTTTTAAATCTTCTTTACAGGTACAAAGCTGAAGATCACTTCCTAATACATTTAATTGTACTTTTCTTCTTTTTTCAAAAAAACCATCCATTAATTTTCTTTCTGAATTAATTTATGTGTGCCACTTTCAATCTTTTCTTCTAATAATTGCATAAAATCATGTTTATTTAAACCCACAGGAATTTCATCTAAAAATTGTATACTTACTGCGTTTGATTTTAAATTGTTTGGAAACTTCATAAAACTATTTTTTGGCCAAAATAAACCAGCATTATGCGCAACTGGAATTACAGGTAAGTTACTTTGTTTGTAGATAAAATATACTCCAGGTAAATAAGGATATTGCTTTTTGTCATCATTGATTGGAACTCTTGTTCCTTGCGGAAAAATCATAATTGACCTACCTTTATCAACAGCTTTTTTTGCTTTTAAAGATATTTTTTTTAATGCTTGCAAGGTATTTTCCCTTGAAATAGCAATAGACCCTCCTATTAAAAAATAAAGTCCAATTATAGGAAGAAAAACTAATTCTTTTTTTAAAACAATAGCTGGCATTCTAAAAAAACCTGTACAAAAAACTGTTTCCCAAGCTGAATGATGTTTGACAGCATAAATAACTTGTTTTTTTGGATCATGTTTTCCTATAACATTAATCGTTAAACTGAAAAATAATTTCATTCCACTTGTTAAAATCATTTCCCAAAACCTGCTAACTATTAACATTCCCTTATAAGAAAATATTAAAAGTGGTAAGCATACTAATACTAAAATCATTGTAAGAAAATAAAAATAAATGTTAAAAAAAATTGATTTAATTATTAATTTTTTACTAAAAAAGTTTTTCATTTGTTTAATTTTTTAAAATTTTAAACACAAAATTTCCATTATTTTTATTAATAATCTCTAAACTTAACCCTTCATTGTCACATAAATGCTTAAAGTCTATTGGACTTGCAGGATCATCACATATAAATAAATGTACTTCATTATAATTAATATTTTTGATTACTCGTTTTGCTTTCAATACAGGCAAAGGACATTTTAATCCAGTATAGTCATGAGTATTCAAAATATTCTCCAAAAAAACATAATTATTATTTAACAAATTTTTATCAAATAGTATTGTATAAAAAATATTAAAATTTTTTTTAAATAATAAAAGTTATGAATATTTGGGGTAAAATAATTGGAAGTACTGGAGGATTTGCCTTAGGAGGTCCTCTAGGAGCACTTTTAGGTGCTTTAGCAGGTCATGCAATTGATAAATTTAATAAAGAAAAATTACCTGAAGAAATTGTTGTTAAACAAATTGGTTTTACTATAGGTGTGATAGCTTTGTCAGCAAAAATGGCTAAAGCAGATGGAAAAGTTACTAATGAAGAGATTATATCTTTTAAAAAACAAATAGTTGTACCAGAAAACGAAATAAAAAATTTGGGGAAAATATGGAATCTAGCAAAAAAATCTACTGCTGGATTTGAGATATATGCATCTCAATTAGCTTCGCTATTTAAACCAAAGTCTCAAGTTCTTGAACAATTGATATTTGTTCTTTTTAATATCGCTATCTCAGATGGAAAAATCACAAATGAAGAGATTAGATATTTGAAAAAAGTAAGTACTATTTTTGGGTTTGATAATAATGATTTTGATAGAATAAGTTCTCATTATTTAGAAAGTATTAATGATCCTTTCAAAACTCTAGGCGTTGAAAAAACTACTAATATTCACGAAATTAAAAAAAAATGGATAAAAATGTCAAAAGAACATCATCCTGATAAACTATTAGCATCTGGTATGCCTAAAGAATTTATCAATAAAAGCATTAAAAAATTAAAAGATATCAATAATGCTTGGGAAATAATAAAAAAAAAAAATAACTTTTAATTTATCTTCTTACAAAGTTGACTTTTCTTTAAAAAAAAATACGATCTATTATAGAGAGAGCTGTGTAGTTGCTATAATTAGAGGAAAGTCCGGACTCCACAGAAAAAAAGTGCTGGATAACTTCCAGCAGGGGCAACCCTAGGGAAAGTGCAACAGAAATTATACCGCCTAATAAGGTAAGGGTGAAATGGTATGGTAAGAGCATACCGCATTTATAGTAATATAAATGGCAGTGTAAACCCCACTTGGAGCAAGACCAAATAGAAGAGACAATAAGTTTTTCTGCTTAGTTTCTTGGGTAGGTCGCTAGAAGAGTTTGGTAACAAACTTTCGAGATGAATAACTACAATCTATTTTTTGATACAGAATCCGGCTTACAGGCTCTCTCTTTATTTCTATCAAATTTATAAAGTAAAATTAAATTTTTATTATTTTTAAAATTTTCCCATTGACTCCCATATAAACCCATGTTATCCCATTAAAGACATTAATTTATCAGGTTTCTGGGTTAAATATCAATGTTTCTATCAACCTCACACAATAAAATAGATAAAAAAGGTAGAGTTTCAGTTCCTGCCCCTTACAGAAATCAACTTGAAATTGAAGGCGGTTCTTTGATCTTATTTAAAAGTCTTCAATTTAAATGTTTAGAAGGAACAAGTATTAAAAGAATGAAGCAATATGTTGATGCTATTGATGAGTTGGACGCAATGTCTAATGAAGCATCCATTCTAAGAATGATGATGGCTGATTCATTTGATATGAGGTATGATAGTGAAGGAAGAATAGTAATTCCTGAAACTTTAATTTCTTATGCAATACTTGGAAAAACTGCTGTATTTATGGGAATTGGAAGATCTTTTTTAATTTGGTCAGAGTCTGAATATCAAAATCAGTACAAAAATACCCAAAATATATTGATTAAAAATGGTCCTCCAAAGTTAATCTTAAAACCTAATAGAAATCAAAATACTAATGAGTAAAGATATAATGCATGTTCCCGTACTAATAGATCAAATTATATATCAAGTTAAAGATATTCAACAAGGATTATGGATAGATGCTACTTTTGGCCTGGGAGGCTATAGCCGAGCTTTTTTAGAAAATACCAATTGCAGTGTTTTTGCCATTGATAGAGATCCAGAAGTAAAAACTCATTCTAAAACCTTATTAAAACAATTCAAGAATAGATTTGAATTTAAAACTGCTAATTTTTCGGATCTTATAAAATTTAACCATTTAAAAAATGTAGTTGGTATATCTTTTGACCTAGGATTATCGAATTTACAAATTAGAAAGCCTAGTAGAGGATTTTCTTTTAAAGATAATGGTCCCTTGGATATGAGAATGTCAAAGTCTGGTTTGAGCGCTGAAGATTTTATAAAAAATGTAGATGAAAAAACCTTGTCTAACGTCTTATATGAACTTGGAGATGAAAAGTACTCAAGGAGAATTGCTAGAGCAATATCTAAAGAAAAACAAAAAAATGAAATCTCATCAACTCTAGAATTAGCTGATATTGTAAGAAAAGTTATACCTGGAAATAAATTAAAAATTGATAAGGCCACTAAAACATTTCAGGCAATTAGAATGTTTGTAAATAATGAACTAGAAGAACTAAACCAAGGATTAATTGCTGCTGAAAATATTTTACAACCGAATGGCTTTTTAGTTGTTGTTTCTTTTCATTCTATAGAAGATAGATTAGTTAAAAAATTCTTTTCTAAATGTTCTGGAAAATCTGAGAATTTTTCAAAATTTTTTCCATCGGATAAAAAGAACAAAAGTTTTGAAATTCTAACAAAAAAACCATTGATTCCCTCAAAAGAGGAAGTCAATAAAAATCCTCAATCAAGATCTGCCAAACTTAGAATAGCTCTTCGTACTTCATCAAATCCCCTACATGAGGTGGCAGCATGATCCGTTATCCTTCAGTTTTTTGGTTTTTCATTATCTTGATTTCTGGAATTTTTATATATGAAATTAAAAACTTAATTATTATAAAAGAAAATAAAATATTAATTTTACAAAATGAAATTAACCAAACAAAAGATAAAATTAAATTGTTAGATGCAGAATTTGCATACTTGTCACGTCCTGAAAGAATAGAACAAATAGCATTAAATTTATTAAGTATGAAAAAAATTCTCCCAATTGATATATGGGATATAAAAGATTTATCTATTAAACAAAAAAATGAAGAATTTAATTAATAAATTTAAATTTAACAAAAAGGAGATCAAAAATGACTCTTAACTTATCTATACCAACAATTTTAGAGAATGTTCAGCCCAAAATATCTGTTATTGGAGTTGGAGGAGCAGGCTGTAATGCAGTAAATACAATGATCAATTCAAACGTTTTAAATGTAGACTTTATGGTTGCTAATACTGACGGTCAAGCCCTAACAAGAAGTCTTACTCAAAAACAAATTCAGTTAGGAAAAAATTTAACTTCTGGTTTAGGAGCGGGTTCAGACCATCAAATTGGAGAGAAAGCTGCTTTAGAATCATTAGATGAAATAATATCTGAAATTGGGGATATAAACATGTTATTCATTGCTACGGGGATGGGAGGAGGAACAGGTACTGGAGCTTCTCCTATTATTGCCCAAGCTGCTAAAGAAAAGGGTATTTTAACTATAGCCGTAGCTACTAAGCCTTTTGATTTTGAAGGAAAAAAAAGAATGGATACAGCTGAAGAAGGATTAAAAAAACTAAATCAATCTGTAGACACAATGATAGTTATACCAAATCAAAATTTATTTAGAATTGCTAATGAAAAAACTACCTTTGCTGAAGCATTTAAACTAGCAGACGATGTTTTATATGAAGGGATATCTGGTATAACTGATTTAATTACCTCTCCTGGCATGATCAATTTAGATTTTTCTGATATTAAAACTGTCATGAAGAATATGGGCAAAGCTATGATTGGAACTGGTGAAAGTTCTGGTGAAAATAGGGCTCAAAAAGCCGCTGAAACAGCTTTAAATAATCCTTTGTTAGATAATACTTCAATCAATGGGGCCACTTCAATTCTATTAAATATCAAAGGAGGGGCAGATATGGGACTTCTTGAAGTAGATGAAGCAGCTAGTTTGATAAGAGAACAAGTTGATGTAAATGCCAATATAATATTTGGAACTTCTATTGACAAGGAATTAGATGGTATAATAAAAGTGTCAATTGTAGCCACTGGCATAGATGGAAGTAAATTTAATACTTCTAGTCTAGATGAAAAACCTGTTCACAAAAATTCAGAAATTAAATTAGAAAAGGAGTTAGGTTTGAATAATTCTAATTTTGAAGAACAGATAAATAAAGAAACAAATATTGAAAATTCAGAACAAATAGATATTGAAACAAAAATTGCTAACTTAGATAACGTAAATAATGATGATTCAAAAAATGAAAAAAATCCAGATACAAATAACGAACTAACAGATATTAAGTCATACGATATTTTAGAAGATAAAAAGAAAGAGCTATCTGAATTAATTAATAATAATAAGATAGAAAATGAAGAAGTTGTTAATAAAGATAGTACATTTTTAAAGAAAATATCTAGCTTATTTCATAACCAGAAAAGTAATGAAACTTCAAAAGAAAATAAAATTGATCCTTCTATTTACTCTTTAAATTCTGAACAAATCAATGTAACAAAGGAGAATGAAATGAATAAAGAAAATACACCTCTTCTGAAACTAACAAATGTACATACTGAAGATAACCTTGATAAAGAAAGTCAAATTGAATTGCTAGATATTAATCAGGAAGAGGAAGATAAATTAGATGAAAATGTTTTAGAAATACCAGCTTTTTTACGAAGACAAGCAAATTAAATTTATTCATGGAATATGTACAATCTAAGAAATTTAAAATTAAGATTAGTATTATCTGCCTCAATTTTATTTATACTTTTTTGCTTTGTAGGCCTAAAAATCTATCAAAAAGGTAGTAATAATATTAAATCGAATTTTGCCTCTGTAAATAAACCGAAGATAGATATTAACAAAAAAGATAGAGGTGAAATTCATGATAGAAATGGATATATTTTAGCTACTACAATTAACACTAATGATTTAATACTTAACCCATCATTAATAAAAAAACCTAAAATTACGGCTAAAAATATTAGTAATATTTTAACAGATATATCTTATAAAAATATATTCAAAAAATTAAATACTAATCAAAAATATCTTAAATTAAAAAAAAATATCTCTCAATCTGATTATTTAAAAATTTTAAAGCTTGGGATTCCTGGAACTAGAATAGAAAAAAGCTATATTAGAAAATATCCTGGAAAAACACTTGCCTCACACGTCATAGGAAATGTTGATACTGAAGGTAATGGTGTGTCTGGGATAGAATTAACAAAACAGATTGAATTATTATCTGGTAAAAATATTAATTTATCCATTGATACAGGTATTCAACATATATTTAGAAACTTAATACAAAAGCAGATAGATAAATTCGAAGCTGATGGAGGAGCCGGTATATTAATGAATATTAAAAATGGTGAAATATTCTCCCTAATTTCATTACCTGACTATGATAACAATAAAGTAAATAAATTAAATAAAGAGCAAAAATTTAATAAAGCAACGAAAGGAATATATGAATTAGGTTCAACCTTAAAAATTTTTACTGCAGCAATGGCTTTAGAAAGTGGTCTAATAAATGATAATACTTTAATAGATGTATCCAAACCAATAAAGATTTCTTCCTATACAATAAAAGATCATAGACCAATAAAATTTTCTATAAATTTACCAGAAGTCATCGTACATTCAAGCAACATTGGTTCAGCAAAAATAGCGGGCTTATTAGGATCAGAAGTTCAAGAAAAATACTTAAAATTACTCGGTTTTCATCAAAAATTAAATTTAGAACTTATTGAACTTGGAAAACCAAGAATAAATAATGACAAAAAACTAGTTAGTACAATGACAAAATCATATGGTTATGGAATTCAGATAACTCCACTTCATTTATTAAAAGGGACAGCTACTGTTATAAATGATGGCTATTTAGTAGAACCCACACTTTTGCTATCAAATAAAATTAAAACACACACAAAAAAAATATTTTCTAATGTGACTTCTGAAAAAATGCGGAGTATTTTAAGATTAGTTGTAAATAATAAAAATGGAACGGGAAAGAAGGCAAATGCTTTAGGGTACATTGTAGGGGGTAAAACTGGTACCGCACATAAAATTAATTCGACTGGAAATTATTCTAAAAAAGAAAAAATAGTAGCGTTTACTGGTGGCTTCCCCATGAATAAACCTCAGTTTGTATTTACAATAATGATAGATAACCCAAAACCACAAAAATTTTCAAGTTGGAGGGCTACAGGTGGATGGGTGGTTGCCCCTTTAGTAAGGAGACTTGTTACCAGAATAGCACCTATTTTGGGAGTTAATCCAAACTTAAAAACAAAAACAAATAGTTTAAATGAACTTAAAAATTATATTATTAGAGGAGCTGAGCTATAGCTTTATTTTTCAAAGATATTATTTCTAAAAGTTCAAAATTAAAAAATACTTTTAACAATGTAGAGAAAAAATATCTAAACAAAAAAATACAAGGAATTACAGACAATAGCAAGCTTGTAAAAAAAAATTTTATTTTTATTACTATAGTAGGCGATCATTTTAATGGTAATGATTTTATAGATGAAGCCATGAAAAGTGGGTCGAAATTAATTATTTCTGATCAAAAACATGGTGAAAATATTATTAATTTAATAGATTTAGATCTAAAGGAAATTTATTCTTTATTGTGTTCATGTTTTTATGAAAAAAAACCATCAGAAATCATAGCTGTCACAGGTACTAACGGTAAAACTTCAGTAGTTGAATTTTGTAGGCAAATTTGGCAACTTGCTGGATGGAAAGCAGCGTCTTTGGGAACGCTTGGCACTAAAACATCTAATGAAGTTAGTTTAGATAATGATGTAAGTAACTTTACAACATTAGAACCATTTTTATTGTATCAAGAATTAGCTAATTTATATAAAAAAAATGTAAGTCATTTAGCACTTGAGGCATCTTCACATGGGTTAGATCAAAAAAGACTAGTTGGAATTAGTTTTTGTGGAGCGGTTTTTACTAATTTATCTCATGATCATTTAGACTATCATAAAAATTTAGAAGAATATTTTAAGTCAAAAAAGAAGTTATTTACTGAATATTTAAAACCAGGTTCAATCGTATCAATAAACCTAGACGATATTAATGGATTAAAAATCTTTAATGAGATTAAAAACAAGCCATATGTTTTTGTCAATTTTGGAACTCATAAAAACTCTGAACTAAGATTAATTGAATCAAAACATCATGATAAATCTTGGTATCTTAAAATAAAATTTAAAAATCACTTGATTGAAACTACTCTAGGTATGCTTGGTGAATTTCAAGTTTCTAATGCGCTTGCCTCAGCTGCAATTTGTATTGGATTAAATATGGATCCAAATTTTGTAATTAAATCTTTGGCATATCTAAAAAGTGTTTCAGGCAGAATGCAAATTGTTGACGGTCACCCTAAAAATGCTTTGATCATTATAGATTATGCTCATACCCCTGATGCATTAGAAAAAGCTATAAAATCTCTAAAAATACACAAGAAAGGAAAATTATACACATTGTTTGGATGTGGAGGTAATAGAGATACAAGTAAAAGAAAAAAAATGGGACAAGTTTCTTTTGAAAATTCTGATTTCACAATAATTACTGATGATAACCCAAGAAAAGAGAATTCGAAAAATATACGTAATGATATTTTAGCTGGTTGTCCTAATGGGATTGTAATTGCTGGGAGAGATTTGGCTATAAGAAAAACAATAAAATTATTAAATAAAGATGATATTCTTTTGATTTCAGGAAAAGGTCATGAAACAACTCAAACTATAGGAACTGAAAGTTTACCTTTTGATGATTTTTCTGTTGCGAGAACAGAAATAGAAAGATTATCAGATGAAAAATAATATTTCACGTGAGATTTGGACTAGACCAGATATTATTAAAGCTACTAAAGGAAAAGATATTAATGAAAATTTTTTATTAAATGAAGCTAAAATAACTGGTATCAGTATTGATACCAGAACTATGAGTAAAGGTGATTTATTCATAGCCTTAAAAGGAGATAAATTTGATGGTCATTTTTATGCTCAATCAGCTATTGAAAAAGGAGCTTCTGGAATAATTGCTTCAGAATTAATTGTAGCTAAGAAGTATAATGGGCTTTTAGTTGATAATACTCAAAAATCACTAATTAATCTTGCTAAATTTTCCAGAAAAAGGTTTCTAGGAACAGTAATAGCTATAACTGGTTCAAATGGGAAAACTTCAACAAAAAATATATTAGCTTCATTATTAGAAACATTTGGAAAAACACATTCTACCTTTAAGAATAATAATAATATCATTGGTCTTGCTTTAACGCTCTCAAAACTTGGTATAAACAACAAATTTTGTGTTCTAGAACTTGGTATGAATAACAAAAGTGAATTATTAACATTATCAAAATTATCATCCCCAAATATTGTCTTAATAACAAATGTATCATCCAGTCATATAGGAAACTTTAAAAGTGAAAAAGCAATTGCAAAAGCAAAAAGTGAAATCTTTGAAGGCTTGATAGAACCATCTTTAATAATTTTGAATTCAGATGACAAATGGTTTGATTATTTAAAACAAAAAGCTTTTAAATTTAGCAAAAGGGTTTTTTATTTTGGCAAAAATCCTAATTCAATTGTGAAGATTAAAAAATTGATACCTAAGATAAATGGTTCGTATTTAGAAATCAGTAATAATGTAAAACTTTATTTAAAAAACTTACCTATTCACCAATCCTCTAATATCTGTTGTGCTCTATCTTTAATAAGAGTGTTAAAATTGGATGAAAGAAAAATCTTTTCTAAATTATGCCAATTTAATCCAGAATTTGGACGAGGTAATCATATTAAAATATATATAGATAAAACTAACTTTTTTCAAGTTATCGATGACTCTTATAATGCAAATCCTGCATCTATGTTGGCCGCTTTAAAAAATGTATATGAAATCTCTAAAAATAACAAAAAACAAAACATTGTTCTTCTACTTGGTGATATGCTCGAACTTGGCAAAAGTTCAGATAAATTTCATTTAAGTTTAATTCCAGAAATAAAAAAAATAAATCCAAGGCACTTAATAACAGTTGGAAGGGCTTCAAAGATAATTTTTAATAAACTAAAAATTAAAATTAATTGCACTGCATTTGATAATATAAAAGAATTAAAAATTCATTTTTTTGACATAATTAAACCAAAAGATCTTGTTTTAGTTAAAGGCTCTAATAGCACAGGTCTTTTTGACTTTTGCAAACAATTAAATAAACCATTTATTTCTTAGGAGTAAAACTTGTTACCAGAAATATTAATAAATTATGTTGAATATTTTAAAGCTCTAAATGTGTTTAGGTATATTACCTTTAGAACGGGTGGAGCTATATTAACAGCTTTGTTAATAAGTTTTATTTTAGGGCCATATTTAATAAAGAAACTTAAAATGTATCAAACTGAAGGTCAACCTATAAGATCTGATGGTCCAAAAAGTCATTTGATTAAAAAAAAAGGTACTCCAACAATGGGAGGTCTATTAATTTTATTTGCATTTTCTTTTTCAACATTATTATGGTCCAAATTAGATAACATATATGTTTGGACAGTTTTTAGTGTTGTAACAAGTTTTGGCTTAATAGGTCTCTTAGACGATTGGCTAAAATTAACAAAAAAATCTAGCAATGGCCTTAACGGTAAAACTAAATTACTTTTTCAAATTATACTAGCTTCTGTTGCTGTATACGTCATTAACCTACAATTTCAACACGATGTTCAATACACTATATCTCTACCATTTTTTAAAGATATGAATATATTTGTAGGTTATTTTTATATTCTTTTTGGAGTTTTGGTGATTGTTGGTTCTTCAAATGCAGTCAATTTAACTGATGGTCTAGATGGGTTAGCCATTGTACCAGTAATGATTGCTTCAATGTCATTTGCATTAATAGCATACCTTATTGGAAATCTAAATTTCTCTAACTATTTACAACTCACTTATGTTTCTGGTGTAGGAGAATTATGCGTATTAGCGGGTGCATTACTAGGTTCAGGTTTAGGGTTTCTATGGTTTAATGCTCCTCCAGCAATGGTTTTTATGGGCGATACAGGATCACTCTCACTAGGTGGTTTTATTGGAGCGACAGCCGTAGCCACAAGGCATGAACTAGTTTTAATTATAATTGGAGGACTATTTGTTTTAGAAGCTATATCAGTTATTATTCAAGTAGTTTCATTTAAATTAACTGGTAAACGAGTTTTTAAAATGGCCCCTCTACATCACCATTTTGAACAAAAGGGATGGCCAGAATCAACAATTGTAATTAGATTTTGGATAATAGCAGTTATTTTAGCCTTAATAGGTTTATCAACTTTAAAATTGAGGTAAATAATTGAAAAAATTAGATAAGTATTTCAATAAAAATGTTGGTGTTTTAGGATTGGGAAAATCCGGTATGGCTACTATAAAATTTTTGTCAAACTCAAAAGCAAATATATACGCTTTTGATGATTTTAGCGAACAACCAAAAAATTCAAAAAACTTTATTTGGAAACATTATTTGAACTGGGAATGGTCAAGTCTATTATGTGTAATAATTTCACCAGGAATAAAAATTTGCGGTAAAAAAAAACATGAAATTACTATTTTAGCAAAAAAACATAAAGTTAGTTTAATAAATGAAATACAACTACTAATGGAACAAATCCCAAAGGCTAAGGTGATTGGAATCACTGGAACCAATGGAAAATCAACTCTTGTCTCTTTAATTTCACATATTTTGTCGTCAAACAAAATAAAAAATTCTATAGGTGGTAATATAGGTGTCCCAGGTTGTTTAATAAATGATAAAGGAAAAGATAGTGTTATTGTTTTAGAATTATCTAGTTATCAATTATTATCAATACCAAATTTACAATTAGACTTTTCAACAATCACTAATATAACCCCCGATCATCTAGATTTTCATGAAAGCTTTAAATCATATAGAAATGCAAAGGTTAGTATTACAAAATTTTTAAAAAAAAATGGTAAATTTATTCTTAATTCTAATGATAAATTGTTAAAATCTATAGTAGAAAATAAGATTGAAAAAAATAAAATAATAAAAATTTCTAATTCTAAAAATTTTTTTAATTTTATTAATAATATAAATTTAGTTGGATCACATAATTTATTAATTTGTAATATTGCTATTGAGATTTGTAAATTGTTAGGATTAAAAAAAGCAAATATTTTTAAATCAATTAATAATTATGTTAAATTGCCTCATCGAATGGAAGTAATTTTTAATTCAAAAAAATTTCTAATAGTGAATGATAGTAAGGCAACAAATGGAGAGTCAGCTGCAGCTGCACTTTCTTCTTTTAAAAATATTTTTTGGATAGTAGGAGGTTTAGCTAAAAAAAGTGGATTAAAAATGGCTCTTGAGAATGTCAAAAATGTTTTACATATCTGGTTGATTGGTAGCTCAAAAAAAACTTTTAAAAAACAAATATTTAATACATGTCCTGAAATTCCTCTTACTGAATGTAACTCTTTAGAAGAGGCTATAATTTCAATATTTAATAAAAGTATTAATTCTAAAAAAGTTACAATTTTATTTTCTCCAGCCGCGGCAAGTTTTGATAATTATAAAAATTTTGAACAAAGAGGTAATGAGTTTAAAAAAATTATTTCCAAGTTAATAAACAAAAGGAATTTAAATGTTAATATCTAGATCTGATAGATCAAAAAAAGCCATTTGGTTTTGGACTATAGATAGATGGATTTTTAGTTCATTTTTAATTTTAAGTTCATTTGGAGCATTTTTTATCATGGCCTCAGGAACAAAAATAGCTACAAAATTAAATTTTGATAATCATTTTTTCACTCTAAGACATTTTTTATTCTTACTTATAGGTTTTGTAATTGTTCTAATATTATCAAACCTCAATCATAAAAAAATTAAAATTCTTAGTATTATGGGGTTGATTGTATCTTTTATCCTAATGTTATTTACTTTTACTGACGGCGTGACTGCAAAAGGAGCTCAGAGATGGGTTTACTTACTAGGACAAAGTATTCAGCCAAGTGAATTTACTAAGCCTTTCTTTATAATTGTAAATGCGTGGCTATTACATCTTTGGAAGAACAATGAAGACTTTAAAGGTTGGTTTTGGTCTATTTTAGTTGTTTTACCTATTATTATTTTATTATTGCTTCAACCAGATATTGGAATGACATTATTAATAATAACAACTTGGGGTTTTCAGCTTTTTTTGACTGGGTTACCATTTATTATTTTAATTTTTGTTATTATTTCAATACCCTTAATTCTAATATTTTCATATTTTAACTATGAACATGTCTTTTATAGAATTAATAATTTTTTAGAAGGAACAACTTTTCAATCACTTCAAGCTACTAAAGCATTTGAAAATGGAAGCTTAGTTGGGAAAGGGATTGGTGAAGGATTTTTTAAAAATATTTTACCTGATGCACATACAGATTTTATTTTTGCTGTAATAGCGGAAGAATTTGGCATAATTTTATGCTGTGGTATATTGCTCTTGTATGGAATTATAATATTTAGATCATTTCTCATTACATTTAAAATAGATAATTTATTCATTGTTTTATCTGTTTGTGGACTATCTTTTGTTTTTGGAATTCAATCTATAATTCATATTTCAAGCAATTTAGCTTTAATACCTACTAAAGGTATGACCTTGCCTTTTTTATCATATGGTGGATCATCTACACTTTCATCTGCGATAATTATAGGAATGATTTTGTCTTTAACTAGAAAACAAATTGACTCAAATACTTATCAGAACAAGATTGAATGAAATGAATATTAAAAGAAAGAAGAAAATAATTACGTTAATTGCCGGAGGTACAGGGGGACATATTTTTCCTGCTATATCACTGTTAAACTTCCTTAAAAAAAAATATTATATTATTGTCGTGACTGATAAAAGGGGTAGTAAATATTTTTTTGACTTAAAGAAAAATAAAAAACTAATTTATGATTTTAAATTAGTCATAATCAATATTCAAAGTCCATTTAAAAATGGTTTTTTCAATAAATTTACTTTCAGTTTTTTGACCATTACTTCTGTATTTAAATTAATGTTCATGTTTATAAAGAAAAAACCTGATTTATTAATTGGTTTTGGAGGATATTGCTCCTTTACACCTTGTTTAGTTGGCAAAATAATGGGAATAAAATTTTTTATTCATGAACAAAATTCTATGATGGGAAGGGCAAATAAGTTTTTAGAATATTTTGCAACTAGTTCTTTTTTAGGTTTTAAAAATACATGGCCATATAAAAATATTAAAAAAAGAATTTATTCTGGAACACCAATAAGAAAAGAGTTTTATAAAATAAATCATCTTAAAAAAGTTAATGATAAACACTCGTTAAATCTATTAATTTTTGGTGGAAGTTTGGGTGCAGATTTTTTTTCAACACATATTCCTGATGTCATTTGTTCACTTGATAAAAAAATTTTAAAAAAAATAAATATCACACATCAAGTCCTTAGTGATAAAATAAAATCCGTTCAATCAAAATATGAAGCTAATCAGGTAAACGCAAATGTAAAAAGTTTTTTTCCTGATATAATTAAACACTTTGAAAAGGCAAATTTAATTATCGCTAGGGCTGGTGGTTCAACAATTGCTGAAATTTTGATTTCACAGACACCATCAGTTATTTTCCCATTAAGGAACTCTTTAGATAATCATCAAGAAATTAACTCAAAACTAATTTTAGAAAAAAAAATAGGCTGGGTTTATGATGAAAATAAGTTTAAAATAATAAAATTAAAAAAATTATTAAATGATTTTATAAGGAATAAAAACATAGAGAAAAAGATTAAAAGTAACTTTAAGATTGTTAATAATGAATTATCAAATTTTGCTAAAAATCAATTACCTAATGAAATAATAAACCAATCTATAATAAATATTTTGAATAGTAAAAGTTCAATTAAAGATGATTTTAAGATATGATTAGTAATATTCCTCAAAATTTTGGTGTAATTCATTTTATAGGGATTGGAGGTATAGGCATGAGTGGCATAGCAGAAATACTTCATAAATCCGGGTATAAAATTCAAGGTAGCGATTTCAACAAAAGTAAAATCACAGAGCGATTACAAAAAATGGGCATAAAAATTTTCAAAGGCCATAATAAAACTAATATTAAGAATGCAAGGATAGTTGTTTATTCTTCTGCAATTAAAGAGGACAATGCAGAGATTTTAAATGCAAAAAAAAAATTTATTCCTATAATACATAGATCAGAAATGCTTGGTGAATTAATGAGGTTACGACAATCTATCGCAATTGCTGGCACCCATGGTAAAACTACAACTACTTCATTAATTGCTAAATTACTTGAACAAAATAATTTTGATCCAACCATAATAAATGGTGGAATAATCTCTTCTATAGGAAGCAATGCAAAACTTGGATCAGGAAAATGGATGGTTGTGGAGGCAGATGAAAGTGATGGTAGTTTTTCAAGACTGAATCCAACAATAGCTATAGTAACAAATATTGACCTAGAACATATGGAATTTCATAAAAATGAGAGTCGTTTAGAAAATGCTTTTGTAAATTTTATATCTTCAATTCCTTTTTATGGATTTGCATGTGTATGTATTGATCATCCTAGAATACAAAAAATTCTATCTAAGTTATCTAATAAAAAAATTATTACATATGGCTTTTCTCCTAATGCAGATATTAGAGCAACAAATATACAATTTATCAGAGGTAAAATGACTTTTGACGTGGTGCTAAGAAATAAAAATAATATTAATAATTCAATTATTAAAGATTTCAATTTTTCTATGATAGGTAATCACAATGTACAAAATGCTTTAGCTGCAATTAGCCTTTCTCTGGAACTAAAAATTCCAATAAAAATAATTAAAGAATCCTTAAAATCATTTAGTGGCGTACAAAGAAGGTTTCAGTTAATCAATAAAATTGGCAAAACAAAAATAATAGATGATTATGGTCACCATCCTGAAGAAATAAAGGCTGCCCTAAGTGCTACTAAATTATTGGAAGCGAATGGAAAAACATTAGCTATTTTTCAACCACATAGATATTCAAGATTAAAAAACCATTTTGAAGATTTTTGTTCAAGTTTTAACGATGCTGATAAAGTAATTTTATTAAAAGTCTATTCAGCAGGAGAAAAAAAATTATCAAATTTTGAAAATGTTGACCTTGAAAAAGGCATAAGAAACTATGGACATAAAGATGTTATGAGTGTTGATAATAATGATAATATTTATAAAATAATATTTGATCAAGTTAAAAATTTTGACATTATAATTTTTTTGGGTGCTGGAAATATTACTAACTTTGCAAATGCTTTGAATGAAAAGATAAAATTATTAAAAAGGATTCAAGATTGAGTTTCTTGAGGAAGATTCCAAAAAAGTTTTTGAAAAACTTTGAAAAGAATAGAAATTTAGGTTTACTTACATGGTTTCAAGTGGGAGGCAAAAGTAAATATTTTTTTCAACCTGATTCTGTAGACTTATTAATAGATTTTTTAAAACACAAGCCAGATGAAATTGAAGTTTTTGCTTTAGGAGCAGGTTCAAATATATTATTTAGAGATAATGGTTTTAAAGGTATTGTAATTCATTTTATAAAACTTAATAAAATTTTAATTGATAAAAAAGGAGTTATAACTGCTGATGCTGGGGCTGTTGATGCTGATGTGGCAAGATTTGCAAGAAATAATAATAGAAGTGGGTTAGAATTTTTAATAGGTATTCCTGGAACAGTTGGTGGAGGAATTAAAATGAATTCTGGAGCTTTTGATTCAGAGTTTAAAAAAGTCTTAATTGATGTAAAGGCAATAAATAAAAATGGTTTAGTTAAAATATTTCATAACGAAGAACTAGGCTTGAGCTATAGAAAAAATAATCTAAGTGATGAATGGATGTTTTTAAGTGCAAGATTTAAAACTGTTGAATGTGATAAAGAAAAAATACAAAAACTAATGAAAAATATTATTTTACAGAGAAAAAATAATCAACCTACTGGGGTTAAAACAGGTGGTAGTACTTTTATGAATATGACAAACCATAAAGCATGGAAGTTAATTGATGAATCTGGTTGTAGGGGAATAAAACATGGAGAAGCACAAATATCTGAAAAGCATTGCAACTTCATAATAAATACCAACAAATCTAGTGCTACAGAAATTGAGGAGTTAGGAGAAATAGTAAGAAATAAAGTTTACAAAAGGACTGGAAAAAAATTAATTTGGGAAATTAAAATAATAGGAGAAAAATGAAAAAAAAATTTCATGTAGGGATTTTGATGGGTGGATTTGGAACAGAAAAAAAGGTTTCTTTAAATTCAGGAAAGGCTTGTGCTAAAGCTCTAAAAGAAGCTGAATACAATGTTAGTGAAATAATTGTAGATAATAATTTAAATGAAAAAATACAAAAAATAAAACCTAATGTTTGTTTTAATGCATTACATGGTCATTTTGGAGAAGATGGTACAATACAAGGATATTTAAATGCTTTAAGAATTCCATTTACACATTCTGGAGTTACTAGTTCGTCCATTGCAATGAACAAAATATATACTAAGTATATTATTTCAAAAAAAACTGAAAACTTAGATGATCCAATTATATTTCCTGAAAGCTATACAATAAAGGATTTAGAAAATTTTGATCCTTCTACACCCATAGTAGTTAAACCAATTTCAGGAGGTAGCTCTGTTGGAATTAAAATGATAAAAATAAATGAATTCAAAAATATATCAAATGACGTTTATAATTTAAAACAAATGATAGAACCACATGTTGGAAATAGAGAATTAACTGTAACTATTTTAAAAAATAGGCCTCTTACTGTTACAGAAATACTTACTAATAAAAAACAAACATTCTATAATTATGACGCAAAGTATTCTAAGGGTGGTTCTTTACACGAGTTACCAGCAAAAATCCCAAAAACAATTTTTGATCAAGCTTTAAGGTGGGCTCAAAGATCTCATACTATTCTCGGTTGTAGTAGCATTTCAAGAACCGACTTTAGGTATGATGATGTAAAGAAAAAGCTATATATGCTTGAAATAAATACTCAACCTGGGATGACTGTAACATCATTAGTTCCCGAACAAGCAAAATTTTGTAACATAACTATGCCTATGCTTGTTGATTTTTTAATTAAGGACGCGGCATGCAAGAGCTAAATTATAATTTAAATAAGTTGGAAAACAAAAATTTATTCAAACGAATTAAAAGTATTTTTCTATATTTTTTATTAACATTTATAACTCTATTTATTATTTATTTAACTAATAATAACTCTAGTATTCTTAAAAAGTTTTATTCATATTTTTTATCAGATAATTTTATAATTAAACATGTAGAAATATCTGGTTTACAA